>Ga0256406_1007124_pt1 | contig 10817 bp, 3 predicted proteins | sample RumenRJG_03DNA_FD_185986 | JGI IMG/M metagenome (GOLD analysis project Ga0256406, IMG submission 185986) | Bovine rumen microbial communities from Lethbridge, Alberta, Canada - RJG_03 | ecosystem: Host-associated > Mammals > Digestive system > Stomach > Rumen | place: Canada: Alberta | collected...
AGGGCAACGGTCGCTATGTCACCGGTGGACGCGGAGGCAAGGTCGTGCATGTGACCAATCTCAACGACTCCGGCACCGGCTCGCTGCGGGCCGCCGTAAAAGGCACCGACAAGAAAATCGTCGTCTTTGATGTGGGCGGTGTCATCCCATTGGCATCAGAATTGAAGATTGGCGCCAACACCACCATTCTCGGACAGACAGCCCCCTACCCCGGCATCACACTCAGGTACTACACCGTAAGACCCGGTGACAACAACATCATACGGTTCATACGTGTCAGACGCGGACAGGAAAAGGAGTTCGACGACGGTGCTGACGCCTGCTGGGGCAAGAACCTCAACGGCCTCATCCTCGACCACTGCTCGCTGTCGTGGAGTATCGACGAGGTGGGATCGTTCTACGACAACAACAACTTCACCATGCAGTGGTGCACACTCGGCGAGAGCCTCAACAATGCAGGACACGACAAGGGAGCTCACGGCTATGGCGGCATCTGGGGCGGCAAGCTCGCCAGCTTCCACCATAACATGATCGCGCACGTGGCCAACCGCGCACCACGCTTCAATGGTGCTCGCTACAACTGGACGGGATACACTGCCAACAGTCTCTACTCCACCTACAAATGGCTCAACGCTGTGCAGGCCGAAAACGTCGACTTCCGCAACTGCCTCATCTTCGACTGGGGCACGGGCGGATGCTATGGCGGTCCCGGTGGCGGCTACATCAACATGGTGAACAACTACTATAAGGCTACGCCCGAGGTAAAAAACAAAAACCGCATCACCACCGTGTCCATCGCCAACAGCACGACATCCGCCGACGAGAAGACTTATCTCGACATGACCAGCCGCTACTATATCAGCGGCAACTATGTCGACGCAAAGGACAGCAAGGGCAATGTCTATGGTGCCAACTACGACTGGAAAGGCGTGAGGTATGACGATGGCGTGCAGACCATCAATGGCGAGGAATATACCAAAGACTCGCTCTTCGCCTATGGCAGGGATGTGGAGCATGTCAACAATGCCCAAGGCATCCCTTGCGTGCGCATCAAACTCGACAAAGCCGTGGCTCCTACCGGTGAGGTGACTACCCACTCCGCCGAGAATGCCTACAGCAAGGTCATGGCCTATGGCGGTGCCTCGCTCTTCCGCGACGATGTGGACAACCGCTATATGACCGAGGCAAAGAATGGCACATCGACATACGCTGGTTCTGTGACAGGTGTCAAAGGTCTCATCGACAAGGTCAGCGATGTGGATGGCTATACCGAAGCGAACTTCCCTACAGGCAAGCGCGCGTCTGACTTCGACAGCGATGGCGATGGCATGCCGGACGTTTGGGAGAAAGCCAACGGACTCAATCCCAACGATGCCAGCGATGCCACTACTTACACACTCGATACGAAAGGTTATTATACCAATCTCGAAGTCTACGCCAACTCTTTGGTCGAGGACATCATGAAGGCTGAAAACAAAGATGCCATCACCAGTGTCGATGAGTATTATCCTTCTTGCACGAAGGCCGACGGACTGGATTATTATTCCGGCAGAATCGTGGAGCGGGTGACGCCCTCAGACCCCAACACTTCGTCAGAAACAAAAACGGAGAAGGCGCTCTACTCTACGACCTTCAGCGACTGGACAGATGCCAAGGCCAGCAAGACGGAAACTACGGTGACGCAATCTACAAAGTATAGCCACGAGACGCTTACCTTTTCCATCTTCGACACACAGATCTGTTCCACCAACCAAAACACAAAAAAGTTCCCCAACTGGACCGGCGGCTATCTGATGTGCAGCAAAAGCGCTGATCCTTATGTCATCACTTCTCCACTTGCCAGCATCACCCGCGTGCACTTTCGTCATGGTGCCACGGGCAGCAATCGCGGATGGAAGCTGGAAGTCAAGGGCGACGGCGATGCCGACTGGGTGGTAGTGAACAATGCAGTGGCTACTACGACACAGGGCACAGACGTCGATGTGGATGTCAACCGCACCAACTGCCAACTGCGTTTCACCAACCTCAACGCCTCACAGAATGCTTATCTCTTCCAACTCGACATCTACGGCAATGTGAGCACAGGCAACCAGCCTTCTCTCGCCTCCTTTTCCGCCTACGGCAAGGAGTACACCGCAGAGGATTTCTTCACCGAGAATGCCAATGGCTACTATGAGGGCACTGTAGAGGTGAGCAAGAAGTCTGATATGGTCAGTGCCACCAATGCCATCACCACCACTGTGGGTAATGGTACCATTGGCACCATTACTTATAAAGAGGTATCCAGCAATGTCAACGGCAGCAAGCCGGCCTGCGATGTCACCATCCCTGTGACACTCGCCACGACCGGAACTACCAAGACCTATATCGTTCACTTCGTATGGAAACCTGACTATACTGTTCTCTACCACGACACCGATGATAAGGTAATCGCCAAGCAGGCTGTCGAGAAAGGCGACCCAATCAACAAACTCAACGACGGCGCGACTGTCTCCGTACCCTCTGGCAGCAAGTTTCGTGGATGGCTCTTTCAAGCCAGCGGCGAAGAAAAAGCCAACGCCGCAACCACTGTGAACGAGAAAGAGCTGAACCTCTACGCCTTGGTTACAGACATCGAAAACGATGAGCCCAACGAGCGTCATGCTTACAACCTCAAAGACAAATACTTCTATGCTGAGGATCACGAGGGGTTTCTGCCTCAAACGTCCTACAGCTACAACGGCAGTCAGCATGGTTTCTACTTTAAGCCGGGCTCCATTACGTTGCCCGTCATGGGCAACGCCATCGTCATCGTGGAAGCATGCAAATATAGCAAGACGGCCCTGACACTCTCTGACTCCAAAGGCAACACTCTCGGAACCATAGCCATCCCCACTGCCGACGGCACCCGCACAGCCATCCGCTATACCGGTAAGGCTGATCATCTGTCGCTGTCTTTTCCCGACGGCGAGGTATATCTCCATGCCCTTACCATCATCAACATGGGCAGCGGCGATATTGCAAAGAACCATGAGGGTTACTATGTGGCAGATGCAGGCAGTGCCAACAGCCTGCTCAACATCTTCGACGTAATCGCTGCCTACGGCGACGCCTCCTCTCGCACGAAGGTATTTCTGCCCAACGGTGTCTACAACTTAGGCAAGGCCACCGAGCAAGAGTTGCCCATCGACAAACTCTCACTCATCGGACAGAGCACCGACAGCACGATCATCGTCACCGCTCCGGATGCTTCCGTCGAAGGGCTCGGCAAAGCTGACCTGTTCCTCAACACCAGGAAGGATCTCTATCTCCAGGATCTCACGCTGAAAAATGCGCTCGACTACTATGGCGCAGGGGCTGCCGGGCGTGCCGCCGTATGGCAGGACCGTGGCGACCGCACGATTTTCCGCAATGTCAAGATGCTCTCTTATCAGGACACCTACTACAGTCAGAACAATACTATGCAGAGCTACTTCGAGGATTGCGACATCCACGGCACTGTGGACTTCATCTGTGGTGGCGGTGACGTACGCTTCCAGCACACAACGCTCTCACTCGAACCGCGCAATGCCAAAGGCGAAGGCGGACGCACCATCACCGCCCCGACAACCACGACCAACTACGGCTATGTCTTCGACGACTGCTCCATCGTGGACTTGGCCAAGGGCAAAGGCGACTGGAACTACGGTCGCACCTGGCAGGAGAAGCCGGTCTGCGTATTCCTCAACACCACCCTCGACGACAATGCCGCTGCCACCATCGTCTCCTCACGATGGACTCAGAAAGGTATGAACAACACCGACCCGAAGGTCTTTGGCGAATACGGAACAAAGAATACAGCCGGACAGAACATCACTCCTTCCAGCAACATCATCACGTCCTGGGGCGGCAATATCGAGACCATCCTCTCTTCCACACAAGCCGCTGCCTATGACTACGACAAGATGTTCACCAATTGGGATCCTAAGTCTCTCGCCACACAGTTGACCGTTACAGGTGTCAACCTCTCCGCTGGCATTCTCTCATGGGACGCAAGCCAAGGTGCCACCGCCTACGCGGTCTTCGCCGACGGCAAGTTACTGGACTTCACCAATGCCACCAGTCTCTCTGTCGACGGCAAAGCCAAGACCTACTCTGTCCGTGCAGCCAACGCCATGGGAGGCTTAGGCCCGGAAGCAGCCCTGGCCATCACAAATGGTATCGTGGGCAACTTCGTCGAAAAGCCTTCCAAAACATATTACTATGCCCTCCAAGGCACTCGCCTGTCCTCTCCCCGTCAAGGCCTCAACATCCGCGTCCGCAACTACCAAGGAGCCGGACACAAGGCACAGAAGATCATCGTGAAGAGGTAAGAAGACCTACAGATAAGCAAAAGACTACATAACAAAACCCTTTTGCCGTACCGAATAATGATTTAGATATTGGTTGATCAGGATAATAAGGAATAAGGCTGGTTATATGCCTACCTTCAAGAATAGGCGAGTATTCTCAGGCTTGCCTATTCTTTATTAGTCCGTCTACAATGATAATATTCCCTTCCAACTAAATATTTATATGCCTGTCCGCTAATATCCCAAAGAGAGACGGTAGAGAGAAAATAGAAGGTCAGAGAAAACGGCAAAATGGAAGAGAGTAAAAAAATGGGCGACTTGCGCCGCCCTCAAATGTTTTCACAACGGAATCATCCTTATTGTGATTAGCAAAAAAATATGTGGCAAAGATAATAAAAAAAATGCTTCAATGCAAGTTCTTTAATATATTTTTTGTATTTTTGCCTCCGAAACATAATCATATTCTAACATGAACAAGAAGATTATTGGACTTGACCTTGGAACTAATAGCATCGGCTGGGCTTTAGTCGAAAAGGATACAGAGCAAAACGAAGGTAAAATCGTTGATGCTGGTAGTCGCATCATACCTATGCCACAAGATGCCATCAGCAAATATGAAACCGGCAACTTACAGTCGGCGGCTTCTGTGCGCACAGATTATCGTGGTATGCGCCGCCTTTATGAGCGAGCCGAATTGCGCCGATCACGCTTGTTACGCGTATTGAACATCTTAGGCTTTCTTCCAGAACATTATAGAGAAGCCATTGACTTTACCAACCACTTAGGTCAATTTAAAGACCACGGAGAGCCATTGCTTCCTTACAAGAGAAACGAGGAAGGAAAAAATGAATTTATCTTCAAAAATGCATTTCATGAGATGCTGGAAGATATGCGCACCCATCACCCAGAACTTGTTGCCAACGGCAAAAAGATACCTTACGACTGGACTATCTATTATCTGCGTAAAAAAGCACTATCAAAGTCCATCAGCAAAGAAGAATTGGCTTGGATCATTCTCAACTTCAATACAAAACGCGGTTATTATCAACTACGTGGGAAAGAAGAAGAGACCGCTACCAACGACAATCAAGTCTACGACGTGTTGGAAGTGTCTAACGTAGAAGAAACAGGGCCAAATAATAAGAAGAAAGGCTATAACTGGTATTTAATACATTTTACTAATGGGAAAGTACAAAACCGTACTTGGAAAGAAGCACCCTGCCACATCGGTGATAAGGTAGAGTGTATCATCACCTATCAGGTAAAGAAAGACGGTTCACCCAAACTTGACGAGAATGGTGAGCAACTCTACAAAATTACAGCTCCCGACCCCAATGACTGGACACTGAGAAAGAAGCGCACAGAGTCCATCATCAACAATGAACATGTCACAGTAGGAGCATACATCTATGATCATTTAATGGAACATCCCGAAGACAAGATACGGGGAAAGTATGTGCATACCATTGAACGCAAATATTATAAAGAGGAGCTGCGGATCATTCTTGACAAACAGAAAGAGTATATACCCGAGTTGCGTGACAGAAATCTGCTATCACAATGCATTTCTGAGCTCTACCATCATAACGAAGCGCACCGCAAGGCGTTGAGTGGTCAGGACTTCACACGCCTCTTCGTCGATGATATTATTTTCTATCAGCGCCCTCTGAAAAGCAAGAAGAGTCTCATTGCCGACTGTCCTTTAGAGTTCTACCCTTATAGAGACAAAGATGGAGTTTGGAAGCATCGCCCCATCAAATGTACGCCACGCTCCAATCCTCTCTTTCAAGAATTTCGACTCTGGCAGTTTATACAAAATCTGAGAATCTTTCTTCGTGAGCAAAAGGAGGAGGATGGGAAGTTGAAGTTAGATGTTGATGTCACCAACCTGTTCCTTTCAACCCCCGAGGACTATTGCGACCTCTTCGACTGGATGAAGCAGAAGAGCGACATCACACAGAAACAGTTACTGGCATATCCTGCCTTCCATCTTGGGAAGAAGACAAAGGACTATCGATGGAATTATGTCGATGACGACAAGCACACCTATCCCCTTTGCAGTACCCATCACGATATTTGTCAGGCACTGAAGAATGTTGATGGAGCGCCATCGCTCTCAACTGGGCAAGAGGAGAACCTCTGGCACATTCTCTACTCTGTCGACGACCGATATGAATTGGAAAAAGCTCTTTGTCACTTTGCAGAAAAGTACAGTCTGGATAGCGAAAGCTTTGTCAACGCCTTCATGACGTTCAAACCATTTGATAACTCCTACGCCAGTTACTCCGAGAAAGCTATTAAAAAGATGTTACCCTTGATGCGTACCGGACGGTACTGGAACGTAGAAGGCATTGATTCACGCACTTTACAGAGGATCGAACATCTGATCACAGGTGAAGCCGATGACAACATCAGCAATAGTGTACGTGAGAAATGTCAGGGGTTAGACCAGATAGAAAAATATCAGTTCCTGCCTGTGTGGAAAGCCTGCTATGTGGTTTACAATCGCCACTCTGAAGCCATAGACACAGGACGTTGGTCATCGCCCGATGACATTGACAACTATCTGAAGAGTGAACTACGTCAAGGCTCTCTCCGCAACCCAGTTGTGGAAAGTGTCTTGACAGAGTCTCTGCGTGTCGTGCGCGATGTTTGGAAACAATATGGTAAGCCAGAAGAGGTACATATAGAGATGGGCCGTGACTTGAAACAGAATAAAGCACAACGCCAAAAGGCCAACAGTGCCATGCTTACCAACCAGCAAACCAACCTGCGTATCCGGTGCATGCTCCAGGAGTTTGCTGATCCAGAATTTCATATCGACAACGTCAGACCACAATCACCCAGTCAGCAGGAGTTGCTAAAGATCTACGAGCAAGGAGTGCTTGACAGCACCGACAACATTCCCGACGACATCCAGACCATCATTGACCACATTGGAGACAAGAACAAAGGCGCGAGCAGAAGCGATATGCTGCGCTATAAACTTTGGCTGGAACAAAAGTATCAATCCCCCTACACAGGCCAGCCCATTTCTCTATCCCGGCTCTTTACATCGGAATACGAGATTGAGCATGTCATCCCCCAAGCACGATATTTCGATGATTCACTAAACAATAAAGTCATCTGCGAAACGGAGGTAAATCGCGAAAAAGGCAGTATGCTCGCTTACGAATTCATCAAGTCCAAAGGCGGAATGATTGTAAAAGGTACTGGTGGGCGTCAATACAAGATCCTCGATACTGTACAGTATGAGGAATTTGTCAAAAGCCACTATTCCTCCAACAAGCGCAAGATGCGCAACCTGCTGCTTGATGACATTCCTGACAGTTTCATCAGCAAGCAACTTAACGACACTCGTTATATGGCTCGTAAGGCTTTGGATATATTCTCACATCTTGTGAGAGAGGAATACAAAGACGATAGTGCCGTATCTAAGAATGTCATTGCCTGCAATGGAGCTATCACAGACCGGTTAAAGAAAGACTGGGGCTTAAATGATGTTTGGAACGACATCGTAGCTCCTCGCTTCGAACGCATGAACGCCATTACTCACTCCACAGACTATGGCCAGTGGGTATGCAAAGAGGGTAAGCGCTATTTCCAAATCAGCATCCCATTGGCTCTCTCCAAGGGATTCAGCAAGAAACGCATAGACCATCGCCATCATGCCATGGATGCTATCGTCATTGCATGCACCACTCGCAACATCGTCAACTATCTCAACAATGCTTCAGGTGCAGACACAGAGGCACGCCATGATTTAAGAAACGCTGTATGCTTCAAGGACAAGAACGTTGATGGCTGTGGCAACTACCAATGGACAATAAAAAAGCCTTGGTGTACATTCACACAGGATGCACACACTACTCTCGACCATACTGTCGTGAGTTTCAAGCAGAACAAAAGAATCATCACACAGACCTCCAACCGCTATTGGCACTATCGCAACGGCAAAAAGGTTCTGGACCGACAAGTGAAAGGCGATCATAGGGCTATCAGAAAATCACTACACAAGGCAACCGTTTCCGGTGCTCTTTACATGCCTGAGAAGAAAAAGGTAAAACTTAAAGTCGCACTGGAAGACATCAATGCCATTTGCAATGCAAAGGCCAGAAAAGAAATCCGACACATCATCAACGAAACGTATCATGGTCATGTGGACAACGCCACGCTTCTGAAATACTTCAAAGCGAGAGACTATCTGATCAATGGCATCAACTTCAACACGCTGGAAATGAGAATCGTTCCTGCTCAGCCCAACTATACCGCATCAAGAGTGGCCCTTGACAGTACTTTCACCGAAAAAGATATTGAGAAGGTAACTGATACGGGCATACAGTCTATTCTCAAACGCCATCTGGAACACTATATCGATGACAAGGGTAAATACGACTATGCGGCAGCTTTCTCGCCAGAAGGAATTGCCGAGATGAATGAGCATCTGACAGAGCTCAATGGCGGGAAGTCCCATAAGCCCATCTATAAGGTAAGGGAAAAAGAGACCATCGGATTAAAATTCAACATAGGGACAGCCGGCTTTAAGAATAAAAAGTTCGTGGAAGCAGACAAGGGTACGAACCTCTTCTATGCCGTTTATGCCGACAATGAAGGCAAGCGCTCTTTTGAGAGTATTCCACTCAACATGGCAATTGAGAGAAAGAAAAACAAGATGGATGTTGCCCCAGCTATGAACGCCAAGGGCGACAAGTTGCTGTTTGTTCTCTCACCGGGCGATCTCGTCTACTTGCCCCAAGAAGGCGAACATGTTGCCCTGCCTTTGGATGAGAACCGGATCTATAAGATGGTGTCATGCTCAGTGGCACGCAGCTATTTCGTTCCATATTGTTCTGCATGTATGATTAGTGACAAAATAGAATATGGTCCACTCAACAAGATGGAACGTTCCTTGGATGGCATCATGATAAAGACCACTTGTATCAAGCTGAAAGTTGATCGTCTCGGACACATCAGCATCTGAGAAAAAAATAACAGCCTATGATTAAGAAAACCCTTTATTTTGGAAATCCTGCTTATTTATCTCTCGCCAACGGGCAACTTGTCATCAAGTTGCCCGAGGTGGAGAAACAAAGCAATCTGCCGACTGTCTTGAAGAATAGCTCTATAACTACTCTCCCGATAGAGGACTTGGGAATCATCGTACTTGACAACCGGCAGATCACGCTGACACATGGACTCGTAACGGCCTTGATGGCTAATTGCACAGTCATCATCTCTTGTGATGAACATCATCTTCCCTTTGGACTAATGTTGCCAATGATGAGTAACACAACATTCAATGAGCGAGTTCGTTATCAACTGGAGGCTACTCTCCCTCTAAAAAAGCAGTTATGGCAGCAAACCGTCAAAAGAAAGATCGAAAATCAGGCTTATCTCATCGGCACGCGTACTTCCAAGTCCATAGCATATATGCATGTGTGTGCCGATCGGGTGAAGAGTGGTGACAGCGACAACCAAGAAGCTTTGGCCGCAGCCTATTACTGGAAGAATATCTTCCCCGACATTCCTGACTTCATCAGAGGGCAGGATGGTCTTCCACCCAACAATCTGCTCAACTATGGCTACTCTATCCTACGTGCTGTCGTCGCACGCTCTTTAGTCATTAGCGGATTATTGCCAGTGATGGGCATCCATCATCACAACAAATACGACGCTTATTGCCTTGCCGACGACATCATGGAACCCTATCGTCCCTTCGTCGACCAAACAGTCCTCGACATCATGGCAAAGAATGAACAAATAGAAGAGCTAAAAAAAGAAATTAAACGTGATCTTCTCTCAATACCAACAGTAGACGTGAAGATTGGTGGCAAAAGAAGTCCTCTCATGGTGGCCGTAGCTCAAACGACTGCGAGCCTCGCCAAATGCTTTAGTGGAGAATCGAGAAAAATCGCTTATCCTTCGTTTCCATGAAAACCCGACTTAACGAATATCGTGTCATGTGGGTATTAGTACTTTACGACTTGCCTACAGAAACCGTCCAACAACGCAAAGATGCCGCCCTTTTCAGAAAGCACATCATGGGTGATGGTTTCACCATGTTCCAGTTCTCTATCTACCTGCGTCACTGCCCCAGCATGGACAATGCACTGGTACATATTCGCCGTGTGAAGTCCATCTTACCTAAGTACGGCAATGTAGGCATTCTTTGCATCACCGACAAACAGTTCGGCGACATTCAGCTATTCATATGTAAACAAGAGAAAAATACGGCTCAACCCTACCAGCAGCTTGAGCTCTTTTAGAAATACAAAAGGGATTCCCACCGGCAAGTGGGAACCCCTTCCTTCATCAACTCCGCTTTTTCTTTTCTACTCTTTGTATTAACTCTTTATTGTTCAACGCATTAAAACATTTGAGCTGTTGATGTCTCTGCAAAGGTAATCAATTTTTTGCTAATCACAACAGTATGCCGTGCGCAACTTTTCGATGCGCTGCTGTTGATGTCTCTGCAAAGGTAATCAATTTTTTGCTAATCACAACGGA
>Ga0256406_1007126_pt1 | contig 10816 bp, 12 predicted proteins | sample RumenRJG_03DNA_FD_185986 | JGI IMG/M metagenome (GOLD analysis project Ga0256406, IMG submission 185986) | Bovine rumen microbial communities from Lethbridge, Alberta, Canada - RJG_03 | ecosystem: Host-associated > Mammals > Digestive system > Stomach > Rumen | place: Canada: Alberta | collected...
ACAATCCTAAACACTTCTGTAATATCCTTTTTAAGAGGGGAGGAGAGTATTATGACACCTACGAACACGTAGGCAAATACGCTGCTCGAATAGGGTATGAGTTCAAGAAAGAAGAAATCCTCCAAGGCATCAAAGACAATCTACGATGAAAGTAAAAGACGTTGGGAACGGAATGGTTGCAATCAGTCAGAAATGGCTAATTAACCGATATATAAAAGGAGCAATACTTCCCGAATATTATCTCTTGCAAGCATCAGACTCTCATGGTAATATTGCAGTTCCTCTTGCTGCTTTAGAATTATGGGAAAGGAAACGTGACGAATATATTGCCAAGGAGAAGAAGCTAAAGCAATGCGCAAAACTCAATAATAAGGGGAAAGACTACGAGAAGCAGGGTAAAATCAAACTCGCAATCAAAACTTACGAGAAAAATATTGATGGAGATTGCTACCCTGCAACTTATTCCTTTGATAGACTAATGGTTTTATACCGCAAAGCCAAAGATTACGAGAACGAGCTTCGTGTATGTGAGAAAGCCATACAAGTGCTCAAATACGACAAGTACGTTCAGAGAAAAGCGAAAATACTGTTTCTTAAACAAAAACAAAGCGTAGCCAAATAATGGTTACGCTTTGTCTATGGTAGGCTATGCTATGATAGCATTCTTTCTGTCAGCAGGTCCCCCACATAGCTCCCGATGTTGGAGAGGGTATCTGTTGCGCTCTCTTGCGCTTGCTCCAACATTTGCAGCAATTCTACGTCCTTATGGTTTTTCCTCAGTCTTGTATCTTCTGCCTTGTATACAGCGTTCAATGTGCGCATGTAGTTTCTGCTCGCATTCATCAAATCTACAAGGTTCTGAGGGATTAACGTTTCTTTCTTCATAGTGTTTCTTAAGTTCTCTTTGTGCGTTACTTAGCTTGACTTGCGAGGTACTGAATTTCATTTGCGTGGGAAGTAATCTGCCGTAGTTTGACAGAAACATCGTTCTGCCTACGAATTGCAGCGTTCTTCTCATCTATTATCCGCTTTGCTATCACTATAGCCTTGGCAAGGATTTCCGCATCGCTCATGGGAATGGAGGTCGGCTGCGTGTGCGTTGTCAAAACAGAGAACACCGCGTCCTCAACATCCTTGCATTTGGGATAGGCATACTGCCACCGCTCCAATACGGTTTTCAAACCTCCGAGAGTGAGCATGCTCACTTGCTTCGCCTTACCGTTGACGAATACCGCACCTCTTGGGCGATCTGTGTCAGCAGCAGGCTTTACAAAGCAGCCTACTCCGCTTGCATCTGGAGAATAGCCAGTTAATACACAAACTTCTTTGGAAACGAACAGAGGGGTTCCCCATGTTCCGTAAATTGAGAGGTGGTGTCCAAGCACCTCAACTTGTTTTAGGACTGGTTGAACTTTTATCATCTACTTCTGATTTTAGATGATGATAGGCAAGGGAAAAAGACGACCGCCTTATTGCGCCATCAGAAGGATTGATTAACCTGCGTCCAGTGTTAATAATCAACGCAATTTCAGCAGTCGTCTGTTATTTTAACGGCTTTCGACCGCCTTTATTGCGTGGATTTCAAATCCTTTTGACAATGTAAAGGTAGTCATAATTTGCTGAATATCAAAATTTTACGACTATAAAGTTAATCAATTAAAACGGAATAATGTTTGTTTTTCAAATATATTTCCCCTTGCTTATGATAGTTTAACTTTATTGTTACTGTAACTTAAAAAGTTGTGCGTCTACCCATCACGGGCGAACGCACAAAGAGAATTACTCAGCCTTGGCGAGCAATGAGTGCCATCGGCCTTGTAATTAAGAAACGTTGCAAAGATAATCAAAATCTTTCAAATTACAAATGTTTTACTAACTTTCTTAACCTAATTAACTATAACACTTTATTCAAAATGGCTTTCGCATCCAAATTATTGTAGTTCGGGTAGAAGGTGTAAGCCAAGGCATCCATATAGTCCGGCGAGCGACCTATCTTTGCCTTAATATCTTCCTTTGGCTCTATGATGATACTACCACTACTGAGGAACTTCCACTTGGTAGATGTGGCTTCCTCGGCAAACTGATCGCATGGAGGGAGGCAAGCGTTAAAGCCGTTCTTAGGGTTGAGCCAATCCCTAACACACCACATCAGATAAGCCCTCATGTTAGCAAAGGTGTATTCTCCCGTGACATCGTGAAGACCTTTGGCACTCTCACTATTCTTGGCTGAGTATATTCTTTCATCGAATCCTAACTCTTCCAATCGTGAGTAGACACCTGCACCCTCGCCAATGGTATCAATGAACAATAACGTCTTCTTGTGAGCACGGAGATAGTTGGCCCCCATTCCGGCTACGTGCATGTGGTCTGCCTTACCTCCCGACTGATGAACATCGAACTTGGAAACAAAGTTACGATAGCGTGGACAGAGGACTGACGAGTCTCGGCCCATACCTGCCACATCCATTCCAACCAATGCTTGGGTCTTTGGCTTGTAACCTTTCTCGACCTTTTGCTTCCATCGTAGGTTGGCACGCTCGATCCATTCGTAGGGGATGAGTACGTCTTCGCTGACCTTCGGGAACAATCCCAACACCTTGACACGGAACAGATCATTAGGACGATAGAACTTACCTTCCCAAGTGAAATCTCCCAATCCTTCATCAAAGTCAGTCTGTTGAATAGGCTCGCACCAGTTTTCGACCTTATCTTTCACCCAGTCGTAGTCTACTTGACCGGGGTGTACGATACGTTTCTCCACAACATTCTCCGCATCGAGGGAGTTAAGTCTGAAATGCTTGAAACGTGCTTGTGTCATTGCCCTTGCAGCGTAGCCCATATTGATGTTGGGGTTGAACACTAACAATATTCGAGAGTTACCTTGCAAGTTACCTTCAATAGCATTGTACACCGTCTCACTGATACCCGATGCCTCCGTTACTACGAACATGGTGTTCACTGCATGGAAACCCGACCATGCCTCAGTGTTATCATCACCTGCCTTGAAACCCGTCAAGAACCATTCTTCGTAATCAGTTCTTATGTCATGAGCAACGAAACGGCCGGGCAGTACCTTTGCGTGCTTGAAAAGTCTTCGAATCTCCGGCACCATGATGTTACCCACCTGTCGATCTGTTGGGGCTGTCATGGCAACCTTGGTATTGCCTACCAAATTACCTTCCTTGTCGAATGTAGGAGTGAGATAGAGAAAGCACATAGCACAACAAGCCGCTACGAAGTCTTTTCCTCGTGCGGTTCCCGAAGCTACTGCTACCATCTTATTATGCTGAACGGCATCAACAATAGCTTTCTGCTCCTTGTCAAGGTCAGCCTTTAGGACCTCCTTGATAAACAGATTCCAATCATTACGCCATTCACGCATTTTGTTCTTTACTGCTACGCTCGACATTTTATAATTGTAGAAGTTGAGGATTAACTATCCTCACCCGTAACCTCTTTCATAAGGTTCTCGAAAGCGTTTCCACTAATCTCGTTCTCGACCCTTTCAACGTATCCACGTTTCTTACCTTTGGTCTTTAGGAAGAATATCAGTGATGTTACATCGCCATCATTGATGTGTTCCATCAGCTTTGACTCCGCAAAGTCGATAAGGCTCTCATCCGTCTCGTTAATCTTGTCTCTGAGTGCTTTATTCTTCTCCTTGCGGTTATAGAATGTTTTGCGATCCATTCCCAAGGCTGTACACGTAGCCGAGACATTGCCACCCTTCTTCTCGTACATGGTAGCAATCTCATCGTTGGTGATTTTCTTTGTTCTGTTAACGCAACCCATATAGATTTCCTCCCGTAGTGTATATAATAGTATTCAATATCTGCTTATAGCTCAAATCGCCATTGAGAGCTAAACACTTTGCAAAATGGTCTGTTGGACCAAGACCGGGGAACAGATTGAGGTCTATCAGATAGAACTTACCATCATTACCCTTGCGAAAATCTATCCTCATGTAATGTTTACATCCAACGGCATCGAAAGCCTTTGCAGTTAATCGTTTCAATTCTTCGAACTCGCCACAATCTGGAACTTCGCAGAACTCATCTTCATCCCACTTGGCCTTATGTGTCATTATGGAGCTATGCAGAAGATTTACCTTGATAGGAAAGCATAACAAATCATTGCATTTGGCTACTGCTACAGTATAATCGTCTCCGTAAATGTAGTCTTCTATTATAGGCTTACATCCTGCTGATACTAACTTACGATACTTTATGCGGACTTCTCGAGCATTATGACAGATCGAACTTTCATCTATCATATTGCTATCTTCACCAAACTTCGGCTTGATGAAATAACAATGTCCTTCCTCTGCTTCATCGTATCTATAAGATTTTGGATAAGGTATGTTAGCATCAGCAAGCAGAGGCTTAACAGCCTCTTTATCCTTAGTTAAGCGAATAGTCTCTTTACTTTCTACAGTGTTAGCTCGGCAAATCTCAGTAATAGCAAAATTGACCCCTTCGTTACGTGTCTCTGAGATAACAATATCATCTTTCTTGATACCGAGCATATAAACCTCGTTACCATTATTTACTGAAACGACTTTCAGATTATTCTTTCCAAGAGCTTCTGTTATCTGTATCGCTTTGTGAGGGAGGATGTAAGTCTCCTTATCACTTTTTGTCATTATTATCCAAATCATCTTTCTTGTCTCTTAATTCGATTAAACGTTCCTTTGCCAACTCCAACAACTTGGCGAATGTGATGCTTGGAGATTTGATATCATACTCCTTGCCTATCTCCGTTTGCAGTTTAAGGAGGTTCTTTTCATTGTCCTCCTCACTTGCAAGGATAAGGGCATCGCTTTTCTTTGCTTGCTCTCTGATGTCTCCAAACAACTCATCCAAACTCTCGAATGAATCGGGGTAGAGGATAACCGTGAAGACGAAATTCTCTTTCATGGCGAAGACACTAATACCATCCGTGCTGACAGGTTTTATCTCATCCATGTTGACGTGGGCAAACTGCTTGTAGTCTACTGAATGGATTTGCTCAAACAACTTCTTCAAGATGCTCTGATTGTCATGGCCGTGAAGCGAGTTATGGGATAGCTGCGTAGCGATAATCTCGTCTTGGGTCATTTCGCTCTCCCAACACCACAAAATACCTATGGTCTTGTAGTGGAGTTCCTTACAAGCTGCCAACCTATGGTGACCGCTAATCATCACATAGCGACCATTAGCTTTCTTATAGCAAGCAGGCACACTGCTAAGGCCGGACTTACTGATGTTGTCACGCAACTGAGCGTAATCTTCATCAGTCATTTCGTTGGCGTTCAACTCTGCATTGTCGATAAGATTAATATCGACCTTGGCATATTTCCATCTATCTTCTGTTCCCATTCTTACAAAGATTTTGATATTTAGCAATGATAGCCTTGTTATCTGCATACTGCCCAAGAACACCTTCGTAGGCAAGGTAAGATGATGTGCAGTGTTCCTTCACTTTCTTGTAGATACCTCTGTACTTCATGCTTACAGGCTTATGGGTATAGGCACATGAAATAACCTTCTCACATAGTTTGTGCATACGTCTGCTTAACTCCATCTGAACCCTTACCGATTGGATGCAAACCAATATCAGTTTACTCAGACGTGGTATCTCATTGTTGGTGCAGAAATCTGTCAACTGAAACAGATCATAGCCTTTATGCTGAGGTAGGGTGAATCCAAAACCTCCGAGCGTGTACTTGTCATACATGACAACGAAAGCATAGGTGCATCTGCTTACCATATCAACTTTCTTGATATACTTCTTCTGCAAGCAATAGAGATAGCTTGAATTGCATTTGGCAATCTTCAATTTTTTAGGGTCGTCAATAACCAAATCATCCGGCGGAACTATCTCGTTGACATCGACAAACGACTCCTTGTATGATGTGCAGACATCATTGACGGGTGTGGGCTTATTGCAATAGAGGAAACGGCCTGCAGAACGCCTATCGCCATTCGATGATTTTATCATAGCGAGCTTGTGCATATTGCTCAGAAACGGACTATTGCTGAAATAGTAGAAGTAAGATGATTGCGGAAGGCTCTCTACTAAGTCGTAATAATCATTACGCTTTAGGTCAAAGTTCAAATCCAAATCACTGCACTCTTGGATGAGTTTGAATGTGCGATTCTGCTTCTTATCTTCTCCGTAGTTGAAAAATATGACCTGCTTGTCTTTGATAGCATCTTGCAAGGTCCCAACCTTAAACTCGCATGTGGTGAGCAATCGAAGAAGTCTATCATTCGATGTCTTTATCTTCTCAATAGACTCTTTTGCCTTGATTTTAAGCGATTCTATGATTGCATCGTTTCGAGAACTCTTGCTCATAAGAAATTTCTGTAGGCTTGAAGCATACAGAGCAAGGGCAAGCTGGCTCTTAACCGACTTATCATTGTAATCCTCCAACCATTCAAGGCGATCCTTGTATGTAAGGCAAACTTTTCCGTTGGCTATCAGATAGAGCAGATAACAATAAGCGTCTTGGCAATAGATAGACACATTTATCTTATCCAATAGGAATAGCTCGTAATAATACATGAAACCATTGACAACGCATATATCCGTATGCTTATTCTTTTGGATAGCTTCGTATAGCAATGATGCTTGCTTAGAGTTGTAGGGAAGAGAGTTCGTCATAAACGTCTCTATGCTACTATATGGGTTGCCTTGATAAATCAACGGGGTGAGAGTTGGAGGCGTTTCCCTATGTAGCTTTAACTTTGCGCAAAATTCATCATAAGAAGATATGGATTTAATTTCGTCTTCGGTATGAGTAACTGCAAAGTTGAACATTCTATATGAAGCTATTACACAATTCTCAACAAGTTCAAAATTATCTGTAGCATGGAAGCATCTGAACTCTATAGTCTTCCTTACAAAATAAGAAGCTATATTGATTGCTAATCTGAGATAACCCTTCTTGGATTGATTGGTAAAAGCATGCTCCAAATCAAATAACGAAGCAGCTCTCTTTACCAAATCATATTTGTTTTCCGTTGGAAGTGGCTGAGCGTTAAAGACCATTTCATCCCAATCGGCAATATGGCAATACCTCTTGACAAATTTGTAATCCCAATAAAGAAGATAGAAGATATTCTTCAACTGATCCAACGTAAGGTCACCTGCATAGATGTGAACATGGGTATCAATGCTCCATTTTATTTTTCCTCCGTTGTCTTTCAAGTCTGAATAGATGTCACGCAAGTCTTTCCTATCTCTCTGACATAAGTGGAGTGGAGGAGTATTTATCTCTCCACCAAAATGTTTGCTTGATTTGCCATCCGTATTGAATATACTTTCGTCTTTAGACCACGAATAGCCATTAGGCAGAGAAATCTTCCCTCTGTCTACATTGCACATTTCTATCTCAATTCCAAAAGTACGTTCAAAGTTGGTCTGCATAGTCGTAAACTTGTTTCTTCTCTACAGTCTTTACGGGTATATCATCTTGAAAGAAGAAAACACCTTGCCTATAGAGTTCTTTCTTCTGCTTAATACTATTCTTGTAGTTGATGAGAGGATTGACATATACGGCATGATGAACTTGGCACCATTCCCGACATTTCTCGCCACACCATAGCAAACGAATAAGATATCATCACCGCCCCTACGCATTTTTGCAAGGTTGAACTCATTGTCTAGTTGGCTCATCCTATCCTCTGAACCTCTTGTGCAGAAACTGCGCCAACCTTTGGGTACACCATAGAGATTGACTTGGTAATACTTAGGAGCAACGTTCAGATTAACGAAGACTCTTATACCATGTTCTTGCATCATCCTCGCTATCCAACGTTTTCTGTAGATAGCTTGCAAGCCAAATGCGATAGGTGTGTCAGTGAAAACGCTGTAATTAGGCTCAACGATGTTTGACGGGTCCATCCGCAATATCTTATCGGGATGGTCGTACAGACTATTGAACCTATAATCATCAGTGTAGAAATGGAGTGTTCCCGTGCCTTTCATCTGATATGTCCTTGCCGTTTCTCCGAAACACACAAAAGGTATCTCGCAGAACTCAGCTTGCATATCCGACATCAATTCGGGTATCTCCAAATTGTTGTCTGTCGGAAACAAGCAATCGGGACTAAAAACATCTATCATTGGCAACATTCCTTAATAGCCTCCGAATGGGGATTCGAACCACCATCGCCCCTCACGTGTTGGGGTTATTCTACCACACCTCTGCTACCGACCCTCGTGTTACCGATTGCGAGCATAGCGCTTTGAACTAACTCGGAGATAATAAAGAACAGGTCTCTTACATTACACGCCTATCAAACGTCTTTCAGATAACCCGTTCTAATCTTTTAATCGTATCATATTGAGCTCATGAGCGTGGAGTTGGACCCGCACCAACGACCTGCGTTCTGGAGGAACACCGCTCTACTAACTGAGCTATCCACGCAAATTAGAGCGTGTGAAAGGAGTCGAACCTATCTTTCCGTACTGGAAGTGCAGCGTCCTAACCGATAGACCACACACGCATTGAAGAAGTCTGTCCTTCTGCCAAGCGTCTTTCCGCTTTGTCATTTATGTGGAATCGTAATAAGCTTAAAATAGGCTTCCTTGGATGTAATGAGGATTCTTCGAAACCTTAACACCAAATTCCTCGACCCCCAAGCCTAACTTTTCATTCAGCCAATCGGCAACCAAATGCCTATGGCAGAAATCACCCGGCTTTTCAAAGCAGCATAGAGCAACATCTTTGCCCTTGCTGAATGTCTTCACGTTTTCAATGAACTCTTTGGGGTCAACCTTTGCCAAGACCTCATTCTTAAACCGCTCAACGTACCTTTCTTCCGTATCCTCGTGAAGGATTGAATAGGTAGGAGCCACCTGCTGCAACGACACCCCGTAAAACCATTTCGGTGGGAAAAGTGCAATGCCGATCATCATGATCCCGGCTTCATGCAACTTCTTGCCGTTTGCGAAATAACTTGTGTAAACTTTCATTATATTGCCCTTTTAACAATGTAAAGGTAGCAATAATATTTGAAAAACAAGCACTTTTATTCCTAAAAGTGCCTATTCTTCACAATATTTAACTATAATGCCACCTTCTTGATTTCTTTCATGTGTGATTCAACCAACTTAACTATCTCGTCATGGTAAGGTGAGGGTTGGTTGCAGTGACCTCTCGACTGTACCAATGTGAAGTCTCTCAGATTGACCTCTACAGTCTCTTGGCGTTTACCCTCGACCCTTGCCGACATGATAAGGCTATTCGGCTTCTTGTAATAGCCATTAGCAAAAACGCAGTGGTGCATTTCATCGGCTTCTTCCTTGAAGGCTTCAACCGTAGGCAGAACCTTGATAACAACGGTACCATCATCCAACTTAAAGCCAAGGAACTTCATGTGAGACTTCTCGTAGTTCTCAGCTATCTTCTTGTCTCGTTTGAGGATGTTCAGCTTACGTTTCTCAGCAGCCTTATCATAGGCTTCCTTGCGTTTTCTTTCAGCGAGTTTAATCCATCTGTCATGAGACTTCTGTAGATCCTTAGGACATACATAAAATGCGTTGTGAACATCCTTCCTTAGATAGATTAGGGCTTCGACCATATCAAGCCACATGGTGGTGTCTTGGTTGAATATATCGTAGTGGTTTCTTAGGGCGATCTTCACCGCATCAAAGTATTCCTTCCTCATCATACCGTAATCTAACATCCGTCTCAGAAGACCTTCGTGGCCTTGCTTCAACAATGTCTCAGCCATTGGGTGTGCGAGCAAGACCTTGTAGAACTCATTCCGATAGAATCCTTTGCATTTCTCTTGCTCGATGTCTTCCTCAAACCTTTGCAGTTGTGGCAACACGCTTTTCTTCTCAACGTATGCGTATGGGATATCCTCAATCGTAAGCGGGCCGTTGCTGCTGATACGTGGGATTCTGATTTCCATATCAGACCAATAGGAGAATGTATCAATGTAGAAACCCAAACTTCTCTTTCTCGCTATTACTTCATAATGCCCTTTGGTGAACCATAGCTGCATAACCTCCCAGTTATAGAACTTGACACGCTTTCCGGCTCTGCTTTCCTTGTCTACTCTGAAATAGCGCATTACCTGCCATTCATTCCTTGTGTCAAGGATAACAAAGTAGGCTCTATTGTGGAGGTCAGTCTTCTTTCTTGTCTGCTCCGTCTGATCGAAATGGCAATGGCAGTGAGGGCATGAACTTTGACCTTTATCATAGAACTCGTACCCACATTCAGAACACCATGCCTTACGGCCAGTTGTGAACTTCATCCTATAGAACGACTTCTTGGAATATCTCGTAGAATCCTTTCTCAGTTTGGGGAGGGTGGAGCTTAGCTCCATCACCTCCTTCTCTACCTTTGTTCTCGCTTTCATGACAATCCTCCAAATAAGTCCGGCGTCTGCACCTCCACCTTCTTCTTAGGTTTAGGATGATTAGCTTCACGTTGTTTTCTCATGCACTCTTGATAATAGTCTTTCTTGGCTTGCTCCTCGATAGACTCCTTATCTTCTTCCTTTAGTTCCACCTTGTGGTTTACGACTACCGAACCTCTGATTTCTTTCAGCAAGGCTTTATCAGTGATGTCCTCATCGTAGTAGTGAACTGCCAAGCTGAAAATCTCATCATCATCGAATCCGCAGCAGCCGGACTTCTTAACCATGTTGAGGATATAGTTGCAGCACTCATGAACGGACTTGCCTTCCTTTTTCATTTCCTCTGCAAACTTCTCGTCTGTATTGGCTCTGACTTTCAGATACTCGCCAATCGTAGCTTCAAATGCTTCTGATCCATTCATAGCTTTATCTGTTTAGAATATACATAACTTGCATAC
>Ga0256406_1007127_pt1 | contig 10813 bp, 11 predicted proteins | sample RumenRJG_03DNA_FD_185986 | JGI IMG/M metagenome (GOLD analysis project Ga0256406, IMG submission 185986) | Bovine rumen microbial communities from Lethbridge, Alberta, Canada - RJG_03 | ecosystem: Host-associated > Mammals > Digestive system > Stomach > Rumen | place: Canada: Alberta | collected...
ATCTCCGAGATTCTTTTGTGTCAAGTACTGGTTAATTGGATGCGGATTGACTATTGTTCTTTCTTGTGGAAGAGAATCCCCCATTAATTCCTTCCATTTGTCTTTTCCTCTCATTACAACGAATAGTGGCTTTTGAGGTTGATCCTTTGCCAGTTCGAGGACATTCTTTGTAAATAACTGAGAAGGTAGGAACAACTTCTTATTATTGTATTCTGCAAAACTGTCAGGGTACTCTTTGGATGTATATCCATTCAATTGCACTAAGGCAAAGTGCTGGTAAAAGCCTTTCTCGTCTTTTGTGTTGTACTTCGTTTGGTATCTAGAAAGTAAATCCTTTAACGAGTTTACCCAATACATGTCGGAAAGGAGTTTAACTCCAATACTTGACATTAGACAGTCGGACTCTAGTCTTAGGGACTTTTCCTTTTCTTCACATATTTCCTTTGTGCTTTCAGCAGAGAGTATCTTTGGAAGCCATTTGTTTATGTGCTCTACATATCCGGGATTCTTGGACAATATGATTATATCTGCCTTGAAAGGATTGCCCCAGAAAGGCTCAGGAGGAACTTCTAATATCAGTCTCCTTCTATTCTCTTCGGGATGATTGTCATTGTAATTTCGAATAATGTCTTCTTCACCTTCGAAAATGTATTTGCCACTTTCGTCCCAAAGATTATTGACCTTCAACTTTGCCCAGCCATTATTCTCTTTGAGTTCTTGTATGGTTTTGTATTTACCCATATTTCTTTGTTTTATTTACTGTATAGCAGTGGTTTTTAATTCATTGGGCAAAGATAGCACTATTTGACGGGATTTGCAATTATTTGGCGGAATTTATTGTACCTTTGTCGGCTGTTAATAGAATTGAAAGAACTATGGGAAAATATACATACGTTTAACTGGCTCTCTGATGCTTACGACTGAATGGAGCGACTGGAGCAACTGCAACTACTATTGGATACAAAGTGTTTATGTCCGTCCGGAGAGCCGTCATCAAGGGGTGTTTAAAGAACTGTTTGATTTTGCAAAGACCATAGCGCAGTCAGAAGGTGCCGGTGCGCTGCGCCTCTATGTTGACCATCATAATGTGAATGCGCAAAGGTTTACCAGTCGCTTGGTATGCATGAGAGCCATTATCTGATGTAGCTTTATCTTCTCATAATCGGCATATTGTGTGTCGTTGAGAATTGCCTTTAACTCCTTGTCATATCCCCACTCAGGCTTTAAATGCTGGCGCTTTTTGTTTGGCATAATGAAAATCTTGCAGTACTTTTGCATGGCGTAAGAACTAAAACAAGAGAAACTAAACAATGAGCAAGACTTCTTTCAAGGAAGAGATAGAGGACTTTAAAAAACGGGGCGGAGAATTCTGCTTCACATTCGGTGATGTGAAATTGCCCGTTCTGTACCATGAGGCGATAAACGTGATTGCAGTCAGAATGCCAGCCCGTGAGGTTATTGTTCCCGTTGACTATAATCTCAATTTGGGCGATAACCTCGACCGTCTTATGAACAAGCTTCTTGAAATGTACCCACAGCTAACTGAATAATATCATGGAACAGCAGGAGAATAATCTTTATCAGCAGATAATAGCCGGTATTTACCAATTGGTTAATGGCGAAGGCGGTGGTAACCGAATCGTTGGTATGTCAGTTGACAGTGATGATAATGCCATTATCGTCCAGCATGTTGAGATGTCCGAACATTTCCGCCAGTCGCTTATGGATGATATAAAAGAGCAGATCTCCGAATGGCGTGTTAATCCTTTCTCTGAAATTACTCCGGAGGGAAAGAACAAGATAAAGTTCTGGCTTTTGCCTGAGAATGAAATAGAAAAGGCTTACAAGCAGCAGAGCCTGTAAGCCTGATTATAATCATCCCATCATCCGATCATCCATCATCTAGTCATCCCATCATCCATCATCTATTCATCCCATCATCCCATCATCCATCATCTAGTCACCCCATCATCCCATCATCCAATCATCCAATCATCCAATCCTACTTAGTCGTTGACGTTCCGACGGTATGTCCGTAGCGGTCTTTATAAGTCGTGGTTGAGCGGTTGTTGCCGGTTGACCTTGTCTGGCTGCTTCCGGTAACGTGTCCGTAACGGTCCTTATATATCGTGGTGGTTCCGTTATAGCTCGGGCGCGTGGTGCTTGAGCCAGTCGTATGACCATACTCATCCTTGTAAGTCGTCGTACTCTGACCGTTGTAGCCGGGTCGTGTCTCACTCTTGCCGGTAACATGACCGTATCGGTCCTTATATACCGTGGTCTTGTTGCCCCGGCTGTCGGTCGTTGTCGTTGCAGTTCCGGTAACGTGCCCATATCTGTCTTTCTGAGTCTCAACCGTCCTGTTGCTCTGTGCGCTGATGTTCAGTGTAGCCATCATCAGCATTGCTATAAATAGTATCCGTTTCATAAGCAAGTCGTTTTGTTCAACGTTGCAAAATTACTTCATTCCGCAGAAACTTTCAAGGGAAATCGCCTATCATATAGTAGTGAAATCCCTATATATAATTGTAATGATAACTTATGTTACCAAATATTATTGCCAAACAAATGCCAATTTGTTCATGCAGGCGGATGGAACAGTTTTTGTTCGGTAGTTTATGGAAACTTTAAAGCATTGAGGTTATGAGAGCAAACATCAAGATTAACGGAATGAAGAGAGTTGTAATCGTCGGTTGCGGACTAGGCGGACTGAAGCTAGCGACCAGCCTCCGCAATTCCGGCTATCAGGTTGTGATTGTCGATAAGAACAATTACAATCAGTTTCCGCCGCTTATCTATCAGGTGGCATCGGCAGGACTGGAGCCAAGTAATATTTCTTTCCCAATCAGAAGAATATTCCAAGGCTACAAGAACTATTACTTCCGTATGGCTGATGTGAAAGGCATCGACTCAAAGGAGAAGTCAATAAGCACATCGGTAGGTACCATCCATTACGATTACCTTGTTCTTGCTATGGGTGGAACGACAAACTTCTTCGGCAACAAGGATGTTGAGAAGAATTCATTTCCAATGAAGACGGTCGAGGACGGAATGAGGCTGAGAAACCATATCCTTGAGACGCTGGAGCGTGCTGAGACTGAGGAAGACCCAGAGAAACGTCAGAAGTATATGAATTTCGTGATTGTCGGAGGCGGTCCTTCGGGCGTTGAGATAGCCGGTGCGCTGGCAGAAATGAAGAAGAATATAGTTCCACGTGACTATCCTGACCTTGCCGACAAGATGCATATCTACCTTGTTAATGCCGGCGACAGGCTTCTGAAATCAATGGACAAGAAATCATCCACTACCGCAGAGAAAGACTTGAGAAAAATGGGCGTGCATATCCGCAATGGTTGGCGTGTGAATGACTACAAGGATGACGTTGTCTACATAAACAACGGCGAGACGATAAAATCTGCAAGCGTTATTTGGGTCAGTGGCATCAAGGCAAATGCCATTGATGGCATTCCAAATGAATCTGTCGGACATGCCGGTCGTTTGCTCTGCGACCGCTTCAACCGTGTCAAGGGACTGGATGATGTATTTGCTATCGGCGACCAGAGCCTTATTGAGGGTGATCCGGAATGGAAACTCGGTCATCCGCAACTTGCCCAGGTTGCACTGCAACAGGCTGAGAATGTAGCAAGAAACATAAAGCGGAAGGACAAAGGCGAAGAACTCAGGCCGTTTGTCTACAAGAATCTTGGAACGATGGCTACCATCGGTCGTAAGCGTGCTGTTGCTGAGATCGGCAATGCGAAGTTTGGCGGACTTACGGCATGGCTTCTTTGGCTGGTTGTTCACCTCCGCTCTATCTTAGGGGTAAAGAACAAGTTCTTCGTTCTCCTGAACTGGATGTGGAATTACTTCTATTACAAGCAGAGCCTAAGACTCATCCTGAAATGATGGCAAACGGCTCTGCCCGGTTTATTTGCCATGCAGCACAGGAGATGTGGAATCCTTCCTGTGCTCATCTTTCTTTAAACTGGATGTTACGCAATCCGGCTGGGAAAGTGTCCTTGAAGTAAGGAAAGGGTCGTTCCAGCCATACTTATCATCAAGGTCTCTTGTAAAACGCTGATAATCCAAGTTCATAGTTACCTCCTTTTCTAAATTCTAATTCTAAGGCAAAAATAATCATTTAAATTGAGAAAAAGTAGAAAATTATAGTAACTTTGCAAATTATTAATATGTTGTAACATGAAGAAGATAATAACCATACTACTTGGCTTACTGGGATTTGTATCCAGCGCTAATGCTCAGTTTGATTCTATCAAAACAGTTTCTGCGGATGAGTTTGCCCATATAATAAAGTCAGATTCCGTTATCCTTGTTGATGTGAGGACCGCAGACGAATATAATGCCGGTCATATAGAAGGCGCTAGGAACATTGATGTTCTAAAGGACGATTTTAATAATATTGCGACTACATCATTGCCTAAGGATAAGGAAATTGCTGTGTATTGCCGTTCCGGTAAAAGAAGCATGAAGGCTGCCAACATACTTGCAAAAGATGGTTTTAAGGTCATTAACCTCAAGGGAGGCTGGCTTGAGTGGACAGATTATAAAAGCAGGAATTAGACCATGAAATAATTCTTAATCTACCTTGTCATTGCCAATGCATTAACATTCATTATTTACGGCATTGACAAATTAAAGGCAAAGGAACATTGGTGGCGCATTTCTGAGTTTACGTTGCTGCTATTGGCTGTTGTTGGCGGCAGTATTGGCGCATGGCTGGGTATGAAAGTCTGGCATCGTTACTTATCTTTCTCGAAATACCTGCGTGCTTCCTCCATATCCTGTACAATTTCCATTGTGCCAAGGTAATTGCCGGAGCTGTCACGCACAGCCATATACTTCACGAGAGTAGCCCTACCGTTCTTCATTAGCCATACCGGAACCAGGTCGCGACGTCCGTTACGGAAATCATCAATGATGGCACGCACCATCGGCTCGACCTTTGGAGGATGGCAAGTGAAGACCTCGCGCCCTAGGGCAGTGAGCGGACGCTTGAATTCTTTGTGACCTTCATTGAAATAGCGGTTTATATTGTCGGCGTCGACGAATGTAATCTCAAATGGCAGAGTGTTGAGAAGTGCTGTAAGCTGTTCAATGGTAAAGCTGCCGGTTGGGAGATTTATAATTCCGTCATTGCTAACTTTTTTGTTATCCTCTTTGTTCGTTCTTTCAGCATCTGCCCAAGTCAAAGGCTTAACATCAAGGCAAACGGCATAGTCCTTTGAGTCACGGTAGATCTGTTTCCATTCTTCTTCGGAAAAATTTGCAGCACATACGGGGAAAAGGATATTGTCTTCCTTGTAAATCATTTCATTCATTCGCTGTAGAACGGCACGCACCCTTCCTTTCCATTCGTCATCGTGGTCAGTCGCCTTTATCAATGAAGAAAGTTCCGAACGGATTTCTCCATCCAAAGTCCACATAACCTGCGACGGACCGATAATTCCGTATCTGGCATTCAGCATCGGATAGAGCAAGTCGCCTTTTTTGGCATAGTGTACTGCTGCTTCACGGATCTTTTCCAATGTCTCAGAGCAGTCTATGTTATTTCCCAATTGCTTACGGGCTGTATCAATAAGCGATTTCAACGCTTGGTTCTCACGTGTCATAGTCTGTAACGGATGACCGTCAACGGCTATAAGCGCTGTTGCTTTGGTCGCATTTTCCTTTGCCATTGCAATGGTCGACTGCTCCTGCTCTTTTGCCTCTTTTATCTTGTCATGGAAGAGAGCTGAATGAACATCACAAAGTTTCTGTACTTGCTTTAGCGGTGCACCTTCATGCAGCAGTTCCTGTTCGGCGCTCATAATCTCTGAGGCATCAACGGAACGGAAGGCATTGACAAAATCAGCACGAACATCTTCCAATGACTCGCCATTATTCAATCGTGTCAGATAACTTTTCAGAAGCTCAAGCCGGTTATTGCTATCCTCTGTCGAATGAGAGTTGTCTTCATTATGGAAACCTTCAATGGGGACATTTATAACTTCAAAGCCTTCAGCCTTAAATCTGTCCACGATGCTGCCCAAGTCTATTTTCTTGAACTTGGTACCTTTAGGTATGGTCATCAGCTTGCCAACAGAATTGAGTACTGCTTTCTTTCGGATTTCGCTGAGTCCTGACTCCGACATTATATCGATGATTTCAGGGTACTCCTTCACAAGCTCATAAACACTTTTTTTTAAGTCTAATATCTTAGCCATAACGTATCTTCTTTATTTTTTGTGCAAAGTTAGCACCCTTTGTGAGTACATAAAGATAACATTTGTTACTCGGGCATATTAAAGTAAGTTAAAGCTCTTTTGTAGATAGAAAACAAAAAAGGGCAATCGGTTGGGATCGCCCTTGAGAGGAATGGCATTGACAAATCTATTCCTCGTTATAGGAGATTGCCGGATGACGAAGGCGAATGATAGCGTTACTACTCGAACAGCGACTCACTCTCGGAGCTTGTGCCCGCAAGCTCAGCCCTGACGAGATCTATGAGATTCTCGAAGAGAGCAAATAAAAAATAAATATCCTCAATCGTCCAAATGGGCGATTGAGTTTTGCATGCACTTCGTGCTTTCCTGAAAAAATCGAAGATTTTTTTATTTGTTGGATTTGTTGATTAATTATTTAATTTGTATGATTGCAGATATTCATCATAAAAATCGCAAATAAGGACGACGGCGAATCGGAGTTCGCCGCACCTACTTTAGCTTAGACCCACAATCTTTCCGTCGACAACATCGATACGGTTGGCTTGTGGGTCCTTAGGCAAGCCCGGCATACGGAGAATGTTTCCGGCAATGGCGACGATAAGCCCCGAGCCACTATTGATGACAATGTCGGCAACATCCAGCCGGAAACCATCAGTAGGACCGTAAGCCTTGGCGTTGGTCGAGAAACTGTACTGGGTCTTCGCAATACAAACAGGCAACTTCTCAAGTCCGAGCCGATAGATATTAGCCAACTGTTTCTTTGCCTTGGCTGAATAGGTTATCGAGCCAGCACCATAGATATTGCGGGCAACAGATTCGATTTTAGACTCGACATTATCGTCATCATTATATAATAGGTGAAGGGGTTCAGAAGGATTTTTGTCGATAGTGTCAACAACCGTCTGTGCAAGAGCCTTAGCCCCTTCGCCTCCTTTTGCAAAGGCTTCGTTGACAGCAAAGCCAACATGCAGGTCGTCCTCACAATGACGGCGGACAACCTCAATCTCTTCATCAGTATCACTGGCGTATTTGTTGAAAGCCACAACGATACGCTGACCGAACCGCTGTAGGTTTCCGACATGCTTATCGAGATTCCAGAAACCATTTGCAGCACCTTCCACATTAGGCTCTTTAATCTTTTCGTATGGCACACCACCATGCATCTTCAAAGCCTGAAGAGTAACGACAAGCACGGTAAGGTCGGGCTGTAATCCCGCACGACGGCACTTGATGTCATAGAACTTCTCGGCACCAAGGTCAGCGCCGAAGCCAGCCTCTGTTATGGCATAGTCGCCGTAGGTAAGTGCCATCTGGGTTGCAACGACACTGTTACAACCATGAGCGATGTTAGCGAACGGTCCGCAATGGACGAACGCCGGTGTGCCGTCAGTGGTCTGCACGAGATTTGGCTGAAGGGCATCCATCAGAAGGGCGGTGATGGAGCCCTCGATTCCCATGTCGCGGACAAAGAAAGGCTTATCGTTATAGTCGAATCCGAGGAGGATGTTCCCTATTTTCTTCTTCAAGTCGTCGATGCTTGTGGCAAAGCAAAGTATTCCCATAATCTCCGAGGCAGAAGTAATGTCAAAGCCTGTCTGAGCCGGAATGCCATTTGTCAACGGACCGAGACCGGTAACAATCTGACGAAGACTCCGGTCGTTGACATCCTCTACCCTCTTCCACAGTACTTGTTTCAGACGGAAACCATCGGCGGCATGCTGATACAGATAGTTATCGAGAAGCGCGGCAATCATGTTGTTGGCTGAAGTAATGGCATGGAAGTCGCCTGTGAAGTGAAGGTTAATCTTCTCCATTGGCAATAGTTGGGCGTATCCTCCACCGCATGCCCCACCCTTTTGTCCGAAGCAGGGACCAAGAGAAGGCTCACGAAGAGCCACCACGGCACGCTTGCCAATCTTGTTCATTCCCAAGGCAAGCCCAACGCTAACGGTTGTCTTTCCTATTCCCGCTTTTGTTGGTGAGATAGCTGTAACGAGTATGAGGTGGTATTGCTTCATCTTCGCCTTGTCAATACACGACAACGGAACTTTGGCGATGTATCTGCCATAAGGCTCAATGACATTCGGGTCAATGCCCATTTCACGGGCAATGTCAGCTATGGGTCTCAAAGGAGTGCTTTGAGCAATTTCAATATCAGATTTCATAATAGTCGATAAAAGTCAGGGGTGCAAAGGTAATAATTTTTTTTGATTATAAAGAATCTACAAACTGTCTATTACAAGCCATATATTCAATGCCGTGACGATAATCGCCAGTCCATAGAGCAAGCAAGTGTTCCATGTCTTGTTGGCATATTGTCCCATGACGCGCTTCGATGAGGTTAGGCTAACCTGAAGGAAAACGGTAAATGGCAATTGCAAAGAGAGAACCATCTGTGAGACAAGCAATCCCTGAAACGGGTCGCCGATGAAGATGATGATGAGCAATGATATACCATAACTGAGAGCAATACCAACGATTGAGTGAGGGTCGCGGGAGTTATAGCTCTCCGAGAACATTCCGGAGAATATAGAACCTGCCGCCATTCCCGATGTTATGGTACTCGAGATACCAGCCATAAGTAGGGCGAAAGCGAAGATAGTGCCTGCATTATTGCCGAGAAGTGGAGTCAGAAGTTGCTGAGCCTGAGACAAATCGGTTACATGCTCACCACGAGAGAAGAATGTTGTTGCGGCAAGGAGAATCATAGCCGAATTGATAGCCCATCCTACAATCATCGAGAAGAGCGTATCGAAGAACTCATAGTGCAGCGCCTGCTCGATGTCCTTCTTGCCTTTCTTGTTTATCTCACGGCTTTGCACAATCTCGGAATGAAGGAAGAGATTATGCGGCATGACGACAGCACCGAGCACACTCATTATAATCAATAGCGAGCCTTGAGGCACACTGGGCTTTACCCACCCAACTGCAGCTTGTCCCCAGTCGACATTGACAAGGAAAAGCTCATAGATGAACGACAAGCCAATCACTGACACGAAGCCGATGATGGCACGTTCCATCCGTTCGTAAGTGTTGGTGAAAAGCAATATCGTACAGGTTATAACGGCGATAATGCTTCCCCATACGATAGGAATGTCGAACAGCATTTGCAGGGCAATTGCCGAACCGAGAATCTCTGCCATAGAAGTAGAAATGCTCGCAAGGACAGCTGAGCCGATGATAGGACGTGACACCCATTTAGGAGTATACTTAGTTGCTGCCTCCGACAAACAGAGACCTGTAACAATACCGAGGTGAGCAACGTTATGTTGCAAGGCTATAAGCATTATTGTAGAAAGGGTTACGACCCACAATAGCGCATAGCCGTATTCAGAGCCTGCGGCAAAGTTTGTTGCCCAGTTCCCCGGGTCTATAAAGCCCACAGTGACAAGGAGTCCCGGACCAATGTATTTCAGAATATCCAGACCGCCAAGAATGTGCTTATGGTCTTTTCGCTTAAGCTCTTTAATCAGGTTGATCATAAAAAATTGTGTATGTTGGTTTCAGGCTGCAAATTTACTAAAAATTCTAGATTCCAAACATTATCAACCAATAAATCATCAAAAAGGCAAAAACATTCGTTTCTGTAATGTCAGGTTCTCAATGAATGGAAAGTTATTTGTTGTTTAATCCCCAATTTCTACCGTTTAGTAATCCGCCCGATTATTTATTCCATTTAATTCGTATATTTGCACAGACAGATTAATTATCCTAATAACTACTTTGATTATCAACCCTCTAAACTATGCAAATGATGAAGAAACTAAATCTTACAAGCCTCTTGGGCATTCTGACAATGCTGTTCCTAGCATTCTCTTTCACTTCTTGTAGCAGTGATGACGATGACAATGGCTCGGACTCATCATCATCGGTATCAAGCCAGCTGGCTGGCACAAGTTGGTTCGGAAGCAACTCCGACGGCACTATCCTAATGTCGCTGAAACTTTATGCCAGCGGAACCGCCGACCTAAAGATGTTCGGAGCCTCATCAATAGAGCGCAGTTCTGTGCCATGGACTTATCATGCCAACAACCAGACTCTCTTCCTGAAGACTAATCCAAGTGAGAACAAAGGCTGGAGTCTTCGTGTCCTATCCTTCACCGGCTCTACAATGCAGATAACATTCCCGTTCACAAAGGGTGAAATGACCTTCGACATGAAACGAAGTGACGGCTCATCGGGCGGCTCATCAGGCGGCTCATCGGGCGATTATGACGAGCCAGTGGCAATAGTTGTCCATGCAATCGTCTATTATAAAGCGACACAGAGATACGCATCTAAGGGTACTGAGACCCATTATTTGAAAACTGTTGGCAATGATTTGTGTCTTTACAGAAATTCAAGTTGCAGAGACCTACTTGGAGCTGTCGAATATAATCACGACAGAAGCAGAGGCGGTTATGATGTAAGCTCGTATACCTATCGTGTAATCTATCCTAACCTTGAATATACGTATTACTATTATTTCAACTAAATTCCACCGTAGGGGCGCACCTTGTGTGCGTCCCCACAGTGGATTAGAGTTAATCATGGAATCAGTAAGCCAACTTCTTTCCTTCGGTTGTAAGGTAATCCTCCAGCTCGTAAGG
>Ga0256406_1007129_pt1 | contig 10812 bp, 10 predicted proteins | sample RumenRJG_03DNA_FD_185986 | JGI IMG/M metagenome (GOLD analysis project Ga0256406, IMG submission 185986) | Bovine rumen microbial communities from Lethbridge, Alberta, Canada - RJG_03 | ecosystem: Host-associated > Mammals > Digestive system > Stomach > Rumen | place: Canada: Alberta | collected...
TAAGAATCTGCCCCTCGGTAGAGGCCTTTGTATGGCTTCAAAATTAGCCTAAATTAGGTCAAAATCCCTTTGAAATCGGGAGTTCTCGGACGGGCTGGGGGGGGCTTGCCAAGAATTATTAATGTTTAATCTTTTTACCTTTGTCAATTTTGGGACTCTAGAGTGCCTTCGTGCTTCCAAACTTCCTCGTGCACTAGGAAAATTTTTCTCGCTAGTTAGAGCGCAATATTTATCCCTCATTGACGATGCAAAGTTACTCATAAAAAATGAGATAGAAGAGTAGTGTTTGTCAAAAAACCGGAAAAGGTTATATGTATGATTATCATGACTAAGCGCGTTACAGTATTACAGTATTACAGTTTTTTAGAGAGGCATAATTATTATGAAATTGAAAATACTATTATATATAATATATATATTATATATAATAGTAAATAGTATTTACATATTTTTGTCGTTTTAATGGTATTTACGGCTTATAAAAAACTGTAATACTGTAATACTGTAACGCAACATTAAAAATAGCACGTAAATCGGACTGGAATAGCACTCGGAAAGTCTATTTTTGGTAATAATCAGTCATTCACATCAAAAAGTTGGCAAAAAACTTGGTCAATTCACGAAATGTTTGTACCTTTGCACCCACTTTTTGTGTACCTATGTGTGCACGTAAGTAATTCAAGTTTAACCATTTAACATTTTAAAGTCAAAAAACAGTATGATTATTGTACCAGTAAAAGAAGGCGAGAACATCGAGAAGGCCCTCAAGAAGTTTAAGAGAAAGTTCGAGAAGACAGGTGTTGTGAAAGAGCTGCGTCGTCGTCAGCAATTCGACAAGCCTTCTGTCCTGAAGCGCCTGAAGATGGAGCACGCCGTTTACGTACAGCAGCTCCGTACAAACGAGGAATAAGCATTTTTTTCTCGAAAAATTTGGTAGATTCATAAAATTTCCGTAAATTCGTTGCCGAAAACTATGATAAGTTAGTGCAACGCTTTATGATTGACCAATTTCTCGACTATCTACGCTACGAGCGAAATCGCAGTGAGCTGACAGTAAAAAGGTATGAGGACAGTCTGCGAGACTTCCAGAAATACTTCGAGGAAACAGAGGAGGGGCTTAGTTGGGTATCGGTAGATGCCGACGTCGTCCGAGGGTGGATGGAGAGTCTCATGGACAGGGGCAACAATGCCTCGACCGTGAATACAGGGCTATCGGCCCTGCGCTCTTTTTTCAGATACGCCCTCGCAAGAAAGTTGGTCAACAAGGATCCGGCTCACATGATAACCGGTCCCAAGAAGCGGAAGCCACTGCCGCAATTCGTAAAGGAGGAGGAGATAAACCAACTCCTGGATAAAACGGAATGGGGAGCTGATTATAAAGATGTACGTGCGCGTACAATTATTATAATACTCTACGAGGCAGGACTTAGACGTAGCGAACTGATAGGGCTAAACGATAGCGACGTGGATCTGGATGCCATGCAACTTAAGGTTACCGGCAAAAGAAACAAGCAGCGCATCATCCCTTTCGGTAAAGAACTGGCAGAGCAGTTGGGGCAGTATATAGCTTGCCGCGACGAGGAGATTGCAAAACGCTCGGAAGCACTCTTCCTTAATAACAAAGGGGAAAGAATATCCGAAGCAGAGGTCTACAACACGGTGAGGGAGAACCTGGCGAAGGTAACAACGCTGAAGAAGAAATCGCCCCACGTACTGAGACACAGTTTTGCAACAGCCATGCTCAACCACGACGCAGGACTGGAAAGCGTAAGGAAACTCCTGGGGCATGAAAGCCTGGAGACAACACAAATTTACACGCACACAACGTTCGAGCAGTTAAAGCGAGTTTACAAAGAGGCCCTTCCGAGGGACTAGAGCTTTATAGTTTAACTTTTTAAAATTGGAGGTAACTATGGAAATTAAGATTCAGTCGATCCATTTCGACGCTACCGAGAAGTTAGAGGCGTTCATCGAAAAGAAAGTCGCCAAGTTAGAAAAGTCGTACGAAGATATACAGAAAGTTGAGGTGCAATTAAAGGTCGTAAAGCCTGCTACTGCCCAGAATAAGGAAGCCAGCATACAAGTTGCGGTACCCGGAAATACACTGAGAGTAGAGAAGACAAGCGACACATTTGAAGAAAGTATAGACCTCTGCGTTGACTCAATGAGGGCTCAACTGCAGAAATTCAAGGAAAAATTGAGAAATTACTAAAAAAAACTCTAGAAAAGTTTTGGTAATTCAAAAATAAGTCGTAACTTTGCAGCCGTTTTCCAACAGGTCGTAAATCTGAAGAGAGAGCGGCTGCTTAGAAAAGCCTCTTTAGCTCAGTTGGCCAGAGCACGTGATTTGTAATCTCGGGGTCGTTGGTTCGAATCCGACAAGAGGCTCAAGTGGAGCGAAAAAGCAAGCGCGCGACTAGTTGGGACGCAAAGATTTGGGTGTTTTCCAGAGTGGCCAAATGGGGCAGACTGTAAATCTGCTGTCTTTCGACTTCGGTGGTTCGAATCCATCAGCACCCACTCTCAAGAGATGTTTTTGCGGAAATAGCTCAGTTGATAGAGCACTAGCCTTCCAAGCTGGGGGTCGCGGGTTTGAGCCCCGTTTTCCGCTCTATAAACATGCTGTAATAGCTCAGTGGTAGAGCACTTCCTTGGTAAGGAAGAGGTCCTGAGTTCAACTCTCAGTTACAGCTCTCTCTCTGAGGATTGTAAGGAGGAGCAAAAACAACACGTAATATAAACAAATTTTATAAAAACAAAAAACAATGGCAAAAGAGACATTTGTGCGCACCAAACCGCACGTAAACATCGGTACTATTGGTCACGTTGACCACGGTAAGACAACTCTGACCGCTGCTATCACCACTGTACTGGCTAAGGCTGGTCTTTCTGAGGTGAAGTCATTCGACCAGATCGACAATGCTCCCGAGGAGAAGGAGCGTGGTATCACAATTAACACCGCTCACGTTGAGTACGAGACCAAGCTGCGTCACTACGCTCACGTGGACTGCCCGGGACACGCCGACTATGTGAAGAACATGGTAACTGGTGCTGCTCAGATGGACGGTGCTATCCTCGTTGTAGCTGCAACTGACGGTCCTATGCCTCAGACTCGTGAGCACGTTCTGCTCGCTCGTCAGGTAAACGTTCCCCGTCTGGTTGTATTCCTGAACAAGTGTGATATGGTTGAGGATGAGGAAATGCTGGAGCTCGTTGAGATGGAGGTCCGCGAGATTCTGGAGCAGTATGAGTTCGAGGATGAGACTCCTATCATTCGTGGCTCTGCCCTCGGTGCTCTGAACGGCGTTGAGAAGTGGGAGCAGAAGGTTATGGAGCTGATGGATACTTGCGACACTTGGATCCAGGAGCCTCCTCGTGCTACCGACAAGCCCTTCCTGATGCCTGTTGAGGACGTATTCTCAATCACAGGTCGTGGTACTGTAGCTACAGGTCGTATCGAGACTGGTGTTATCCACGTTGGTGATGCTGTTGAACTGCTCGGTCTTGGTGAGGACAAGAACTCAGTTGTAACTGGTGTCGAGATGTTCCGTAAGATTCTGGATGAGGGTCAGGCTGGTGATAACGTAGGTCTGCTGCTCCGTGGTATCGACAAGAACGAGATCAAGCGTGGTATGGTGCTCTGCCATCCCGGACAGATCAAACCATTCAAGAAGTTCAAGGCTTCTATCTACGTTCTGAAGAAGGAAGAGGGTGGTCGTCACACTCCATTCGGAAACAAGTATCGTCCTCAGTTCTACCTCCGCACCATGGACTGCACCGGTGAGATCACTCTGCCAGAGGGTGTTGAGATGGTTATGCCTGGTGACAACGTTGAGATTACTGTTGAGTTGATCTACGCTGTTGCTCTGAACAAGGGTCTGCGCTTCGCTATCCGTGAGGGTGGTCGTACTGTAGGTTCTGGCCAGATCACAGAGGTATACGAAGACTAAGACTAGGAAACTAGTAAGACTAGCGAAAGCTAGTTGTAACTAGGATTCGATAAAAATCAAGCCCCCGCTTACGGGTGGGGGCTTACTTACGGGAATAGCTCAGTTGGTAGAGCATCGGTCTCCAAAACCGAGGGTCGTGGGTTCGAGTCCTCCTTCCCGTGCAAAAAGAAAGAATAGAAGATGAAGAAGTTTTTCAACTATTGCAAGGTGTGCTACGATGAGTTAGCTCACAAAGTAACATGGCCGACGATGAAGGAATTGACTGGCAGTGCAGTGCTTGTACTGACAGCATCAGTTATTATTGCCTTGGTGGTGTTCGGCATGGATTTGACATTTGAGAAATTGATGAGTTTGGTATATCCAGGCTAATACACTATAGAGATAGGAAATGGCAGAGACTGGAAAGAAATGGTATGTCCTGAAAGCTGTTAGCGGAAAAGAGGGCAAAGTTAAGGAGTATCTGGAGGCATTGATGAAGAACAATCAGGCTCTGGCTGACGCTGTCGGTCAGATTCTTTTGCCCACAGAGAAATATGCCCAGCTGCGTAATGGCAAACGTGTAGTCAAGGAGAAGTTGTTCCTCCCTGGCTATGTGCTTGTGGAAGCACGTCTCGATGGTGAGATTGCACACACGCTCCGCTTTATTCCTAATGTGCTTGGCTTCCTCGGAGGTATGGATAACCCCAGCCCCGTACGTCAGGCAGATATCAACCGCATCCTCGGTACTGTAGAAGATACAGCTATCCGCACGGAAGAGGTTGCAATACCTTACGTCCTCGACGAGGCCGTCAAGGTGACCGATGGTCCATTCAGTGGATTCAGCGGTGTGATTGAAGAGATTAATGCTGAGAAGCGCAAGCTGAAGGTAACAGTAAAGATTTTCGGACGCAAGACTCCTTTGGAGCTTGGATTTAATCAAGTAGAGAAAGAATAGAGCGTAGTTACGTGCGCCGTTCTAGTATACGGTCTAGGAGGCTTCCACTCTTCGACTTATATGCAAATCATTCAAAATTAACAAACAGAAATGGCTAAAGAAGTTGCTGGATTAATCAAATTACAGATTAAAGGTGGCGCTGCGAATCCCTCACCTCCCGTAGGACCTGCACTGGGTTCAAAGGGTATCAATATCATGGGATTCTGCAAAGAGTTCAACGCCAGAACCCAGGATAAGGCAGGTAAGATTCTTCCTGTCGTTATTACTTACTACGCCGACAAGTCATTCAGTTTCGTCATCAAAACTCCTCCCGCAGCTGTTCAGTTGCTCGAGGCTGCCAAGGTAAAGAGCGGAAGCGCAGAGCCTAACCGTAAGAAGGTGGCTACTGTAACCTGGGATCAGGTTCGCGCTATTGCCGAGGACAAGATGGCTGACCTCAACTGTTTTACAATTGAGTCTGCTATGAAGCTGATTGCCGGTACGGCTCGCAGTATGGGTATTACTGTAAAAGGGGATTTCCCTGGTGAATAACAAATAACTTCAATTTTAAGACAATGAGTAAACTGACAAAAAATCAAAAGTTGGTAGCTGATAAGGTTGAAGCAGGGAAAGCATACTCTTTGAAGGAAGCAGCCGCATTGGTTAAGGAAATTACCACAACCAAGTTCGATGCTTCTGTTGATATCGATGTACGCTTGGGCGTTGACCCACGTAAGGCCAACCAGATGGTTCGCGGTGTTGTTTCACTGCCTAACGGAACTGGTAAGGTAACTCGCGTGCTCGCCCTCTGTACTCCTGATCAGGAGGCTGCCGCTAAGGAAGCTGGTGCCGACTATGTTGGTCTCGATGAATATATCGAAAAGATCAAGGGCGGTTGGACCGATATTGATGTAATCATTACAATGCCCTCATGCATGGGTAAGCTGGGTCCCTTGGGTCGTGTTCTCGGTCCTCGCGGTTTGATGCCTAACCCCAAGAGTGGCACTGTTACTATGGACGTTGCAAAAGCAGTGAAGGAAGTTAAGCAGGGTAAGATTGACTTTAAGGTTGATAAGGCCGGTATCGTGCATACGTCAATTGGTAAGATCAACTTCAATGCAGATCAGATCTTTGAGAATGCTAAGGAGTTCATCTCTACCATTATCAAGCTGAAGCCCGCTGCTGCTAAGGGTACTTATATCAAGAGTATCTTCCTTTCAAGCACTATGAGTAAGGGTATCAAGGTAGATCCTAAATCAGTTGAATAACTCGTTAAAAGATTAGACAAATGAAAAAGGAAGTAAAAGATACTATTATCGTAGAACTTGGAGAGAAACTGAAGCAGTATCCTCACTTCTATCTGGTTGACCTGACCGGATTGGATGCTGAGAAGACTAGCGACCTGCGTCGTAAGTGCTTCAAGAACGAGATCAAGATGGTGGTCGCAAAGAACACCCTTCTCCACAAGGCTTTCGAGGCTTCGGAGATTGATTTCTCTCCCCTGTATGACTGCTTGAAGGGCAACACTGCTGTGATGTTCGCAAACACAGCTAATGTTCCCGCCAAACTCCTCAAGGAATATAAGAAGGAAGGTATCCCCGCATTGAAGGGTGCCTATGCCGAGGAAAGCATCTTCGTTGGTGCTGACAAACTGGAAGAGTTGGTTGCTATCAAGAGCAAGAACGAGCTTATCGCCGAAGTTGTGGCTCTGCTGCAGTCGCCGATCAAGAATGTTGTTTCTGGCTTGAACGCCGGTGGCAAGGTCCACGGTCTGCTTGACGCTATCGCTGAGCGTAACAAATAAGCGAAAAAGTAAATTCATTAACATTAAAAACAATTAAAAAATTTAAATAAAATGGCAGATATCAAAGCTATTGCAGAAGAGTTGGTAAACCTTACTGTAAAAGAAGTTAACGAGTTGGCAACAGTCCTGAAGGACGAGTATGGAATTGAGCCTGCTGCTGCAGCCGTTGCTGTAGCTGCTGGTCCTGCTGCTGGTGGCGCTGCTCCCGCAGCTGAGGAGAAGACATCTTTCGATGTTATCCTGAAAGAGGCCGGTGCTGCTAAACTGCAGGTTGTAAAGGCTGTTAAGGAAGCTTGCGGTCTTGGTCTGAAGGAAGCTAAGGACCTCGTAGACGGTGCACCCGCTACTGTTAAGGAGGGTCTGAGCAAGGAAGAGGCTGAGAACCTGAAGAAGACCATCGAGGCCGCTGGTGCCGTGGTTGAGCTGAAGTAATTCAGAAAACAACAATAACACTATGGTTGGGAGCTCTCCAGTAGAGGGTTCCCGACCATTTTCTTGTCTCTTCTAGTCAAAACTAGTTTAACTAGGTATGACTAGTGACGCTAGTTTCACTAGAAAACAATAACCCACATTATTAATTTATGACTTCGAAAGTAATAGACAACAGAGTAAACTTTGGCAGCGTCAAGAACCCGATGCCGTTACCGGATTTCCTCGATGTACAATTAAAGTCTTTCAAGGACTTCCTGCAGTTGGACACTCCGCCTGAGGAACGCAAGAACGACGGTCTGTATAAGGTATTCGCCGAGAACTTCCCTATCACAGATACGCGTAACAACTTCGTACTTGAGTTCCTGGATTACTATATTGACCCACCCCGCTACACCATCGACGAGTGTCTGGAGCGTGGTCTAACCTATAGCGTACCTCTCAAGGCTAAATTGAAGCTTTACTGCACGGATCCCGATCACGAGGATTTCGGTACAGTGATTCAGGATGTATTCCTTGGCCCCATCCCCTACATGACGGCCAACGGTACATTCGTTATCAACGGTGCTGAGCGCGTCGTTGTGTCACAGTTGCACCGTTCACCCGGTGTATTCTTCGGTCAGAGCGTACATGCCAACGGTTCGCTGCTGTACTCAGCCCGTATCATCCCCTTCAAGGGTTCATGGATTGAGTTTGCAACAGACATCAACAACGTGATGTATGCCTATATCGACCGTAAGAAGAAGTTGCCTGTTACTACCTTGCTCCGTGCCATCGGTTTCGAGACCGATAAGGACATTCTGCAGATTTTCGACCTGGCAGAGGAAGTAAAGGTTACAAAGAAGGGACTGAAGGAAGTTATCGGTTGCAAGCTCGCAGCCCGTGTGCTGAAGAGCTGGAACGAGGACTTCGTAGATGAAGATACCGGTGAAGTAGTTTCTATCGAGCGTAATGAGGTAATCATGGATCGTGAGACAGAGATTACCGAGGATAACATCATGGATATCCTGGAGAGCGGTGCTGCTACTATCTTGGTTCACAAGAATGAGGCAACGGCTCAGGATTTCTCAATCATCTTCAACACACTGGCAAAAGACCCCAGTAACTCTGAGAAAGAGGCTGTGCTCTATATCTACCGTCAGCTGCGTAATGCAGATCCTGCCGATGATGCCAGTGCACGTGAAGTTATCCAGAACCTGTTCTTCTCAGACAAGCGTTACGACCTGGGTGATGTAGGTCGTTACCGCATCAACAAGAAGTTGGGACTGGACACCGAGATGGATGTCCGCGTTCTGACCAAGGAAGATATCATTGAGATTATCAAATACCTGATTCAGCTGATTAACTCAAAGGCTGCCGTTGACGATATTGACCACCTGTCAAACCGTCGTGTGCGCACCGTTGGTGAGCAGCTGTCAAATCAGTTCTCTATCGGTCTGGCCCGTATGAGCCGCACCATCCGTGAGCGCATGAACGTGCGTGACAACGAGGTGTTCACCCCGATGGACCTCATTAACGCAAAAACCATTTCAAGCGTTATCAACTCGTTCTTCGGAACCAACCCATTGTCACAGTTCATGGACCAGACGAACCCTCTGGCCGAGGTGACCCACAAGCGTCGTCTCTCTGCCCTGGGTCCTGGCGGTCTGAGTCGTGAGCGTGCCGGTTTCGAGGTTCGTGACGTACACTATACACACTATGGTCGTCTGTGTCCTATCGAGAGCCCTGAAGGACCTAACATCGGTCTGATTTCTTCACTCTGCGTCTATGCAAAGATCAATGAGCTGGGCTTCATCGAGACACCATACCGTAAGGTAGAGAATGGTGTGGCCAACCTGAATGATGACGGTATCGTCTACCTTACCGCTGAGGAAGAGGAGAACTTTATCATCGGTCAGGGTAACGCACCTCTGAACGACGATGGTACCTTTATCCGTCCTGTCGTAAAATGTCGTCAGGATGCCGACTTCCCCGTGGTACCTCCCACAGAGGTTAACCTCATGGATGTATCTCCCCAGCAGATTGCCTCTATCGCTGCATCACTTATTCCTTTCTTGGAGCACGACGATGCTCACCGTGCACTGATGGGATCTAACATGATGCGCCAGGCAGTACCTCTGCTCCACAACGAGGCACCTATCGTAGGTACCGGTATCGAGAAGCAGGTCTGCGAAGACTCTCGTACCATGGTAACCGCCGAGGGTGACGGTGTGATTGAATATGTTGACGCTACAACCATCCGTATCCTCTATGACCGTACAGAGGACGAGGAGTTCGTCAGCTTCGAACCCGCCATGAAGGAATACCGTATTCCAAAGTTCCGCCGTACCAACCAGAACATGACCATCGACCTGCGTCCTATCTGTAATAAGGGCCAGCGTGTGAAGAAGGGTGATATTCTGACCGAGGGTTATGCCACTGAGAACGGTGAGTTGGCACTGGGTCGTAACCTGCTCGTGGCTTACATGCCTTGGAAGGGTTACAACTATGAGGATGCTATCGTGCTGAACGAGCGTATCGTTCGTGAGGACGTGCTCACCTCTGTACACGTGGACGAGTACTCACTCGATGTACGTGAGACCAAGCGTGGTGTGGAAGAGTTCACCTCTGATATTCCTAACGTAAGCGAAGAGGCCACCAAGGACCTCGACGAGAACGGTGTGATCCGTGTCGGTGCCCGCGTAGAGCCAGGAGATATCCTGATTGGTAAGATTTCACCTAAGGGTGAGAGCGATCCTTCACCTGAGGAGAAGTTGCTCCGCGCCATCTTCGGTGACAAGGCCGGTGACGTGAAGGACTCTTCACTGAAGGCCAACCCATCACTGAGTGGTGTCATCATCGACAAGAAGCTCTTTGCCCGTGCCATCAAGACCCGTCAGACCAAGCAGCAGGATAAGATCGTGCTGGCTAAGATCGACGAGGAGTACCAGGCAAAGGTTGACGACCTGAAGGACATCCTGGTTGACAAGCTGATGGAGCTCACAAAGGGTAAGACCTCACAGGGCGTGAAGGACTACACCGGTGCAGAGGTTATCTCTAAGGGTTCTAAGTTCACCATGACAGCCCTGAAGAACCTGGAGTACGGTGATATCCAGACCAACAAGTGGACAAATGACGAGCACAAGAACGAACTTATCGGTCAGCTCATCATCAACTATATGAAGAAGTACAAGCTGCTCGATGCCGAGATGAAGCGTAAGAAGTTTGCCATCACCATTGGTGACGAACTGCCCTCAGGCATTCTGCAGATGGCCAAGGTATACGTTGCCAAGAAGCGTAAGATCGGTGTGGGTGATAAGCTCGCCGGTCGTCACGGTAACAAGGGTATCGTATCTAAGGTTGTACGTCAGGAGGATATGCCATTCCTCGAGGATGGTCGTCCCGTAGACTTGGTACTGAACCCTCTGGGTGTGCCTTCTCGTATGAACCTCGGTCAGATCTTCGAGGCTATCCTCGGTGCTGCCGGTAAGCGTCTCGGCGTGAAGTTCGCTACACCTATCTTCGACGGTGCAAAACTTGAAGACCTCGCAGAATGGACCGACAAGGCAGGTCTGCCACGCCTCTGCTCTACCCACCTGTATGACGGTGAGACCGGTGAGCGTTTCGACCAGCCTGCAACAGTAGGTATCACCTACTTCCTGAAACTGGGTCACATGGTTGAGGACAAGATGCACGCCCGTTCTATCGGTCCGTACTCACTCATCACTCAGCAGCCT
>Ga0256406_1007130_pt1 | contig 10809 bp, 6 predicted proteins | sample RumenRJG_03DNA_FD_185986 | JGI IMG/M metagenome (GOLD analysis project Ga0256406, IMG submission 185986) | Bovine rumen microbial communities from Lethbridge, Alberta, Canada - RJG_03 | ecosystem: Host-associated > Mammals > Digestive system > Stomach > Rumen | place: Canada: Alberta | collected...
TTAGTCTTTCCGCTCCAGATGGAGCTATGGTTCTGAAGCTACATCAACATGGACATGGTCTTTTGATGATGCTTCGTGGCTATGTTAGCACAGCGTGCAAGTCCATCGCTATTTTCCTTCAACTTTATCTTCACGCATCAATCAGTCCTAAACATTTAAGATTGACGAAGCCAGGAAAAGACTGCGGCTGCACATAGGAGGTTATCATTGCCTCACCATGTGCAGCCGCAACAGCATTACGAAGCTCTATATTTATTTTACCATCGCTTCAATAGGATTCCTTGCACCTTTCAGACCCGACATATAAGCTTTGGCCGAACCGAAACGGAGAAACATATCCAAGCGAATTGGGATGTGGTTAGCATCGTCGGAGATGAAGAAGTCCACTATACGCTGGTACTTTCCGTTCTCCTTCTCCAAATAACTCACCTGAAGCGTCCGGTAGCTGTGACCATTGTCGGCCTTGATAATCTTCTTGCCATTATACTTGAGCATGGCAGGATTCTTGGAGTCACCGTCCACGATGTCGAAGTTCACCACATAACCTTTTTTCCAATTTGACGGATTGAAGGAACGGGCGCGCAGGAAGATGTTCAGCATGTCGAACACACACTCATTGTAAGTGTGCTGCTGCCACAGACTCTCCCCCTTCGAGGTTATCTGATGTTGGCGCACATGGCACCTGCCCTCGGGATAGGTATAGAACACCTCGTCAGTGTAGTAACGGTCGCCTTCGTGAGCCCCCTTGTGATAATATACCGGAGCGAGATCGAGCGAAGAGTAGCAGAGCAAGGTGTCGCGGAGCACGAAGAAGTGGTCGGCCTTGGAGTTGCCGCGCGTGATGAGCGAACAGCGATAAGAAGGACGGCCACGGAAATTGCTCTGCACTGTGTTCATGCTGGCCGTACCCACCTTAATCCACACGAACTTCCAGTTGAAATAAAGATTATAGGAGAGATACTCTCCCGACTTAAAAGCAGTGTTGCGGAAAGAGCACTGCGCACTGGCCGACATGCCCAGCAGGCACATCACCATCACTATAAACAGTTTTCTCATATTCTTTTTACCTTTACTTAGTATAGACGCTGGGCATCACTATTTGGTTACACCCGGGATATACTGAATGCCCTTATTCTTGGCCCGTTGCTCGTTGCGGTGAGCTATCTTCTTCTCCTGGTCGGGACGCTGCTTGGTTATCTTGTCGGGCTTCTGTCGGTAGAGCGGCAGTCGGGTAGGATTCCAGCTAAGCGTTATATCCCATTTCTTCTTGCACTCTATACTCTCAGGATAATAGTACACTTGCTCGGGCTGCCTTCCTTCTTCATAATTACCGGTATCCCATACACCGTTATTATTCTCGTCGACAAATATGCGTAGATAGTACTTTCTTGCCTCCAGATAGAAGAATTCCGCCTGGCCGGTAGAAGTGCGCACCTGCTTCACAACTTTGTCACCATCGTCCAGCAATTGGGCAATAACGTGCTTTCCACCCATTCCCTCGATGGTCATCAACAGCGTGCCATAGTCATCGTCGCTTCCGGTCCGGATTCCTTCCTTGATAGGAGAGTTCACCCGTCCGTAAATATCGCAGAAGGCAGCGGAGTCGATCTCGAGACTGTAGTCGCGTGCGGGGCGCCACTCGGCCACCAGTTCGTATTCCCGCTCATTCTTCCACTCACTCTCCGGCACCGAGTCGGGTACATTGAGGTGTTTCCGATGGCGCAGCACGAAACGGGCCGGATGCCACACGGAGTCGTTGACGGAATAGTAAAGATGTATCTTCGACGTGTCAGCCTTCAGCAGTGGGGTAGTGAAGGTGATGGGAACATTCCTGTCGGGCGTCATTCTGTCGCTGCCGCTTATTTGCGGCACGAGTGCCGGAGGGGGCATGATGGAGTCGTAGGCTTCGCCCTTCTTATTGGCCTTGAGCTGCTTCCTCTTCCATTGTTCATAGTCTTTCTGCTGCTGTTTGAGCCGTCGGGCATAGGGTTCCTTGGAGAGCAACAGCAGCGTGTCGGTTTGCTGCCGGAGCTGTCCGGTACTGTCGGTCATCAGGTAGGATAACTGAATATTCAGGGAGTCCTGGTTCACGAGAGCTGTGTCGCGGAGCCAGTAAGTAAGGGTGTCGTTCCTGAGGCTCTTCTCCATGAGAAAAGCATTCGAGGAATCGAAGTTGAGCCCCCGAATAGTGGGAAGCTCCGAACCGCCGTAGCTGAAGAAGAGGGTGAAATGGTTGGCCTGCTGACGTTCGGCCTTGATGAAATAACGCTCGGTAGCCTCTTCGGTGAATGCCCGCAGCACGATGTCATCAGGCAGAAAGTGGGTGTACTTCACCGGTAAAATATTCTTGATGTGGAGACTGTCTCTCCACAGCGTATCCTGCCTGACATCGGGCTTACAGGTGGGCTTGATGACCTCTGGGAGAAAGGCTATCCGTTCACTCTTCTGCGAGAACTGGTAGTTGCCGTCGGCATCCTGAAGGGCAAAGATATGATAAGCGCCTGGGGCAACGCCTTTGATGATGAAACGTCCGCGGCTGTCGGTGCGCGATACACGCAACATGGGCTTATGCGTGAAAGCAGAGTCGGAAAGGTCGTCATAGAGTCCCACGAGGATACCCTTCACAGGCTCCATGTCACTGGCTCCCTGCACATAGCCACTCACCTGAAGCGTGTCTATCTGCTGACCCGTAGAGAAGGAATAAGTGTAATTGCCAAGCGGATTGCCCTCGTTGTTGTCGGTAATGGCATCACTGAAGTCAATGGTGTAGGTCGTGTTGGCTTTGAGTGAGTCGGCTATCTCTACGACAATACGCTTACCCTTTGCCGCAATCTCAGGGGCTTCCATCTGCGGGGGCGACACCACAACCTTCTCACTGGGATTGTCAATCTTGATAAACTCATCGAAATTGATGACTATCTTCTTCGACTTCACACCCACGCTCTGGTCGGCCGGCGAAGCGCCCACCACATGAGGTGGCGTCTCATCGTACCATCCCCCGTCGGGCTGACCCATGCGGGCACAACCCACAGTCGTGAAAACGGCGGAGGCAAGGAGCATTATCAGCCATCCTTTATAGCTTCGACGATTCCTCATAATCCTGCACAGTTATCATGTATTCAACTCATGGGTTCGGCATTCATCTCGAGCAGTTCGTCGATGTTCTTTCTGCTGTTCGAGAGCCGAAGCACCTTATGCTGTCCGCCGAGCTTTCCTTTCGACTTGAGCCAGTCATTGAAGAGTCCCTTGCGGGCCTTCACTATCTCCAGATGCTGCAGGGTGACATTGTGGAAGCGCTTGGCCTCGTAGTCGCTGTTGAGCTCCTGGAGCCGACGGTCGAGGAGGGAGGCAAACTCATCCAGATTCTCAGGCTCCTTGGAGAACTCTATGAGCCACTGATGCCTGCACTTGGCATTGGAATCCATATAGACGGGGGCGGCGGTGTATTCCAGCACCTCGGCTCCTGTCTGCTCGCAGGCATAGGCGAGGCCTTTCTCGGCATTGTCCATGATGAGTTCCTCGCCAAAGGCATTGATAAAGTACTTGGTGCGGCCGGTGATAATGAACTTGTAAGGGTCCCTGCTGGTGAAGCTCACGGTGTCGCCTATCATGTAGCGCCACAGTCCGCACGAAGTGCTGATGACCATGGCATAGTTCTTGCCGAGCTCCACTCCCTCAAGCGGCACCACCGATGGATGGGGACTATCCAGCTCGTCAGTGGGGATGAACTCGTAGAACACGTCATAGTCGAGCATGAGCAGCATCGAGCGGTCGTCGGGGTCGCTCTGAATGCCGAAGAAACCTTCACTGGCATTGTAGGTCTCCATATAGTTCATCTTCGGCGAGGTGATGAGCTGCTCATACTGTTTGCGGTAGGGCGTGAAGGCGATTCCTCCATGGAAGAACACTTCCAGATTGGGCCACACCTCCTCGAGATGCTTCTTTCCCGAGAGCTCCATTACGCGCACCAGCACGCTGAGCATCCAAGAGGGCACACCCGAGATGTTGGTCACATTCTTATGGAGCGTCTCCTGGGCTATGCGGTCACGCTTCAATTCAAAGTCGCTCAGAAGAGCTGTCGACTTCTTAGGCACTCTGAAGAGGTTGGCCAGGGAATTGATGTTCTCTATCAGGATGGCACTCAAATCACCTACCAGCGATCCCGGAAGGTTGTAGTTGGGCGAGTGACTGCCACCGAGGATGAGACTCTTGCCGTCGAAGAGGCGGCTCTTGGGATGATTGCGAAGATAGAAAGCCACTACATCGAATCCTCCTTGATAATGAATACGATGAAGACCATCGCTGCTCACGGGAATGAACTTCGACTTGTCGTTGGTGGTACCCGAACTCTTGGCGTACCATTTCACTGTTCCGGGCCAGAGCACATTGGCTTCTCCATGACGCATACGGTCGATGTCACCCTTCAACTCTTCATAGGTGTTGATGGGCACATTCCTGGCGAAATCGTCGTAACTATGGGTATTTGCAAAGAGATGGACACGTCCATACTCGGTTGTTGACGCCGTTTCTATGAGCCTGCGGAGCACATTATGCTGCAAAGCCATTGCATCAGTGACATGGCGCTCCAGTATTCGTTGTCTCGGCTCGAAAATCTTGGCTGCTAAGCTTGTTAAACTCATTTGCTTAATGCACGCTTTATCATTTTAACTGCAAATTTAAGTCAAACTTTTCAATTCTTGAAGGAAAAGCCCAAAATAAATATATTTAAAGCCCAATAACAACACTTCTGCATCCTTCCGTCCCCTCGTTTTCCTCGCTTTCACCCCAAGAATGAAAGGTCACCACGAACGTGGCAGGGACGTGTCACGAACGTGGAAAGGTTGTGTCACGAACGTGGAAAGGTTGTGTCACGAACGTGACAGGGGCGTGCCACGAACGTGGAAAGGGGATGAAACCAATAGGGTAGAGGGGACGAACCTCTCAGAATAGAGTGGAGAAAGGGCACACCTTTTTAATAAAAAGCCATCCCATCAGCCCCATTTCAAACTGAGGAAAACAATGAATCCTGGTCATAGCTTTCGCTTACCAGGGATTCATTGTTTTCGTGCAACTGACCTTCCTTTAGGACAGCTCAAGCATGCGCTTGATGGGTTTCACAGCCTCACGGGCTATATCGGGGTCCACCTCCACGGAAGGCCATTCATAACGCAGGCAGTTGTAAATCTTAAGTAGCGTGTTCATCTTCATAAACTCGCACTCATTGCACGAACAGCCCACCGACCCCTCACTCACCTCCGGCGGCACGGGGTAGAAAGTCTTATCGGGACAAGAACGCTGCATCTCATGGAGGATGCCAGCCTCAGTGGCCACAATGAATTCCTTATCATCGTGCTCCTGGGCATACTTCAGCATGGTGGCCGTACTGCCCTTCACATCAGCCAAGGCAAGCACTGGAGCTTTGCATTCCAAGTGGGCCATCACTACAGCCTGCGGATGCTCACGCTTCAGGCGCACTATCTCGGCTACTGAGAATTTCTCGTGAACATGGCAACCGCCGTTCCACAACAGCATTTGCCGCCATGTGACACTGTTGATGTAATTGCCTAAATTGTAGTCGGGTCCGAAGATAATCTTGGCATCTCTTGGCAGTGAGTCGACCACCTTCTTCGCGTTTCCCGACGTCACTACCACATCGGTGAGAGCCTTCACGGCTGCCGTGGTGTTCACATAGCTCACCACTTTATAGCCAGGATGCTCCTCCTTGTATTTTTTCAAGTCTTCAGCCTTACAACTGTCGGCCAACGAGCAGCCGGCATTCAAATCAGGAGTAAGCACGGTCTTGTCGGGGGAGAGCAGCTTACACGTCTCGGCCATAAAATGCACACCGCACATCACCATCATCTTGGCATCAGTGTCGGCAGCCTTGCGCGCCAGTGCCAGCGAATCGCCAACAAAGTCAGCTATATCTTGAATGTCGCCCACCGTGTAGTAGTGAGCCAGAATGATGGCGTCCTTCTGTTTGCAGAGCTGTCGTATAGCAGCCTTAAGGTCGGTTCCCTCGGGGGCGGGCTCATTGATGAATCCCTGTTCCACCCACTCTTTTTTCAACTCCATAACATTATTCTTTTATCCTTTTATTTAAAAAGAAAGTTCTATGATGATGATAATATGCCGTGCATAAGTTGATAACTCTGTATGCCTACATCTCTATTTCCCGCTCTCAACACCTTTTGATGGTTATCCACAGGATAGGACAACATCTTCCCTATCAGTATCAGCGATATACGACGTTATCCACATCTTCCTTAACCGGTGCAAAGGTAATAAGTTTATAACTGATACAAGTCGGTTTCTGTGGAAAACTTGCTCAAACGGCATGGAAAAGCAGTGTGTTTTTCAACTGCCATCGCCGTTTTTCTGAGATTGCACAGAAGTCTCTGTCTTTTCCACGGCTTTTCCACAGGTTATCCACAACCTTTCCACAAGTTATCCGCAAGAAATCGGGCTGCTGAGAAATATTTTCTGATTTTGTCAATGTGAGACCCTAAATTTATAATGCATGGCTGACGCGGTGTACTACCTGTGAAAAAAAAGAGGAATAATCCTGCTGATATTCCTCTTTTTGGTCTGTTATTATGAATAAGTGCAAATGGTGTGAACACCACAAGGCTGATAATTGTCAGTTGCCTCCTGCAGCTACGATAAGGCCGAGGCCGCAGAGGAAGAATACGAACATCAGTGTCAGCAGTAGATTCACAGTGCGGTTGCTGCCCTTGAATTCTTTCCATACAAAAACTCCCCAAAGGGCTGCTATCATAGGTGCTCCCTGTCCAAGAGCGTAGCTGATGGCTGCACCCGCCTTTCCTGCGCAGATGTAGCTCAGTACGGTGCCCAGTCCCCAGATGCAGCCTCCTAACACGCCGACCAAATGAGTGGACAGATGTCCTTTGAAATAGGTGGAATAAGCAACGGGGCTACCTTCAACGGGTTTGCGCATGGCGATGGTGTTGAAAAGGAAGTTGCTCAGGAATATGCCGATGGCAAAGAGGAAGAAGGCAGTGTAAGGAGTGGCCTTTCCGGGAACCGGATTGGCAAAGTTATCAAGGTCCATGGCTGCTGCTACAAAGCGATAGAAGAACGACATGAGTATGCCGGCACCTATAGCCAGGAGGATGCCTTTCTTACTGGTCGACTTGCTTTCGTTATGATTCTTTGATGAGGCTATACCATTGAAGATGAGTGCCACTACGATGAGTGCCACTCCTAAGAAGAGCAATACGGGGTTGCCTTTTGGAGCACCAAAGTAATTGATGAATACTCCTAAGACCAGTGCCAGACCCACACCTAAAGGAAAGGCCACGGAAAGACCGGCCAGCGATGTGGAAGCCGAGAGGAGAATATTGGAGCCGTTGAAGATGATGCCGCCCAAGATGGCTGACACTACAGTGGCCGTAGTAACCTGGCAGAGGTCGGGAATGAAGCTGCGACCTTCGCTGCCGAAGCTTCCAAGGGTGAAGCCGATGAGCAGTGAGAAGAGCAGTATACCAATGACATAGTCCCAGTAATAGAGTTCATAACGCCAGGTCTTTCCGGCAAGTTTCTGCGTGTTTCCCCAGGAACCCCAGCAGAGCATCGTGACGATACAGAGTACGATGGCAAGTGTGTAGCTGTTGACAATAAACATGATGATAAGTATTAAAGGTTGTTTTCTGATGGTTATTCTATTTCCTTCAGACGGGGAATAGATTGTTGTGCACCTCTCCGAGTGACGCTGATGGCAGCGGCCTTATTGGCAAATGCTATGGCTTCCTCCAGGTTGTCGCCTTCAAGGAGCCTCACGCAGAGCGCTCCGCAGAAGGTGTCGCCGGCAGCTGTAGTGTCGATGGCTTTCACCTTTTGTGACGGGATGATTTTCAGTTTGCCGTTTTCAAGCAGACCTGCTCCGCGGTGACCCAGCGTGACGACAGTGTGCTTCACTCCTAAGGTCTCAAGTTTGTTTAGAGCCTCTGAAGCTGAATCATCGTCGTTAACATTCACTCCTGAGAGCAGTGCGGCCTCCGTCTCGTTGGGAATGAGCAAGTCCACATTGCAAAGCAGTTCTTTGGGCAGGGGAGTGGCAGGAGCGGGAGCTGGATTGAGCACTACGCAGCAACCACGCTCGCGGGCTATAGCGGCTGCCTTGACAAGGGTGGGCACGGGAGTTTCTAATTGCATGAGCAGCAGTCCTCCGCTTTGGAAACAATCTTCCGCCTTCTCAATGTCTTCGGCTGAAAGCTTGGCATTGGCTCCTGAGTCGACGATGATGGTGTTCTCGCCCGAATCGATGGTGGTGATGAGGGCCACACCGGAGGGAGTCTTAGGAGTGATACTGACATGGCTCACGTCGATACCTTCCTGCTGGAGCATTTCAAGTGTTGATGCTCCGAAACTGTCGTCACCGACGCGCGCAATGAACTTTACGTTGCCTCCCAGTCGGGCTGCTGCTACAGCCTGGTTGGCTCCTTTGCCTCCATGATTGGTCATAAACCCATGTCCGAGAATGGTTTCTCCTGGTTGGGGAAAGTGGTTTGCCATGATGACCATGTCGGTATTGGCACTTCCCACGACAATGATGTCTTTGTTATTATTTGTCATAGCAATTCAATTAAGATTATGCTTTTTATTGTTTAATGTTATTTCATGCTCTGTTGAGGAAGATGCGACATCTCGTCGTATAGGATGTGCAGTGTCTTGCATGCCTCCTTTTATTGTCTGCAAATTTAGTGAAAATTTGATGAATACCAAAGGATTGGCTTCGCTTTTTTTAATGATGTCTGCTGCTGTCCTTCTTCCACTTAACGATGGCACAAAGGGTTTTCTTGGTTTTGGTTATAAAACTAAGAACTAAAACTACAGGATTTATCGGGTGCATCCTTTTTGTAAGTCAAAGTATGCAGGCTGTTCATAGTGGATTATATATGGATTCTGAACATTTTGTCTCTCTTTCCGATGGCGTTTTCAGAATCTAATCGTATCTTTGTAATCAAATCGTTACTGAACTACAATCATAATATGACAGAAAAACAGCAGAAGGCGGCAGCGGCAGAGTTTGCCAGGCGATGGGAAGGCAAGGGCTATGAGAAGGGCGAGAGCCAGCGTTTCTGGATAGACCTCCTGGAAAATGTCTATGGTGTGAAGAGGCCGACGGAGTTCGTCCGCTTCGAGGAGCAGGTGCAGCTCGACAACACCTCGTTCATCGACGTGATGATACCCTCGACCCGCACGATGATCGAGATGAAGAGCCTGGGCAAGGATCTGCGAAAGCCCATCCTTCAGAGCGACGGCACGAAGCTGTCGCCTTTTCAGCAGGCACAGCGCTATATCCTCGGGCTGCCCGTCTCGCAGCACCCCAAGTGGATCGTGACGTGCAACTTCGCCGAGTTCGACGTCTACGACATGGAGAACCCCAAGGGCGAGCCGCAGCGCATCCTGCTCCAAGACCTCGGCACCGACTACTACCGCCTGCAGTTTCTCGTCGACGAGGGCAGCGAGCACCTGAAAAAGGAGATGGAGGTATCGATGCAGGCGGGTGAGATCGTCGGACGGATGTACGACGCGCTCATCAAGCAGTACGACATGGACGACCCGATGTCGTCACGCTATCTCAACATCCTCTGTGTGCGCCTCGTGTTCTGCCTCTACGCCGAAGATGCCGGCGTCTTCGGTCGGCACGACATGTTCCACGACTATATGGCACACTATGAGACGGAGGACATGCGCAGGGCCTTGATAGCTCTCTTCGACGAGCTCAACACGCCCTATGACAAGCGCAGCAAGTATGACAAGCCGATGCTGGCGGCTTTCCCTTATACCAATGGCGGCCTCTTCGCTGAGGAGATAGACATTCCACAGTTCACCGACGAGATACGCAATACGCTGCTGCAACATGCCTCCATGGACTTCGACTGGTCGCAAATATCGCCGACCATCTTCGGCGGTGTCTTCGAAAGTACCCTTAACCCGGAGACCCGGCGGAGCGGCGGCATGCACTATACTTCGATAGAGAACATCCACAAAGTCATTGACCCGCTGTTTATGAACGACCTCTGGCACGAGTACCAGGAGACCAAGGAAGAGCCGTTGCTCAAGACGAGGGTCAAGAAGCTCCATGGCTTTCAAGACAAGCTCGCCTCACTCACCTTCTTCGACCCTGCCTGCGGCTCCGGCAACTTCCTCACCGAAACCTATCTCTCCCTTCGGCGCTTGGAAAACGAAGTGATCAAGGACATCTATGCCATCGAGCCTTTGAATGCTTTTGCTAATCCTATCAAGGTCAGCATTCAACAGTTCTACGGCATCGAGATCAACGACTTCGCCGTCACCGTCGCCACCACCGCCCTTTGGATCAGTGAGGCGCAGATGATGGCGGAGACAGAGCGCATCGTCCACCACGACCTCGACTTCCTGCCACTAAAGACTTATGCCAATATCCATGAGGGCAACGCACTTCGTACCGACTGGCATGAGGTATGCCCCAAGCCGGACTATATCATTGGCAACCCACCGTTCGTGGGATATTCTCTACAGAGCAAGGGACAGAAAGCCGATATCCTCAACATTTTCGTAGATCGCAACGGCAAACCTTTCAAGACAGCAGGAAAGATTGATTATGTGGCAGCCTGGTATTATAAGGCAGCACAAATGATGCAAGGCACTGACATCCGAGCAGCACTCGTATCTACCAACTCCATCATGCAAGGTGAACAAGTTGCGGCTATTTGGAAACCACTGAAAGAACTTTTCAACATACACATTGACTTTGCTTTTCGCACATTCCGTTGGGACAGCGAGGCCAACCTGAAGGCGCAC
>Ga0256406_1007131_pt1 | contig 10808 bp, 7 predicted proteins | sample RumenRJG_03DNA_FD_185986 | JGI IMG/M metagenome (GOLD analysis project Ga0256406, IMG submission 185986) | Bovine rumen microbial communities from Lethbridge, Alberta, Canada - RJG_03 | ecosystem: Host-associated > Mammals > Digestive system > Stomach > Rumen | place: Canada: Alberta | collected...
TGGAACCAGAATACTCGTACACATTCCTTCCCGAAAGCCCTTCGGTCATTACCTACTACACTGAATCATCGAAAGCCTTATCGTTCCGCCTTGGCCTAAGTTTCAGTTTCAGATAAGTGCAAGCGCCAGAGAACCATGAGAAAACAATCAGGGCGGGATACGGCAAAAGCCTATCAAATTCTATCTATCTAGAAATAGAAGCCAAGTTAAAGACCGATGTTGCGCTTTATTAGAAAATAATATAATACAAAAATGCTGGGCAGGTAAACCTGTTCAGCATCGATAATACATTGAAAGAAGTTTATTTCGCCTTCTGGACTATCTTGACTGTCACATATTCAACCCATGACGAATCTTTCATTATTGCAATTTCCTTAGGCGTGTCATTAACCTTGACGACTTCGAATTTAGGGTCGAAGCAATTGCCTTTCCATGTCAGGAAAATCTCAAGAGAGTCGTCATTCCCACGGATGGCAGGACTTTTCACTGAAACAGTCAATCTCCTCGGCTCTATAAGACGAGCACCTTCCTCATAGCAGTCATTCACACTTGCTTTCACCGACACCGTCACGTCTGAGGTTCCATCATCATTTGTAGCGGATTGCACATCATAATCGAATAGGTAGGTTTGCTGCTCGTCGGACTTTACGCTGATCGAGAATTGGTCATTGCTCGGAATCTGCATAATTTTCACAGATTGAAAAGTGACTTGCAGTCTTATCTCTCCGCTCCTACCTAAAAGCCTATACCTGTTCTTCTCATTTAAAACGCTGAGCACATTGGCAATTCCGTTTATGGCAATCCCGCAGATGTAATTTCCGGAGTTGCTGATGATGAGACTGCGTGTCATGTCTCCATTGCCCTCATAAATAAGGCTGTCGCGGACAACCTCGAACTCGCTGCTCACTCGGACAGCATCGTCTTTTCTGCCAACGTAAGAATAAGTCGTCAGCTTGTCCCCGACCTTGACAGTGTCCGAAATCTGCGGCAGGGGCGGTATGTATTCAATGTATTGGTCATAGCCTGGATCCTTGACTGTGTAGCTGAGGCTGCTATCCCTGCCATTGCCATTTATCGAGAAGACTCTAAGCCAATCCACATAAGAATAGTTGTGCCCAAAAGGATCGAGCATTTTAACGCTGATTGGGCTTTCTTGAAAAGAATATGTGGTCTTGGTAATAGGCGGATCTTCATGTCCCGTGCACATTGTGAATATGCATGCCAGCATGAACAATGCTATAGGAGCAGAAATGCCATTAATTTTCATGATCTTGAATTTACTGCTGATGTTTTCTATACTCCATGATTATAACGTATAAACTTACAAAATCCGTCAAAAAAAGTCATTAAAGTTTGACGGATTCTTCTATTTCTTGCGTTATCAATAATGAAAAAGACGAATTGTAATATAAGAGCGAATTAATACTTTTTAATTTTTTTGACGGATTATGAAAAATCATACGTTATTATAATAGTTCATGCGATTGTTCCATCAGTGTAAATTGCCACCGAAAAGTGAACAGTTTTGCCATCGAAAGTTGAACAGTTAGAGATCATCTGCAAAGGTATTCATTTTTCTGGTTTTTGCTTCATTTTTCGTTCATTCATCCATTTTTCCGTAGCCTTGATTCTGTAAGACGGCCCGTTCATGTCAATGATGTAAGCCTTGAAGGTAAGGCGGTCTACAATGGCCGCAGCAATGACCTTATCGGTGAAGATTTGATCCCATTTGTCGAAGCCAAGGTTGGTAGTGATGATGATGGATTTGATGCCGGCACGGAGGGATATGAGGTTGAAAAGGGCCTCTGCGCCCTCTTTATCAAAGGATTTGTACCCGCACTCATCCAAGATTGTGAGGTCGTATTTCTCAAAGCGTTTTTGCAGCCTGGAGAGTTTTCGCTGTGATTCGGTCTCCCTGATTTCAACCAGCAGACGTGGCACAGATGCATATAGAACATTGTAACCGGCCTTGCAGGCCTTGATGCCAAGACCGATGGCCGTGTGTGTTTTACCGGTACCGGGGTTGCCGTACATGATAACGTTCTGGCAATCACGGATAAAGTCAAGAGTCTCAAGTTCGGGCAGTGCAACTGCCATATCCTTTGGCAGTTCATTCCTGTCCAGATCTTCAAGATACTTGAGTTGCGGGAAGTGAGCCTTGGTGATAAGTGCCCTGCGACGTGCCTTGTCGCGATACTCTGCTTCCTTATTAAGCAGTTCAGCCAGAAAGCGGTCATGAGACCACTTCTTGGATACGGCGCTCTCCAACATTACATCGAGACTGCCCTTGATACCACCGAGTTTTAGCGTACGGCAGTTATCGCTGATGGATTGCAGATATGACGTTTCCATTATGCAAGAGCGTTTTCAGTGTTGGACTTGAACATATTACCGAGCATCATAAGGTTCTGTTCCGCCCCGTTCTCAATGGATTGATTCCAGGGCTTGTCAAACAGGCTTTCAGAAGAACGGACCTCAGAAAGAACGTTCTTAATGCTCTCGAAGTTAATGGTATGGATGCCATTCATCTTGGCCACGTTAACTGCAGAACAGAGTTCCTGGTAGTCAAAGTGGTTGTCTCTGGCCCAAATGAGGAGCTCGACAAAGCTCTTCGGGTTCTCAGAGAAGTAAGTGTCAAACAACTTCTGGATACCCTGAGGCATTTGCCTCAATGCATATGAGTTGCGTACCGCACCCGGCTTGACCTGAAGGACCTTGAGATAGTGCTGGATGTCAATCTTATTGTCATTAGGCACATAACTCCGCTGGTGCTTGGCCAGTTCCTTTTTCGACGGTCTGTCCGTATCGTAGATGATTACGTTATCGCTGTACTTTTTCACCCAAACAGTGCGATGTATGTATTCGAACGGGACAGAGTAGCAAACGGTATCCAGGTGGATAGTGGCAAGCTTATCAACCTGACGGAAGTCCGCTTCAAAGCATGCCATCTCGCCAAAGGCAATGAGCATCACATCAAGCTCTTCCTTGATTTGGTCCTTGACAAACTCATTGTCATCCTGGCAAACGGAAAGCAGGTATTCATTTGCCTCATCCATAGAGTCAAAGTGGTCACGGCGGGAGAATGCCCGGCGACGGAGGATCTCCACCGCACGTTCTACATGAGGCTTCTCATTGCCGGAGCGAACATTACAGAACTGATGCCTAAAGCCATAATACCCTTCAAGTTGCTGGAGCTCCAGCGTGGGCTTCTTCTCGCCACCGGTGAAGCTTCTCACTGCTGTCCGCATGTTGTCGTACACCATAACCTGCGGAACGTGACCCCAGAAGGAGAAGGAGTTCACGTGGGCTTCCATCATGGCCTGCTTGTCCTGATGGGAGAAGAGTTTACCCCAGCGACCGTTGCTGCACAATGCAGTGGCAGCCATGTTGAAGGTCGTGAGTTTGCCCTTGATGTACAGTTTGACTTCACCCCAGTCAAACTCCATCCGCTCACCGGGAACATACTTCTGCTTGATGAAGCAGTCCTGGACAGATGCGAACTTGTTGGACTTCTTGCCTTTGATATACCTGACCACCGTCCTGTACGAGACATTGTAACCGGCCCTGCAAAGGTCCGCATGGATATCAGTAGCCCTTTTTTGTTGCTTCTTCATACCCATAGCCACCTTTGTGGCGTTGTTAATGAGTTCCTGATCAATCAAGGACTTGATCTCATCCGTCAGGACCGGGCAATCCACCTCCCGGTCTTTGTACTTGGGTTCGGTTCGGAGAAGCTCAGCATAGGCTTCTGGATTGTCCTTGTCGTTCACGGTAGCGTTGTACAGCTTACGGAGACCGACTACCGTTGTTCGGCTGATGCCGCGTTTCCTGGCAATCTCGCTGTTGCTTAGATTGCGTCGGAAGTCGCCAAAGATGTCATTTCTTTTCACGTAATCAATCATTTGCTCGGGTGTTTGGAACCCGAAAGTTAATAATAAAGGGACTAACGGCAGGCGGCAGGCTGGGCCCGCCCTCCATTCCGCTCGGCTACGCCTCGCTCCATTACGAGCGGGCCCAGCCAATGACCCTTGCAAATGATCTCAAAGTGTTCAATTTTCGATGGCAATCAGGTGTTCAATTTTGGGTGGCAGTGCACAGTCTATTGAAGGAATCGGCCAGACATAGTCCCTTTCAGGATTAAAACGGCGGGTCTCCACATAGTAAAGCTCTTCTCTGTCGGGTATCTTGGCTCCGTATACAGGTCCGTTCATCACTTTGTCGGCTATCTTCCATCTCTTGATGTCATATAGTCTGTGACCCTCAAATGCGAGCTCCACTCTTCTTTCTCTCCTGACAAGTTCCCTGAGGGATTCTTGAGTATTGTATTTGTCCCTGTCCACATCCGGCATGCCTGCCCGATTACGAATCTTGTTAAGATACGTAAAGATTAAAGGATCCCCAATGTTTCCGAGTTCAATCTGGCACTCGACGTAATTGAGCAAGACTACTGAATATCTCATCAGCTGAAATGGCAGAGTCGTATTGTATGGTGCTGAACTGGAAAGATCGGCACTGTTCATCCATTTATTCACCCAATAGCCGCTCACTGTGGAATTTCTTGCGCCTATGTAATCGGTTGTCCCAGCCTCCCAGCAGGTAAATGTTTTGCCCAGATAGGTTTCTCCCGGGAAGAAAACAGTCATGCCCAGCCTTGGATCACGTTCGCCTGGGTTAGGGTTCAAATGATATTTGTCCGCAACTTCAGCAGGAAGTTCCTCGAGTGTTCTTCCATCTTTAAGCTCGTATGAGTCAATTAATGAAGAAGTAGGACTGACACCTGACGTGCCACTCTTAAAGCTTGGTGGTAGCAATCTGAACAAAACCTGCATGCAACCTTTGTCTTTTGTCAATATGGATTCCTTCGTGTTGTTGGTGTATGCGTCATAAAGGAACTGCTCCGAATAGCTATGAGATGGATCAGTAGGGCTCACATAAATGTCATATATTCCTAAATCTATAACTTTTTGAGCCCACTCTTTCGCTTTTTCCCAATCATTTTCGAATATGTAAAGATAAGACAGATAAGCGTAACATGCCCCTTTCGTCCATCTCCATCTCTCATCGGCAACCTGTGCCCTAACTGGAAGGTTTTTCGATGCTTCTTCAAATTCAGAAGCTATCCAACTAACCACTTGTTCCTCTGAGGATCTTGACAAATTCTGTTCATTGACAGTAATGACATGATCAACAATTGGGATAGCTCCGAAATACATGTAAAGCTCCATGTGATAGAAAGCCCTCAAAGCACGGACTTCAGCAGCCCACCTGTCAAGGGTCTGTATACCTTCCCATGGGCTTGAGTCAGGGTCTACAATTGCTTGTTTATAGTGTTCGAGATAACGGCAGCATCGCCTGATCGCGAGCCATTTCATAGTCCACAAAGAAGTGATGCCCGAATGAGTGCTCTGTACGCTGCCATAAGTTATTGTCGTATTATTAATATAATTTGCACAGGTGACGCCATTGTCGCTCAACCCCTCCATCTCTATTCTGGTATTGTTATAAGCGGCCGAAGCCGATTGTGTCACATCTTTAGCGTTAGACACGAGCGTACCTCCTGGCATTGGAAGATAGCATTGTTTTACAACTGTTTCCAGCATGGCTCTATTATACCACCATGCTTCCTCGGTCGTCTGATTCTCTGAATCCTTTGTCAGGAATTCAGTGCATCCACAAAGCATTGGCATGGCAAGGACTACCAGCATGAAAATTTTCAGATGATTTGCTTTATTCTTTTTCATAGATTTTGGGCATTAAAAACTAACATTCAGACCAGCAGAGTATGTCCTGAAAATAGGATATTTCCAAATCACTGCCGCACCAGAATTAGATACGCATGTTTCTGGATCAGTAACTTTCAAGTCTGAGAAAGTAAAAGGATTCTGCACATTCACATATACTCTGACATTTGATGCCTTTATCAGTTTCGCGAACCTCGGGAAACTGTAGCCTACTTGAATATATTTGACTCTAGTAAAGGCCCTGTTGAACATCCAATATGTAGAAAGATACTCGTTGGCTCCACCTGCTGCTGATGGCTTTGGAAACTTCGCATCAGTATGTTCAGGCGTCCAATAATCCAATTGCCTTTTCTGGACAGCACCCGTAAAATTAGAATTCAATGGCTGAATGAAATTACCATAATAATACCCATTGGCTCTGCCCTGACCGGTAACTTGGGCATCAAGGTCAAAATTTTTTATTCTAAAAGTAATGTTTCCATAATATACTGAATGAGGCTCTCTGTCACCAACAGGGGCTTTATCGCCATCATCAATGACACCATCACCATTCATGTCAACATATTTGATATCTCCTGGACTTTGCGATAAAATTCCGTTATCAGGATATCCGCCTACAATTGCGACATAGTTGTCTATATCCTCTTGAGTGAGCAGACCATCAGCAACATAGAAATTATTTGCAAACAAAGGACCGCCTTGGACCAAAATAGTGTTACCAGATACGATACGCCCTCCTGGAACATACCGCCATTTTGACTTATTGTATGAGTATCCCAGACTCACGCTCAACCTAATATCTTCGGCAAAGGATTTATTATATGTAAGGCTGAATTCAACACCTCTTGTACGAGCCTTACCAATATTCTGAGGAGTGTCAAGCAGGGCAGAACTGAGAGATGGCGGCAATGTCATTATCAGATCATCCACGTTTTTGTTGTACCAATCGAATGCGAAATCAATAGCATAATCAAATATGCTCAGATCCAGTCCGAAATCAGTGATCTTCACAGTCTCCCACTTCAAGTCGGGATTTCCTATCCTTGTTTCAACTCCTGAAGAAGCATTAATCAGTGACTGATACGAATATGGGCTGATGTTATTGTTGCCAAGGACTCCGAATGAAGCTCTCAGTTTCATGGAGCTGATCTGTTTCACATTTTTAAGGAAATTCTCCTTGCTTATATTCCATCCAGCTGCGACTGATGGGAAATATCCCCATTTGTTGTTGTCGGAGAACAAGGAGGATCCGTCTGCACGAATGCCAGCCTCAAAAAGATATTTGTCCTTATAACTGTAATACATTTTTCCATAGTACGAAACTAAAGTTACCTTGTCCCAGCCAGTTCTACCATTCTCTTCAGCATAACATCCCCCTAGGAGATTTATTCTATGACCTTTGAATTCTTTGACCCAGTCTAAATTCAGGCCAGTGGACCAGAAAGTTGACCTGGTGGTATAGCTTACGGATTTTGTCGCATTGAAAGAAGTCATTTCTTCCCCTGTAAAATAATTAAAGAAGACGTAAGGATCTCCGTTCCTTTTCGTCATGCCGGTAGAAAGCCTGTATCCGACCTGTCCCTTTAGAGTGAGATCAGGGGTTATCTTCCATTGCGGTCGAGCATTTATCGTCACATAATCTCTGGTGTCTGTTACCAAGGTTCCTCTTTCAAGCTCTGCCAGAGCGTTGATTGTGGAGCCGTAATAATAGCCATAATAATCAACGTCAGAGCCTTCTTTCTTTGGATATTTTGCGACTATATTCCGAGGCATAAGGGAGATCTGCTGATATATATTTGATGAGGGTGCCTTTTTATTGTCTCTGCCTATGAAAGTGTCAACATAGACTATTATGTTCTTAGTCATATTCACTGTCGTATTTGCTCTGACAGTGAAACGGTCAAATCCATTGTCAATACATTTGTATATGCCATCCTGTTTCAAGTACTGTGCAGAAAGCGCAAAGCGACCTGTTGTATTTCCTCCAGAGACAGAAATGTTGTGCTCAGTTATGTTCGTGAATTTTTTCATCAATTTATCACCCCAGTCCGTATCAGGATAATGAATCAGGTCTGATCCATCTCTTGCCATCTGTATCTCCGCATCTTGATAGACTGGAGCGCTTCCGGAATTCGTAGCTGCTTGGTTCACGTATTCCATATATTCCCAGGTGTGGGCTATGTCTGGATTGTACAAAGCCTGCTGCACTCCATAATAGCCATTGTAATTTACCTTGACAGTCCCGGCCACACCTCGTTTGGTAGTGACAAGGATCACTCCTCCGCCGGCTTTTGCCCCATAGATCGATGCTGCAGCCGCATCTTTCAATATAGTGACAGACTCGATAGTGGAAGGATCGAGCTTATTCATATCAAACTCGAAGCCATCTACAAGAACAAGAGGATTTTCGCCGACCAAAGAGGCAACTCCTCTAATTTTTATTGTAGCATTATCGCTTCCAGGCTCACCAGACCCCTGAGAGACAAGGATTCCAGTAGTACCGCCTTGGAGAGCTTGAGATAGATGCGTGATCGGCTTGTTCGTAAAGTTTTGATTATCCACGACCCCGACGGCGGAAGCGATATGCTTTCTTTGCTGAGCAGTCATTCCTGTCACAACTGCTTGATCAAGGAAGGAGACATCCTCCGGTAATGCAATTGAGACGTTTGCCAAAGATCTCTCAACGGTCATTTCCACATTCTTATATCCAATGCATGAGAAAACTAGAACCTCTCCCTTGCTGGCATTAATTGAGAAGAAGCCAGATTCATCAACGGACTCTCCAGTTGTGGTCCCTTTAATCATCACGGTGGCACCCTCTACAGGTAAAGGAGGATCCTGTGTATCCACAACCACGCCTCGCACACTTAAAGTTTTAACATCTGGAGATTGGCGAGACACCTGTTTCACGGGAGCCTTGTACAGAGTTATCTGTCTGTTATTAATAGAATATGATACGCCAAATTCAGCCAAAGCCTTATCCAGCACTCCCTCAATAGTTTCGCTTTCAGCCCTAATGGAGAACTTCTTTGACATATCAAGTAAATCTTTCTTATACAAGAAAATATATTCACTATTCTTTTCTATGTATTCGAAAAATGAGGAGATTGAAATATTTTCAAAGGAGAATGTGAATTTCTGCCTTTGCTCAAGAGAAATGGTTCTTGCTTCTGCAGGTCCCACACTTAAAAAGAGACATGCCGCAAAAATGATCTTTGCCAGGTTGGAAAAGTAGTCTCGTTTTTTTCTGTGCATTTTATTTTAGATTTTGTAAAAGGTAAAACAATTATTATCTAGAAGTCAGCTTATACCCTCCTGTTTCTCGCAACAAGTTGAATCCGCCTGTATTCGCAATCCGATTCAAAGCATCCCAAACCCCACATTTAAGATCCAGTTTTCCTTCTATCTCAATGTCTGCTATATCGTCAGTATAAGATATGTTCACGCCATAATGATGGCTAAGCCTTTCCAGGATGGAACTTATGGTAGATGTATTCATGAATAAGATTCCTTGAGTCCAGAGAATATATTCTTCCGCATTGACCTTTTCAGAACTTATCTTCCCTTTATGGGAGATGGAGACCTTCTCATCTGGTTGAAGCTGAATTTTTTCCCCAGATTTTGAGACTACCTCTACTTTTCCCCTTAATAGTACGACCTCTTGTCTGTTCATGCTTCCATCATAAGCATTTACATTGAAGGCAGTACCCAGTACAGAAACGCTGAATCTAGGCGTATTAACACTGAAAGGAGCGGATTCGTCATGGAAAACATCCAAGAACACTTCTCCGTTAACAGAGATCTCCCTTTTACCAGGTTTGAATCTTTGCGGGAATGACACATTGGTTCCGGCATTTACGAACATGCTCGTCCCATCTGCCATGACAAGTTTTGCCGTTCTCCCATCTGGGACATACAATCTTTCCTGGCCGTTTTCTTCGTGAGCACTTAGATTGACGACTTCACTGCCATCAACGGAGATGTGATTTCTTGAATATTCTATAGTTGAGCCATCGCCGACTTTAATGACCTGTCCGGATGATGTGACAAGCATGATGTCATCTGTATCCGCAATCTGTGCTTCAACAAGCATGGTTTTGGCAGAGTTCTGTCCATCATGGACAAAGTAGAAGAACCCAAGAAGAATCATTACAGATGCTGCGACGATTGAAACTATCCTCAAACGCTTGAGACGCAGCCGTTTATTCTCTATTCGTCGTATAAGCTGGCGCCATGAGACATCGATTTCGTCCGCACTAAATTCTATTTCTCTCTCTTTGAAATAGCTGATGATTTTATTGAATAAAGACTTACTCACCGTATTATTTTTTTATTAATACGGTTAAATACTCAAAACCTACTCATCTTTTCTATTATATTTCTTTCACTTGCTTATTTTTTCCTTAAGTGCAGCAAGGATCCTGCTGATCAGATTCATAGAGGATTGCTCTTTTATGCCCAAAGCCAAAGCAACTTCTTTATGTGAGAATCCACAAATGAATTTAAGATACAATGCCATTTTGCTTCTGGTGCTGAGAGCGGAGATATATTTCACCAAAGCAATCGATTTTGACAACTGTTCATCATCGTTTTTCAATAATTCAGCTAGCCTACCCTCATCGATCGAAACAGAGAAATCCAACATGTCAATCGAATCTATCCTAGAATTTCTGGAAAGAGAATCAAAAAGCGCATTCCTAAGAGATGCAAGAAGATACGCCCTCGGCAGGAGCCGTTTGCCATTCGAAATTCTTACATTACCAAATATTCTGACGAAAACATCTTGGATACAATCTTTCACAATGTCCTTATCAGAGCAGATTTTCAACCCGTAATTCATCATCAAGCCATAATACTTACGATAGAGGATTTCGAGCGCGGTCTTGTCTCCATTCGCCAGTTTTTTGAATAAGAATATATCTTCTTCGTCAGAATACATGTACCTATTCCATATTTTTCGTGTCCATGCAGATGGTGACGGGGCCGTCATTGAGCAGCTCCACCTTCATGTCGGCACCGAACACCCCTGTCAGGACAGGCTTCCCAAGAGCCGCAGAGAGCCTTTAG
>Ga0256406_1007132_pt1 | contig 10807 bp, 8 predicted proteins | sample RumenRJG_03DNA_FD_185986 | JGI IMG/M metagenome (GOLD analysis project Ga0256406, IMG submission 185986) | Bovine rumen microbial communities from Lethbridge, Alberta, Canada - RJG_03 | ecosystem: Host-associated > Mammals > Digestive system > Stomach > Rumen | place: Canada: Alberta | collected...
CCAACGCTTCTCAAGGGACGGTTGAGCCCGGCTGCGAGATTGTGGTGCCCAGCAAGATCCTGCGCCGCACAAGCACCGCAGAACTGCTTACCATCGGCACCAGCATCTCGTCTATCGCTGCGATGATCGCTACGATCGCCAATATGACGAAGTAATATCCTCTTAATGGGAGCGTTCCCCTTACGCAGCTCCCATTTATTTCTCTTTCATATTCATAACTCACTATAAACAAGCACTTTATGCTTTTAGTGAGGAAGAGTAGAAGTGAGTAGGTTCAAGAAAGTATAACTGGGATATATTTTTGCTTACGTTGATATCTACCAATTTGACAAGCTTGCTTTAGACTCTTTCAACTATAAGAAAGAGTAAGAAAAGGCGTTATTGGGGCCTTGCCAAAAGATATGGACTTTGATAAGGGAACTGAGAATATGTGGGAGGACCTTGCCAAATGAATATCTTGATCTTTTCTTACACATGAATATCCATCAATAACCATGAATGGATCATAAATAATTAATGAAAAAATCGTGGGCACAAAAGTGAACTTAGTGGAATACGATTGTCGAATGAATCTTAATAAGTTTACCAAGATATTTTACTCATCAGATAAACGGAACAACAATCTGAGAAATAACATTCTGCTGTCTGGCTTAATGAAAGCGACCGGGATGTTGACATCCTTTTTGATCGTGCCTGTAACACTGCACTATCTTGACAATGAAATCTATGGAATATGGATGACTATTACCTCCATCTTAATGTGGTTTTCCTTCTTTGACGTGGGATTGGGAAACGGCATGAGGAATTATATGACACAGGCTATATCAGCCAACGATTGTAAGACCGCACGTGCTTATCTGAGCACCACACTCTGCGTACTGACACTTATCTCCATCGGCTTAGGTCTGCTCTGTATCCCGTGTCTGTCGCTGGACTTCAACAAGATATTCAACACTTACGCGCTTTCCAACGATATACTAAAGAACGCATTGTTCATTGCAGTCTTATTCACCCTTACAAACTTTGTCCTCAAGAATATTGGTTTTGTTTTTATTGCCTTACAGAAATATGGTCTAAACGATGTCCTCACCACTGCAGGCTGTGTAGTTGGGCTCATCATCGTCTTTATCCTAACGAAAACGACGCAAGGGAACCTTCTTTATGTCGTGACAGCATTTACGCTCTCCCCTGTCCTCGTATATCTGATAGCCGCAATCCCCATCTTTCATAAATACAAGCAGTTGCGTCCATCATGGAGATACTATGACAAGCACTTGCTGAAGAATATCGTAGGTAAAGGACTCGGTTTTTTTGCCATTCAGATAACGAGTTGTCTGGTTATCTTCGGAGGAAGCAACGTCATTATCAGCCACTTTTGCGGGCCAACATCCGTCACGGTTTACAACATTGCCTACAAGCTCTTCAATCTGCTGGCGATAGCCTACACCGTCATCATCTCACCGATGTGGAATGCCTATACCGACGCACAGGTAAGAGGAGACTACACATGGATCAAAGCAACATTCAACAAAGCGCTAAGGCTTTGGGGACTTTCTGTTATTGGAGGCCTCATGCTATTAGCAATCTGCAATATATTTTATAAGGTATGGGTCGGGCCTTCTGTGACGGTTCCCATTCAGATCTCCGCAGTAGTTCTTTTGTACATCTCCTCGTTCAACTTCAACAACTGCGTCACCTACCTCTTAAACGGACTGAACAAGATTACCGTACAGATTATCACATCGGTTGCCGGTACTATTCTGTATCTTCTTTTTATCCTTCTCTTCGGTGGAAAAATCGGAATGACAGGTATAATACTCAGCATGGCCGTCTGCTATATTCTGATGTCCGCAGTGCATCTGTATCAGTGCAGGCTGCTGATTGATAAAAAAGCAAAAGGAATTTGGAATAAATAAACATGAACAATAAAATAAGCGTAATTACAGTTGTATACAATGATGTAAAACACATTGAATCAACAATAAAAAGTTATCTTTCTCAGACCTGGGCCAATAAGGAATATATAGTCATTGATGGAGGCAGTAATGACGGAACGGCTGAAATTATTAAGCAATATTCTGATAAAATAGCTTATTGGTGCTCGGAAAAGGATGAGGGAATATACGATGCGATGAATAAAGGCATCAGTCATGCTACTGGCGATTGGATAATAATGCTAAACTCTGGAGATGAATTCTCTACGGAATCAGCATTATCGGAAGCGATAAAAGAAGCAAATAACGATATTGACGTAATATATGGAAATAGCATCGAAAAGAATAAAGAGTTTAAGAAAAAGATAATAGCAGATGATGATACTTCTAAATTAGAATGGGGACCAATATATAGACATGGTTCCTCTCTTGTTAAAGCAAGTACCCATAGAAGATATATCTTTGATCTTTCAAAAAGGAAAAGACTCAAATATTCCTTAGACTGGTATATGATACATAGCATGTACAAAGATGGACGTAAATTCAAGAAAGTAGACACAACAATTGAGACATATAGAAAAGAAGGCAAGTCTGATCACCCTTATAAAAACCTATGGTATAATTATATTATAACATCTAACGGGAAATTTAATTTTCGAAAGACCGCCTTCTTTATTAAATTAATCTTTCTCACTTACATTAAATCATCCTGCATATACGAATGGGTTAGAGCATTCATTCTAGAATATCTGATTAATGGTATTCTTCCACATATACCTTTTTGGTTTGTCAGAAAAGGAATCTTCAGATGTATTCATATGCAAATCTCTCCCGGTGCCTTTATTATGAGGAAGAATTATATCATAAACTCTAATAATTTATCCTTAGGGAAAAATAGCCATATTAATGCATTCTGCATCATAGACGCAAGGGCGCCTATTAGAATAGGTAATAACACATCCATATCATATAAAAACAGTATTATTACAGGAAGTCATGAATATAACAGCGAAGAATTTACAGGTATTTTCAAGCCAATAACAATAGAAGACTATGTATGGATAGGTGCAGGTTGTACTGTTCTACAGGGTGTAACGATTGGGAAAGGGGCTGTAATATGTGCAGGATCACTTGTCAATAAAGATGTCGAACCATATTCAATAGTCGCAGGCATTCCAGCAAAGACAATTGGTAAAAGAAATCAAAATCTGACATATCAATGCAAAGGGTATTCCCCACTTACATAAAATTTCATCAAAATGGATAATAATAATGAAGAAAAAGTCATAGACTTTGTACAAATAGCCAAAAGAATATTAAGCAAAAAGAAAATATTTCTCATAACTGTCCCCATTGCTACCGCATTAGCAATTTTCCTTGTTTTGGGTGTACCAAGATATTATTCGAGTGTTGTAATGTTAGTCCCAGAGCAAAACTCTACTTCTGGACAAAACATATCATCACTATCTTCTGTGGCTTCACAATTTGGACTTGATATTGCTAGTAAATTAGTGGAGGGAGACGCTATATCTCCGGAACTATACCCTGCTCTTTTGAAATCTCGAGATTTCCAAGTGAGTTTGTTTAGTATCAGGGTAAAGACAAAAGATGGAAAGATAAATACCGATTACTTTACTTATCTAAGTCAATATCAAAAATATGCGTGGTGGTCAATCATAATATCTAAAGTTAGGACTGCACTTTCAACGAAAGATGAAGGTTCTCCTTTAAATAAATCTAAAGGAAAAGAAGCCAATCCTTTCTGGCTAACGAAGAAACAGAGTGAGATAGCAGATGCTATTGAGGGAAATATAGCTATCAGCATCGACAAAAAGACTGACGCAATCTCCATAGCAGCAAAAGCACAGGATCCATTGGTTTCTGCCATACTTGCTGACTCTGTAAAAGAACGACTTAAAAAATTTATTGTCAACTACAGAACTCAAAAAGTCAGAGAAGACCTACATTATGCCCTGTCTTTACAAAATGATGCAAAAAAGAAATATGAGAAAGCCAGAAGGAAATATGCTTCCTATTCTGACTCACATCAGGAATCTAACTTGCAGGAGATTCAATCAAAGATGGAGGATTTAGAAAATGATATGCAATTGCAATTCAACAACTATAATACACTGACAGTGCAAGTGCAGGCTGCAAGAGCTAAGTTGCGAGAAAAGACACCTGTATTCACAACCATTCAAACCGCCACAGTTCCCTTGAAGCCCGCAGGACCAAAAAGAATGATAATTGTCGGTGTTGTAATTATTCTTGCATTCATCCTCACATCGCTATACATTTTGGCTAAAACACAAAATCCATAAGCTCTTTTTCACAGATAATTAAATGGTTGCAGTCCTACTAGTTCTTTTCTCTTTAACCATTATTCTTGTATATCTAGAAGAATATCTTGGTAAATGGAAATGGCCTATCTATATTATTGTTGGGATAGCATTAATTTATATTGCCTCTTTTAAAGTCATTGGGAATGACGACGATTCTTCTAGTTATGAATTAATGTTTTTGAATTATGATGACCCTATAATAAATCTCACTGTCGAGGCTTCATTTACTCTAATAGCCAGAATACTAAATACATTCACAAGCGATGTTCATAGTATATTCTTTTTTTATGCTATCATTGCAATTCCATTGAAACTATACTCAATTCATAGGTTCTCGGAATATTTATTCTTGCCACTACTTGTTTACATGAGTCACTTCTTCATCTTACACGATATGATAGAAATACGTGCAAGTGTGGCTGCTGCCTTCTTTATTATCTCTGTTATTTACATGTGTGAGAAAAGAAAGAAAGTTGCCTTCTGTATTCTCTTGCTTTCTTTTTTCTTCCACTATTCTGCATTAGTACTCTTCCCTCTTCTGGTCTTAAGCAATAAACCCTTATCAAACAAATGGAAAATATGCTTAGCAATGATTGTTCCCATAGGCTACGTTTTATACTACACTCACTTTGACCCTTTAACTACCATTTCTATCCCCTACATAGGAGACAAGTTGGAGATATACCAAAACTTAAAGGAATACGGAAAATTCGACGAAATTCTTGTGTTCAAAAACCCTATATTACTCATCAAAATAGCAGTTTTCTATTTGTTGCTATATTTTCACGACACTGTCATCCAACACAATAAGAATTTGCCTTTGATTCTTAAAATCATGGGCGCATCAATTGGTAGTTTCTTCTTTTTCTCAGACTTACCTGTCCTTTCTGGAAGACTTTACGAACTTTATGGGGCTATTGATATAATCTCTATCCCATTAATTTTCTATATCTTTAAGCCTAGATGGATATCTCGCACCATCATTATTGGCTTATCGGTCATTATGATCTACATGGATGTATTTGTTTACTCATTGATTAGATAAAAAATATGAATATAACTATAATCTCCAACATTCTGCCCTACCCATTAGTATCAGGAGGCACACAGGCTCAATTCAATATGATTGACGAGCTCCGAAAAAAACATCATATCTCTTTCATATTTACAGAAGATGCGAAAAATAAGATTTCAGGAATGCGCAAATTGCAAGAACTTTGGCCAGAAGTGACGTTCTATCCATATTCATACATAAAACAATTATGCAACCCTAAATTTGTATATGAGAAAGCAAGGAGAGCGTTACAACTTATATTTACGCCTCAAAGACAAACTTTCATCGTAGAAAGGACTCTAAGGCCTTATGGCGTTGAATTCTCAAAGGACTTCATTAGATTCGTAAACAACGTTATCACTAATGAGAAAGCAGATATCATACAAGTAGAATTTTTCCCGTGCCTACATTTAATTAATTACCTCTCTAATAATACTAGAAAAATCTTTGTACACCATGAAATAAGATTCGTTAGAAACAGAAGACTTCTTTCGAGTCTAGAGCTAACCGAAAAACAGAAAAAATATGAAGCGATGATTAAAAGGCAAGAAATCGATGATCTAAACAAATTCGATGAGATCATTACCTTGACAGACAAAGACAAGGAGGAACTTAAAGCCAATGGCGTAAAAGTGCCGATTTACTCTTCACCTGCGGCAGTTAATGCAACAATCTCACCCTATTCAGAATGGAATGGCACTCTTTCTTTTGTTGGGGGATATGCGCACATTCCTAACCAAGAAGGTATAGATTGGCTGATAGCTCATGTATTGCCTTTATTAAACAATAGTAATTTAAGAATTAATATCATAGGCAAAGGATGGCCTAACAAATACAAAACAAATAACATTAATCTATGCGGATTCGTTCCAGACTTAAGTTCTGCTCTCAAATCCACAATTATGATAGTACCTATTCTCACAGGAAGTGGAATGAGAATGAAGATATTAGAAGCTGCTGCAATGAGCTTACCCATCATAACAACAACTGTTGGAGTGGAAGGACTATATTTCAAACATCAAGAATCTTGTATCATTGCAGATACGCCAGAAGAGTTTGTTTCAGCCATCAAACTTCTATCAGAAAATCCTGAACTTAGAAAGAAAATTGGGACTAATGCTTGCAAAGTTTATTCTGAGAAATATTCTAAACAAGCGCTAGCTAAACTAAGAGACAGCATCTATAATTGAATTATCTTACAGTTTTTGACACTCAGGTATTTAGACTTTTTTAATGGTGCAATCTTTTTTGAACTTATTATAGAATTCGTCACTAATACAGATGTAGAAGTATTGTTTATATAAAACAATTTTTCTGCATCGCTGATATTTGCATTATTAATATGTACATAACCACAAGGTCTGCCATTTTGTACATTTATTGCAAACTCACAACCCTTGACTATCAGATTATTTATATATACATGCCCGTCACCTCCCCCATATCCAGGCAAGATCTTACCTTTACTATCCAATTTGCTGGAAAAGCTTACAGGAGCCAACCATCCACAATTTGAGATATAACAACTATCAATAAAAATGTCACTTACGTTAGAATGAAATTCTTCCGTTTCTATATCAATCGCGCCAGGCCATTTACCAGCTGTTAGCGTGTCGGTCTTGATATTAAAGAACCTACATCTTGTGATATGTATATTAGAGCCAGAGATAACATTGATACCATTTCCAGCGTTATATTTCTCAGACCTCCTTAATGTACCATAGAAATCACAATCTCTTATTATAAGGTTCCGCGAATGATACTCTTTTCCAAATAATGGCAAAAGTGAAATATGGATGGCTTGCCCTTTCCATCTTTTAAAAACACAATTATTGATGATGCCGTTTATCGCATTCCTTATATAAATAGACGTTGCTTCTGTTTGTTTTCTTCCAACATCTTTCTGGTCACGGGCTAAGATAAAATTCATGATTCTCCAATTGACTCTTGGGGTATGATCATTTACTGAGAAATCATAAATACAATTAAAAATATTATCTGCTGTTCCACAATACAAAGTATGTCCGCATCCATCATATGTTATTCCTGATTTGATATTGATGCCATCATAATAATATTTATTATGAGTCGTCTCTCCGGTAAACTCTCTATCGCTTTTTAGAGTATAATCAGTATCAAATTTTATAGTACAATAATTAATTGTTGAAACCAAAGCATTAATGTCTTTCTGATGCAATATTCCTTTTTGGAAAAACCAAGATGTATAAACGGTATCATTGGCTAAGACACCATAAATTTCAATATCACGGAAAATAACTTTCCCTGACAATCTTGTGTTATCGAAATATACTTTCCCGTTAGAAATCTTACCTCCTTTGAATATCAATCTTACATTATTTGGGAGTACCAACGAATCACCTTTCAAATCAATATCGTTTAAGATTACATAGGTCTTACTTGGAATACTGAATTCCCTACAATATGAAGGTAGATGGGTTTTACGATGCTCACTCTGGGTACACGAAGCTAAAAGACAGAAAGATAGCAACAGAAGTGAACAAAAACTCCTCTTCAAGGAAAATACAGCTTCAAAATCATTCAACCAATGAATCGTATATCTCATATACCTTATTAATATTAAATTTATTCTCGGCAATTAAACGACTATAATGAGAAAAAAACTCTTTTTGAGAATCACTTAAAGTTAAATATTTCAACATAGCATCAGCTAAAGCTTTACTATCATGTACTGGAATTAGAAAACCGTTCTTACCATTTTCTACAGTCTCCCTACACCCTGCAATATTCGTCGTTATTATTGGCTTCCCTGAAGCACAAGCTTCCATTAGAGATCTATTAAGCCCCTCTCCATAAAAAGAAGGTAATACGACGACGATACCGCCTCGGTGATAAATTTCTGAAATGTTATGAGTGAAACCTTTATAAGTTAAGATACCATCAGACTCATCACGTATAATGCGCTCTTGGGGAACACTATCTGGATAAGAAGGATCAAGGCTACCCCATAATTCGAATGACACTTCGGGATAAGTCTTCTTAATTTCTCTCGCAGCGCGTGAAAATTCATCGTAGCCTTTGTCCCAAAGTAGTCTTCCAATGAATACAAAAGTTGTATGTTCGGATTGATTATTAAAGAAAGGGAACTTCTCTAAATTCACACCTTCTCCACCATCTAACAAAATAATTTTGTCACAAGATATGATTTTTTTTTCTAATAAGATCCTTTTGTTATCTTTATTCAAAATCAGTAAATGGTTACAATAGCGAAATGATAACTTATACAATGATCTTGCAATAAAAGACACTAAATTCTTATTTGTGAAAGCGAAGCCCATTCCTGCCATCATCGCTGTTACTGGACAATGACAAATATGCGAAAGCACGGAACCATAAATGTTAGGCTTAATTGTGTAAGTAAAAACATAATCTGGACGGACCTTTCGAAAGACACGTCCCAAACGAAAGAAGTATAAGATATCATTCAACGGATTCTTTGAAGTTCGCCCCATTGAGATTGGAACACAATCTACACCTTGTGGTATCACAACCCTCATTTGAGCATCCTCGTCATTTGGCGCACATAATACTACTTTGTAACCTTTTAAGATGAAATGTTTAATAACATCTCCTCTAAAATTTAATAGCCCCCATAGAGTATTATCACAAAATAATATAGTTTTCGTTTTAGAAAAAATCATAGTTAACCCTTTTCTTATATAACGATAAATATCCAGTTATATTTCAATACACTTAATAATTTTACAATACAACAATGATATCCGTATGCATGGCTACCTACAATGGTGAAAAATACATTGTAGAACAATTGGAAAGTATTCTGAAACAACTTTCATCTAATGATGAAGTTATCATCTCCGATGATAATTCTACTGATGATACAGTTGCTAAAATCTTATCCTTTAATGATCAAAGAATCAAGTTATATAAACATGGCCAAGAAAAGTGTAAGTTTCTTATTGATCATTCCACACATAACTTTGAAAACGCATTAATTCATTCTAAAGGAGATATTATCTTTCTTTCGGATCAAGACGATAAATGGGGGGACAATAAAGTTACCATCATGTTAGAAGCGTTAAAATCCTATGACCTTGTCGTTTCCGATTGTTTTGTTACAGACAGCGATCTTGATATAATAAGCCCATCTTACTTCAGTATACGTAAAAAGACATATGGAATTTGGCAAACCTTTTGGAAATCACCTTTTTTAGGAAGTTGTATGGCATTTAAAAGAGATGTACTTATCAAATCTCTTCCCTTTCCCAAATACGGTGTTGGTCATGATCTGTGGCTTGCATTAGTAGCTATACGATGGTTCAAGTTAACATATATTGATCAGCCTCTATCATATTACCGAAGGCACAAAGATGCAGTTACTGTAAGTGGGCTTCAAAACAACACAACATTCTTATTCAAGATCAAGTATCGCTTATACATTCTAAAATCGATTATATTTAGATTATACTTATAATATTTTTGGGTCAAACTAAAGAATCATCCCCAACAAGCTCCGCCAATTAATCTATGCTACCATAAGAAAGCTAAGAAAGTAAAGATATCACTTTCCATTCATCGATGCACCGCTTCTGCCGATTGAAGTTCACGCCGGTCTTATAGGGTTTGCGAGGGGGAGTAAAGGAAAAGAAGCAGTGTAAATCCCTTTTGAAAGGAAAAAGATACGAAAATATCTCTTTCAAAAGGGATATTTTTTATCTTTGCACCAAACGTAAAATTGGATGGCTATGATAGAAGCACTGTTTTACAACTATATGCAGGAGACCAACCCCATGAAACCCTTGCTATGATGCAAGTCGATTCTCGCGGCGGCGTATATATTTTTCCGCTGAGCCGCGGAGATAATCGGGCTATGGAGTTATTGCCTCAGAGAATTAGAGCACGCTGAGAGACCTTCGGTCTTGGGAGGAGTTCACAGTGATGAACCATCACTATTCTTGCGGCATATCTCCTCAACCTCAATATCTCCTCAACCTCAATATCTCCTCAACCTCAATATCTCCTCAACCTCTCCACATAGACCGAAGGTCTCTCTGATCTCTCCTCATAAGGCCGAAGGCCTCTCTGCGATCTCAGCCTCTCACACGTATTATCTCTGCGGCTCAATAAGCTCTGCGGCTCTGCGTGAAGAGTCTGATTATCAAGGGCAGCATTGGTTCTCAACAAAACATTGACGAAGTCGGGACGTGTCTGTGCAGGGAAGGGCTTCATGCCCTTCCAAAAACAATGTTCGACCTATTTTCCAAAACGGTGGTGTTTTTTTACAGCGGTTGTGTCATTTTTCGCGGGAGGGCATGAAGCCCTCCCCTGCACCGGGTGCATGTATACATGTGAAAAATATCAAGTGCGCCTTATTTTCTACATATCTCGCTTGCATTATAAGAAATAAACACTATCTTTGCAAATGTAAATGACGGTTTATATAAACCACGGTTTACATTTAAAGACGAGTGACATGA
>Ga0256406_1007133_pt1 | contig 10804 bp, 11 predicted proteins | sample RumenRJG_03DNA_FD_185986 | JGI IMG/M metagenome (GOLD analysis project Ga0256406, IMG submission 185986) | Bovine rumen microbial communities from Lethbridge, Alberta, Canada - RJG_03 | ecosystem: Host-associated > Mammals > Digestive system > Stomach > Rumen | place: Canada: Alberta | collected...
GATTTGGCGGCCAGGGCGGCTTTGGTGGATTCGGCGGCTTTGGCGGCGGCAGTGCCGAAGGCTTCGGCGACATCTTCGACATGTTCTTCGGCGGCGGCGCGGGGCGCAGTTCTCGCTCGCGCGGTCCGGTTGCCGAGCGTGGCGCCGACATCCGCTACGACCTCGAGCTCACGTTCGAGGAGGCGGCATTCGGCAAAGAGGTTGAGCTCTCCATTCCGCGTATGGAAGAATGCCCGACATGCCACGGCTCCGGCGCAACGGCGGGCTCGAGCCCCGAGACGTGCCCAGATTGCCACGGCACGGGCACGCGCCGCACGGTGCACAGCACGCCGTTCGGCCAGATGATGAACGAGACGACCTGTAACCGCTGCCACGGCACGGGCAAGATCGTCAAGAACCCCTGCCACGACTGCCACGGCACGGGCAAGAAGCGCGCGAACCATACCGTCAAGGTCACGATCCCGAAAGGCGTCGACAACGGCACGCGCCTGCGCGTCTCGGGCCACGGCGAAGCCGGCACGAATGGCGGCGGCTACGGCGACCTCTACGTCTACATCTTCATCAAGCAGCACAAGTTCTTCAAGCGCCAGGGCAACGACGTCATCGTCGAAGTGCCGGTCTCGTTCGTCGAGGCCGCGCTCGGCGGCACCGTGCAGGTCCCGACGCTCGACGGCCCCGTCGACATGAAAGTGCCGGCCGGCACGCAGAGTGGCAAGATCATGCGCCTGCGCAACCGCGGCATCCCGTTTCTGCGCGGTTCGGGCCGCGGCGACGAACACGTCGTCGTCAAAGTCCTCACACCGCAGAACCTCAGCTCGAAGCAGAAAGACCTCCTGCGCGAGTTCGGCGAACTCAGCGGCGACAAGGTCAACCCAGAAAAGAAAAGCTTCCTCGACAATCTGAAGAAGCTGTTCAAGAAGTAACCAGGGCAGAAAATGCGTCAGCACATTTCCCAGTGATGGGATGTGCAGGCGCATTTTCTTTTGGTATGAAAAAGCAGAGCCGCAGTCAGCGGCCGAGTTCGTAGAGGCGTAGCAGGAAGTAGAGCTGCTCGTAGACGTCCTCTGTGCCGATGACGGGTTCCAGGAGGCTTTCGGCTTTCTTGAGGCGGTAGCGGATGGTGTTTGGGTGCTGGTAGAGCGCGGCAGCGGTCTTCGAGATTTCGCCGTGGTGCGCGACGTAGGCGCGGCAGGTGTCGAGGAGGTTCGAGGTGTATTTCTCGTCATACGCCTCGAGGATGCCGACGGCTTCGCGGGCGATGGCGCGGAGCGTCTCGTCGCGACTCATGGGGAAGAGCAGGCGGTGGATGCCGAGCCCGCCGTAGCTCGTGGGAGCCTCCGTCTCGCGCGCCATCTGGCAGGCGTCGATGCTCTGCTGGATGGCGGTCGGCAGCGCTCGGAATGTCGGCAGCGTCTCGCTGCTGCCGCAGTAGAATTCTTCGAGCCGCGTGTCGTAGCGCGAGAGGAGCCGCTGGCAGAGGACTTCCGGCGCCGAGGGGAGCTCGCGTTCGCGGGACGTGTAGAGCACGAGCAGGCCGTTCTGGTATTTGCGGTATGTGACGTTGTCGAGCGCCTGGCCGCTGTACTGCTTGTACGTCGTGCGCGCGAGGAAGGCCGCGACTTCGCGCGGCGAGCCGGGATAGCGGCGGTGGATGAGGTAAAAGGCGGTCACGTAGCTCTGGAACGCCGGATTGATTTCGCGCACGGCGGCCTCGACGGCGTAGGGCGAGCGGGCGGGCGCGAGCAGGGCCAGCAGGTCGTGGATCTGCTGCTCGCTCTGGAGGTGGCTCTGCTGAAGCTTCAGGACGTCGTTGAAATTGACGATGATGTCTTCCATGAACGCGCTGTCGAAGAGGAAGAGCGGCAGGTCGTGCGCGTCGCAGAACGCGAGGACGTCGTCCGGCATTTCGGTATAGAAGACGGTCTTGACGGCGATGGCCGTGACGGCGCGGGCGGCGAGCTTCTCGAAGCTCTTCTGGATCAGCGACGGGTCGTCCTTCGCGAAGAACAGCGACGTCAGCACGAGGTCGTCGGGGTGGAAGACATCGAAGTTGCGGCTCATCCATTCGTATTCGAGGATGTCCACGTTGCGGACTTCGCGCGAGAGCCCTGTGAGCCCGGCGACGAGGCGGAAGTTCTGGAAGATCGGGAGTTCGAGCAGTTCTTTCAGGCGGATCATGGCGACCATTCCTTTCCAAAGGGAAATGTTTCCTCTATGATAGGACGTTTTCGCGCTTTCGACAAGCGGATTTTCGAAAATCTTGGAGAAATCGCAAAAAATCGCGCGGATTTTTGGTGATTTGTACATAGACGCAAAGATGTCTTTCGCGTATACTAGAGACATCAAAAGGACATAGCAAACGAATAACACAGGCAGCGTCGCCTGGAAACTTCCTCATTTATGAGATGTGTTTCCAGACGGCGCGTTTTTGATTTTCGGAAGGAGAATGCGTTATGAGCCGCTTCATCAGCAAACGTTACAAAGATATCACCCCGTACATCCCCGGCGAACAGCCGAAAGACCGCCTCTACATCAAGCTCAACGCGAACGAGACGTCGTGCGAGCCGGCACCTGGCGTGCGACGCGTGCTCGAGAGCTCGCGCATGCGAAACCTCGGCCGCTACACGGAACCGACGGCGCTCGAGATGCGCCGCCTCGCCGCGGCGCTCTGCGGCGTCCGCCCCGAGGAAGTGCTCGCGGGCAATGGCTCGGACGAAATCCTCGGCTGGATCTTCCAGACGTTCTTTATGGATGCGAGCGTCTGCTATCCTGACATCACGTATGGCTTCTACGAGAGCCTGGCTGTCGGTCTCGGCATCGAGCACCACGAGGTGCCTCTGAAGGATGACTTCACGCTCGATGTCGAGGCGCTCTGCCACGAGAAGAGCAACATCGTCATCGCGAATCCGAATGCGCCGACGGGCCATATGGTGCCGGTCAGCGACATCGAGCGCATCGTCGCGGCGGATCCGAACCGCATCGTCGTCGTCGATGAAGCCTACATCCAGTTCCACAACGAGAGCTGCCTGCCGCTCATCCGCAAGTATGACAACCTGATCGTCGTTCATACGATGTCGAAGGCCTACGCACTCGCGGGTGCGCATATCGGTTTTGCCTATGGCTGCCAGGATCTCATCCACGACCTCGACTGCGTGCGCGGCGTCATGAATCCCTACAACATCAGCGACATCACGATGGCCGTCGGCTGCGCGGCACTGCGCGACCAGGCATATCTCGAAGCGCATGTGCGCGATGTCGAAGAAGCGCGCGAGTACACGACGACGGAGCTCCGGGAGCTCGGCTTCAAGGTGCTCGATTCGCGTACGAACTTCATCTTCCTCGAGCATCCATATCTTTCGGGCGAGGAATATGTGCGCGAGCTGCGCGAGCGCGGCATCCTCGTGCGCCGCTATCCGTCGATGAAGCGTGCGGAAAACTATGTGCGCATCACGATCGGCACGCTCGAAGAGATGCAGGCCGTCGTCGCCGCGACGCGCTCGATCCTGCTGTGCCTGGCGGCGTGAGGAGATCTTTATGAAGAAAAAAGTCCTTTTCTGCGATTACCCGCAGGCGATGGATGAAAGCTATGCCTGGCAGCGCGAGGAGATTTTGCGGGCCTATCCGGACGCGGATGTCCGGGTCGTGCCTTACGCCTCTCCTCAGCAGCTACGTGCGGAGCTCGCGCAGGCCGATGCGCTCGTGACGGCATTCCTGCCGCTGACGCGCGAAGTGCTCGCGGCCGCGCCGCACCTGCGCATCGTGTCCGTCCATGCGACGGGCTATGGCAACGTCAATGTCGATGCCGCGCGCGACCTCGGCATCGCGGTCACGCATGTGGCCGATTACTGCACGGAGGAAGTCGCCGAGCACACGATGGCGCTGCTGCTCGCGCTCGCGCGCCATCTGAAGGCATACGACCACCATGTAAATGAAGGCTTTTCGTGGCAGTTCGAGTCGGAAAAAGAGCTGCATCGCCTTTGCGGACGGCACCTCATGCTATTCGGCTGGGGGCGCATCAGCCGCAGGGTCGCGCAATTTGCGCAGGCATTCGGCATGGAGGTCGGCGTCGTTTCGCACCATCTGACGGACAAAGATGCGATGGCGGCTGGTGTCCGTAGCGTCACAAAGGAAGAGGCGTTCGCGGAGGGCGAAATCCTCTCGAACCACATGGCCGAAGCGCGTGAGAACTATCATTTCTTCCGTCGCGAGGCGTTTGACGCCATGACGCGCACGCCGATTTTCCTCAACGTCGGACGCGGCAGCGCCGTCGATGAGGCGGCGTTCGTCGAAGCGCTCGATGCAGGAAAGATTGCGGGCGCGGGGCTCGACGTCCTCCAGACGGAGAATCCCGACCTCGCCCACAGCCCGCTGATCGGCCGCCCGAACGTCATCCTGACACCGCATGCGGCGTTCTACTCCGAAGAATCGCATCAGGAGCTCGCGGCGCGGGCAGTGCAGAATATCATCGATTTCTTCGATGGAAAGCCCATCGATAATTTGGCTCTCCCTCAGGGATAAGCAGGCGCAAGGCGCTTCAGCGCCTATGCGCTCGCTTATGCCTTTGAGCGGAGCTGGCACGCGAAGCGTGACTGAGAGGGTGTCGAAGGCAGGCATCGTCAAGATAGAGAAACTTTTGGTCGAAGGTGTGACGTTGATATGACTGAAGAACAACTCGATTTTTCCGCCGAAATGGAAGCCCTGACGAAAGATCTTGTCGGCATCCGCAGCGTCAATGGCACGGCAGGGGAGCGCGAAGTCGCGGAGTTCATTCTCCGCTGGTTGCGCTCTTTTCCGTATTTTGCGGCGCATCCCGAGCGGGCGTTCGCGCAGCAAATCCCGGGCGACAAGCTCGGGCGCGAGAATGTCTTTGCCTATGTGCATGGCACGAAGAAGGCGGAAGGCCCGCGCAAGACGCTCGTCTGGTACGGCCATATCGATACGGTCGGCACGGAGGATTTCGGCGCGCTCGAGCCGTGGGCGAACGACCCTGACAAGCTCCTCGAAAAGCTCCTCGCAGAGCCTGACCTGCCCGATGCCGTGCGGCGCGACCTCGCGACGGGCGACTGGATGCCTGGCCGCGGCGCCTGTGACATGAAGAGCGGTGACGCCGTCTTCCTCGTGCTGCTGACGTATCTCAGCGAGCATACGGATGCATTCTCCGGCACAATCGTGCTGTCGCTGAACTGCGTCGAAGAAAACGAGCATACGGGCATCCTGCACGGCCTCGACGTGCTCGACGAGCTCAAGGAACGCGAAGGGCTCGATTACCTCTTCGCCATCAACAACGACTACATCTGCCCGCTCTACGACGGCGATCCGCACCGCTACCTCTACGCGGGCGCGGTCGGCAAGCTGCTGCCGTGCGTCTACATCCACGGCTGCGAGACGCATGTCGGCCAGTGCTTCGAGGGCTTCGATGCGAGTGTCGCGGCCGCCGAGGTCGTGCGGCGCATCAACTACAATACGGCGCTCTGCGACGGCTATCACGGCGAGTACACGCTGCCGCCGTCCGTGCTGAAGCTCGCCGACCTCAAGCCAGCTTACAATGTGCAGACGGCGCAGGAGGCCTGGACGTATTTCAATTATTTCGTTCATGCGGCCAGTGTGGCAGACATTCTCGCAGGGCTCAAGGGCATCGTGAAAGAAAGCATGCACGAGGTCGCCGGCCGCATCGACACCGAGGCAGAAGCCTATGCGAAGCTCGCTCATCAGCCTGTCGTGCCGCCAAAATTCCAGCCCGACGTCCTGAGCTATGAAGAGCTCGTGGCGGCCGTGCGCGAAAAGCGGGGCACAGAAGCGCTTGACGACGAGCTTGCCGCGATGGCACGCAAACTGCGCGCCGAAGGCCGCGACTTGCGCGAAATCTCTCTGGCCATCGTGCGCCACCTCGTGCGCGAACTCCATCCCGCGCGGCCGCTGGCCGTGCTGTTCTTCGCCGCACCGTACTGCCCGGCGAACACGCTGCGGCAGGAAGTGGCAGGAGAGAAGAAACTTTATGAAGTACTCGAAACGCTTGTCGATGCGTTCGGCAAGGAGACGGGCGAGCAGTACAAGATCCTGCAGTTCTTCCCGAGCCTTTCGGACTCGAGCTATCTCAAGATCGACGACACGCCCGCATCCGTCTCGACGCTTTACAAAAATCTTCCGGGCGGCAAGACGGTCTCGCCCGTCCCGACCGAGCGCATCCGCAGTCTCTCCATCCCGGCTGTCGATTTCGGCTGCTATGGCAAAGACGCGCACAAGTGGACGGAGCGCATGTACAAGCCCTATACGTTCGGCGTGCTGCCAAAATTGATTTTGAAAACCGTAGCGAAGTTCCTCTAACTTTAAGCCTCCCTCTCAGAGGGAGCCTTGCATGGGAGTAACGGTCATCTAACTGGTGTATTAGAATAATAGAAAGAAGCGATAAATAATGTTTGTCAAGAACGGCACGGGCGTCCTGAAGCGCGTCCTCCTTTCGAAACCGCAATACCTCAAGGCTGCCCCCATCAACGAGATTGCGCGCAAGTGGGCGCCGGAGCTTGATGTGGAGAAGATGCTCCACGAGCACGAGCTCGTTGTCAAAGCCTATCATGACGCTGGCGTCGAGACGGAGTTCCTCGAGCCGGATGCGAACCGGCCGAATTCCGTCTTCGCCCGCGATTTCGGCGGCTGCGTGCGCGAGGGGTACATCCTCGGCCGTTTCCGCGAGCCGCTGCGATTCCAGGAGCACACGGACTACGAGCAACGCATGAAGGAGCTTGGCGTGCCCGTCATCGCCCGTGTCAAGGAAGGCCTTTTCGAGGGCGGCGACTTCATGTTCCTCGATGAGCACACGATCGCGCTCGGCATGTTCGCGCGCACGGATGAGAAGGGCTTCGAAGAAATCAAAGCAGGTCTTGCGCCCTATGGCTACGAGGTGCTGCCCGTGCCGGGGCCTGAGGCATATCTCCATCTTGACATGTGCTTCAACCTCGTCGACGACCACATCGCCGTCGCGTATCCTGGGGCGCTGACGGAGGACTTCAAAAAGGAACTCGCGAAGCGCGAGATCGAGATCGTGCCCGTGCCGGAGGAGGCCATCTTCGCGCATGGTTGCAACCTCCAGGCCATCGGCGACCATCGCGTGCTCTCTCTTGCGCGCAACACGCGCGTCAATGAGGAGCTTCGGAAGCGCGGCATGACGGTCATCGAGCTCCCCGTCACGGAGATTCTCAAAGCCGGCGGCGGCCCGCACTGCATGACGTTCCCGCTCGTGCGCATCTGATGCAGGTTTTCGTTGACAGAGACGTGGCACTGTACTAGAATAAAAAACTGTGAATCCTGCATATTTATAAAAAGGTGAGTGTACTCGCATGAATTTCAACTTCGACCTCATCGTCAACTCGTTCCCGCTGCTGCTTTTGGGAGCGGTCATCACGGTCAAGATCACGGCTATGTCTGTCGCGCTCGGCATCGTCATCGGCCTGTTCGCTGGCATCGCGCGCATCTGCCGCGTGAAGCCGCTCCGATGGATTTCGGCCGTCTATGTCGACTTCTTCCGCGGCACGCCGTTGCTCGTCCAGATCTTTCTGTTCTACTTCGCCGTGCCGGTCATCACGGGCCAGCGCATCGACCCGTATGTCGCGGCTGTCGGTTCGTGCGGCATCAACTCCGGCGCGTACATCGCCGAAATCGTCCGCGCTGGCATCCAGTCCATTGACGAAGGCCAGATGGAAGCGGGCCGCTCGCTCGGCATGACGTGGACGCAGACGATGCGCTACGTCATCGTGCCGCAGGCCATGAAGCGCGTCATCCCGCCGCTCGGCAACGAGTTCATCGCACTGCTGAAGGATTCGTCCCTCGTCTCCGTCATCGGTTTCGAAGAGCTCACGCGCCGCGGCCAGCTCATCATCGCAAAGACGTATGCCTCGCTCGAAATCTGGTTCAGCGTCGCCATCATCTATCTCGTCATGACGCTGACGATCTCGCGCTTCGTGGCCTTCCTGGAAAAGAGGTATAATCCAGATGATCGACATTGAAAACCTGCACAAATCGTATGGCGACGCCCACATCCTGAAGGGCATCGACCTCCATATCAAGGAGAAGGAAGTCGTCGTCATCATCGGCCCGTCGGGCTCGGGCAAGAGTACGCTGCTGCGGTGCATCAACTTCCTCGAAGTGCCGACGGAAGGCACGGTGGCCGTCGACGGCATCCTGCTGAACGGCGAGACGAATATCAACGATGTCCGCAAGGAAGTCGGCATGGTGTTCCAGCGCTTCAACCTCTTCCCGCACATGACGGTGCTCCAGAACATCATGCTCGCGCCGATGAAGGTGCGCCATATCGCAAAGGAAGAGGCCGAGCAGACGGCAAAGAAGCTCTTGGCGCGCGTCGGCCTCGCAGACAAAGCCGACAGCTACCCGCCGCAGCTTTCGGGCGGCCAGCAGCAGCGCGTCGCGATTGCGCGCGCCCTCGCGATGAAGCCGAAGGTCATGCTGTTTGATGAGCCGACGTCGGCGCTCGACCCCGAGATGGTCGGCGAAGTCCTCGACGTCATGAAGCGCCTCGCCGAAGAGGGCATGACGATGGTCATCGTCACGCACGAAATGGGCTTTGCGCGCGAGGTCGGCGACCGCGTGCTGTTCGTCGACGGCGGCCAGATTCTCGAGCAGGGCACGCCGGACGAGGTCTTCAACCATCCGAAGGAGAAGCGCACGCAGGATTTCCTCTCGAAAGTCCTCTGAGACCTCGGGAATCTGTGTTTTCTGAGGAATGTTCTGAGTTTCATTTTCAGATTATTTCCGAACGAAAGACCAACGAAACCTTTCATTGACACCGCCGCAGAGAAAAAGTATAATGGATATGTGACCGGCACACGCGGTCACATATTGCATTTTAGGAGGAATCACCATGGTCGGCAAAGTAAAATGGTTCAGCGCAGAAAAGGGATATGGATTCATCGCACGCGAGGACGGCGACGATGTGTTCGTTCATTTCTCCGCCATCCAGGATGAAGGTTTCAAGACGCTCAACGAGGGCCAGGACGTCGAGTTCGACATCGTCGAGGGCGCACGTGGCCCGCAGGCAGCAAACGTCGTCAAGACGGCCTGAGGCAACAAGCAGAAAGTCACGGCCTTCCCGAGATTTCTCGGGAGGGCCTTTTGTTTTCCTGCGTTTTGTTCTTTCTACGTTCCTTCTATTCAGAAAATTTTTGGATACAGGAAGGAATTTGCCCTGCGCTATCGAATACTACAAGTACAAGCACAGGAACATGAGAAAGGGGATGTGTCTTATGGCAACATTCACAATCAGAGGCAAAAATATCGAAATCACTCCTTCGCTCCGTGAGTACGTGGTGAAGCGCGTCGGCAAAGTAACGAAATACTTTGAGAAAGTCGGTGAGATCACTGTGCTCCTCACCGTCTCGAAAGGGCGTCATATCGTCGAGGTGACGGTCCCCATCCAGGGCGGCATCGTCCTGCGCGGTGAGGAAGCCACTATGGACATGTATACATCCATCGATTTGGTCGTCGAGAAGCTCGAGCGCCAGATTCACAAGCAGAAGACGAAGCTCGCGCGTCGCTTCCGCGGCGGCGGCTTCAAGGCTGAGGTCATCGAGGAGCAGGAGAAAGACCATCCCGTCGACAAGCGCGATGAAAGCGCCGAGTATCCGGTCGTCAAGACGAAGCGCTTCGTCGTGAAGCCGATGGACGTCCAGGAAGCCATCATGCAGATGAACCTGCTCGACCACAACTTCTTCGTATTCCGCGACAGCGAGACGGAGGAAGTCAACGTCGTCTACCGCCGCACGGACGGCAACTACGGCCTGATCGAGTCCGGCAACTGAGACAGATTGACGGGCTGAGATAATCGAAGATTCGCAAGGGACTGCCCGCGCAGGAGCGTGCGGGCGGTTTCTTTTTTTATTGCAAGGAGAAGGGCATGGAAACACATCAGCCGCTGGTTTCGGTCATCATCCCGCTCTATAATCGGCGGGAAACCATTGAGGAATGTATTGACAGCGTCTTTGCGCAGACGTGCCAGGATTTTGAGATTCTTTGTATCGATGATGGCTTGACGGATAGCGGGCCGGAGTTTTGCGAGGAAAAGTATGGCGACGATGCAAGGTTTCATCTCGTGCGACAATCGAATCAAGGAACTTGGGCAGCGCGAAATCATGGTCTGGAACAAATTCTTTCGCCGCTCGTTTTTCGAAAATAGTCATATCCGATTCCAGCCGTGAGGTATCGCGATGACTGCATCTTCGTCCTTTCATGCCTGTTTCATGCGAAGACGTTTGTCTGCACGCCATTCCTCTATTATGTGTATCGTATCTCCTATGGATCGGCTTTGCGCGCACACAAGACGCTTGATGATGTCAAAAAGGTCATCGAGACGATGTTGCAAGTCTTGCATGGGGTCGATTGGGATCTTTCAGACATACCGTATTTCAGGGCGCATCCAGAGGCAATGCGCATCGTAAAGGAAAAGCAGCTGGACGAACTTCTGGAGACGATGCGCCATTGGGGGTTCTATCCGACACCGGAAGAATATGTCGATGTGATGAGGGAAACGATTTTCCAGACGTTCACTTCATTGGAGCTTTCTGCAGAGGAGTCGGCATTCCTTCTCACATATCTTTTCGACCGCTTCAACGCAAATCGTGCCATTGTTGAACGTGTAAAGGGCAAAGGGGACTGAGATTGGCGCAAAAAAGGAAGGACGAATGCATTCGTCCTTCTTGTCATTTAAGGCTCCATCGGCCGGATCTGGCAGAAATATTCTGTATAGGAGATATCCGCACTCATCAGCATCCCCTCGTGGTACGACGTGCCGCGTACG
>Ga0256406_1007134_pt1 | contig 10802 bp, 6 predicted proteins | sample RumenRJG_03DNA_FD_185986 | JGI IMG/M metagenome (GOLD analysis project Ga0256406, IMG submission 185986) | Bovine rumen microbial communities from Lethbridge, Alberta, Canada - RJG_03 | ecosystem: Host-associated > Mammals > Digestive system > Stomach > Rumen | place: Canada: Alberta | collected...
GTGCTTGCAAAAGACCGCGTGAAAATGCGGGTCTGGGAGCGCGGCACCGGGGAGACCCTCGCCTGCGGCACCGGGTGCTGTGCAACAGGAACCGCCTGCGTGCTGAACGGAAAGACCGAGCCGAAGATCACCGTTGAGGTAAAGGGCGGCGAGATCGGCATCGAGTGGGACCGGGAGAAAAACATCATCCTGATGACAGGGCCTGCGACGGAGGTCTTCTCCGGAGAGATCCGGATCGGAGACTGAGACTGCAGAAGAACACGAGAAAAGCAAGGAGGTAAGCCAATGTTTGAAGCAAACGAAGACTATTTGAAACTTCCGGGGAGCTATCTCTTCTCCACCGTGGCAAAGAAGTCCGCTGCCTATCAGAAGGCGCACCCGGAGGCGAAGATCATCCGCATGGGCATCGGAGATGTGACCCAGCCCCTGCCGCCTGCGGTTATCAAGGCGCTCCACAGGGCTGTCGATGAGATGGCAGATGCAGAGACCTTCCGCGGCTATGCCCCGGACCTTGGCTACGACTTTCTCAGAAAGGCCATGGCGGAGAATGACTACCGGGCAAGAGGGTGCGACATCGCAGACGATGAGATCTTCATCTCCGATGGCGCAAAGTCCGACTCCGGAAACATCCAGGAGATCTTCCAGAGGGACAACGTCCTCGCGGTCTGCGATCCGGTTTATCCCGTCTATGTCGACTCCAACGTGATGGCGGGCAGAACCGGCACCTATGACGAGAAGACGACCCGCTGGTCCAACGTCATCTACATGCCCTGCACCGAGGAAAACGGCTTTGCTCCGGACTTCCCGGAGAAGACCCCGGACTTCATCTACCTGTGCTCTCCGAACAACCCGACCGGTACTGCCCTGACAAAGGATCAGCTCCAGGGCTGGGTCGACTACGCAAACCGAAACGGTGCGGTCATCATCTTTGACGCCGCGTATGAAGCCTACATCCACGACGGCAACGTCCCTCACTCGATCTTTGAGTGCAGGGGGGCAAGGACCTGCGCAATCGAGATCCGCTCGTTCTCCAAGAACGCGGGCTTTACCGGCCTTCGCCTCGGCGCAACGGTCATCCCGAAGGATCTGGTGGACCACAACAAAACCCCGCTCTGGAACCTCTGGGCAAGGCGTCATGGCACAAAGTACAACGGCGCGCCTTACATCGTGCAGAGAGCAGGCGAGGCCTGCTACACGGAAGAGGGAAAGCAGGAGATCCGGGACATGGTCGGCAGATACATGCACAACGCTTCCTTCATCCGCAGGAGCCTCCTCGACATGGGCTTTGCAGCCTACGGCGGCGTGAATTCCCCCTACATCTGGCTGAAGACCCCGGACAGCATGACCTCCTGGGAGTTCTTTGATAAGCTCCTTGCACAGGCAAATGTCATCGGAACCCCCGGCTCCGGCTTTGGTCCGTCCGGCGAGCACTTCTTCCGCCTCACCGCCTTCGGCAGCGAGGAAAACTCTGTCGAGGCGATGGAAAGAATCCGGAAGATGGTGTAGAATACTAAAGTGCCGCGCTGAAAGAGATCAGAGCGGCGCGGACTAATGAAGTGATCTGGAGGATTTAAATACCATGGGATTACTGGAAGACTGGCATAAGAAGGCCTACAACCAGAACGCAAACCAGCAGGCACTGAGCAGGCTGTGGAATGATTATTTCGCAAAGGAAAAGGATATCTACGCACAGCTCCTGAAGAACCCGGACGAGGAAGTGAAGGGAACCGTGAAGGAGCTTGCCGAGAAGTACGGCATCACCGTCGAGTACATGACCGCCTTCCTGGACGGCATTCAGGAAAGCTTAAAGACCCCGAATCCGATCGAGAACGACCTTTCCGAGGACACCGAGGTCTCCCTGGCCTTCGACAAGGAGAAGCTCTACAAAAACATGGTTGCCGCAGATGCCAACTGGCTCTACGACCTGCCGGAGTGGGATGCGATCTACGACGAGAAGGAGAGAAAGCGCCTCTACCTCGAGCAGAAGAAGTCCGGCACCTACATCGCGCCGAAGAAGATCTACCCGAACGATCCCTGCCCCTGCGGCAGCGGCAAGAAGTACAAGAAGTGCCACGGAAGAAACGTGCAGTGACAGACGCTGCAAAACAATACAAAGAGTAAAGAGTAAGGCAATCCGCCTGCCCAATCGGGCGGGCGGATTTTTCTGATCTTCGAAAAATGCAGAGAAAGCTGGAAGAACAGCATGGCAGACCAGATACAGTCCCCGAACGAAGAGGAGATGGGCATTGACACCGTGGTGACGGATGCGCTGCGGAAGAAGTTTCGGATCAATGATGATGAGAACTCGGATAAGCGGCTCCGTACCTCGGAGCCCTGGCAGCACATCTTCCCGAGGTCCATGGTGGAAGAGGCCTGCTCAGACAGGGTGCAGAAGTGCGTAAAGGACTATTATGGATATGACAGGTTCCAGGCAAAGGTCTGCCCTGCGGACAAGGCGGGGCAGGAGGAGGCGAAGAAGGCAACCGGCAGCCCCTACTATTCCGTCCGCTTCGACTACATCCCGCATGTGGGCTACGACTGGGAGCCGAATGACTTCATCTGCGACTGCGCCGAGGCAAAGAATGGCCGCATCTGTCTGCATGAGGCAGCAGTCCTCTGGTATGCGCAGAAGCAGAAGGGCGGTCTCTTCGTGTCCGAGGAGACCTGGGAGGAGCAGGATGACAGGAATGCGGCAAACAGGGTAAGAAAGAGGCGGGAGAAGCTCGCAGAGGAGCACAGAAAGCTCGGGGCAGAGCTTTTCCCCGTCCTCTCGTTCTACCCGGACTGGGAGCAGAAAAAGGGGAGCAGCTACTACGACTGCCGCACAGCACTGAAAGCCTATAAGACCGATGCCTTCGCCGTCGCCTACGCAAAAGAGGTGAGGGACTGGTACACCACGGAGGTCAGCGTGGAGGAGGAGACCGGGCGGGACGGGACCCACACGATCGCCGCGGAACTCGTCCTGGAAGATTCCTACACCTCGCGGAAGTTCAAGGCGGGGTATGCGGAGCTCACGGGTACCGAGCTGTACGTGGACGCAAAGGACGGATACATGGACAACCGGGGTGAGGAGACAAAGCTCTACCATGACATGGGCCCGGTGGATCCCGTCAACGATGCCAGACCGGAGAAGGAACAGGCCGTCTACCTGAACATGAACGCCCTGGTCCTTGTAAAGGCGATCTGGGACAAGGCGAACCAGCTTGTCACCAAACAGCGGGACATCACGGACCGGAATGCGGATCAGTTCTTCTTCTCCCTGGTCGATGAGAAAGAGGAGGCAGCCCTGGAACAGGCGGGCCCGCCACAGACCCCGAGGGAGAAGACCGTGCACCTTCTGCCGAGGATCCAGCAGAGCCTTGGGGAAGTGCAGTTCTCCATCCGCATCCAGAGCGGTCAGGGCCGCGCCTACCTTGTCAAGAACATCAAAGACCTTGTGGCGAGTGCAGAGAACCGGGGCGTCTTTCCGCTTGGAAAGTCCGATGAGATCGACTTTGCAGGCCAGGACTTTGACCCGGATTCGGCAAAGCTGTACCAGCTGATTCTGCAGACCGCGGGCCCGGTCCGGAAGCCGGTTCTGGAAAAGGAGGGAGAAAGGAAGGTGTATCGCGCAGCCGTTCCATTCCCTTCCATCCCTCTGAAGGGCGTCTTTCTCGACAGCTTCGCAGAGCTCTGGAGCGGAAAAACCCTCTCCTACGACGATAAGACCAACGACGTGAGCGGGACGATCCCCGTTGGGAGCACCAGGATCCATCTGGAGATTGAGGCGGACCCGGTGGAGGATGTCGCCAAAAACTTCCTCGGTGTCTCGGTGCACGGCGTGGCGCCGGCCATCTTAAAGGGCGCCGGCAGGAATCGGTATGCCCTCAGCGCAGAGGGCCTCGGAAAGGTCTCGAAGGAGGACTGGGAGGTCCTTCGGCCCTTTGAGAACATCGCGGATTCCAGCGGGTTCTTTCGCTTTGAGGTCGGCCTTCCAAGACTTCAGGACTTCTACTACCGCGTCGTGCCCAAGCTCTTAAACAGTCCGTTTGTGAACTTTACGGACAACAGCGGGGAGCAGGTGGAGAAGATTCTTCCCCCGGAGCCGCGGTTTGTCTTTTATCTTGATCAGCCTGAAACCGGTGAGATGACAGGAGATGGGAATTCCGCTCTCTTCCTCGTGTCACTCTCCTGTAAGGTGCACTACGAGACGAAGAACCCGGACGGGACCACGGACGAGAAGATCTACGAGCTTGCCAGGAAGAGCCTGGGTGACGGCTATCGCGACAGGGCCCAGGAGGACCGCACAGAGCGCGCGGTGCGGAAGGTCTTCTCGGATACCACAGTGGGGGACGGCACCTTTTCAGCACTGTTTTCGGAGGAGAGCCTTTACGACTTCCTCTCCCGCGGCATTGCGGTCCTGGAGGCCTACGGAGAGGTGCAGGGGTCAGATGCGTTCCGAAGGCACGGGATCCGGAAGGTTCCGCCCATCAAGGTCGGCATCTCCGTAAAGAGCGGTGTCTGCGACCTCTCCCTCACCTCGGAGGGCCTCTCGAGAGAGGAGCTCCTTGCGGTGCTGCAAAGCTACCGGGCAAAGAAGCGCTGGCACCGGCTCCGCTCCGGGGCATTCCTTGACCTTGAGGGCGATGAGACGCTGAAGGAGGCGCAGGACTTCTTACAGGGCTGCGACCTTGCGCCGGAGGACATTGCGGGAAAGGATACCGCAATCCCTGTATACCGGGCGCTGTATGTCGATAAGCTCCTCGAGGAGCACGAGGCGCTGCAGGCATCCCGGGACAGGACGCTGCGTGCGATTGCACGTAACTTCCGGAACATCCGGGACAGCGAGATTGAGCCGCCAAAGTCCCTGGAAGGTGTGCTTCGGCCTTACCAGGTGTATGGCTACAAATGGCTTCGGACCCTGGAACTCTCCGGCTTTGGTGGGATCCTTGCGGATGAGATGGGCCTTGGCAAGACGCTGCAGATGATCAGCGTGCTTCTGACATTCTACGGGGATAAGAAGGAGGGAGAGAAGAGGAATCCGTCTCTGATCATCTGCCCCGCCTCCCTCGTCTACAACTGGCAGGAGGAGTTCACAAAGTTTGCCCCGGCGCTTATCGTCCAGCCTCTTGCAGGGCCGGCAGCGCAGAGGAAGAAGGCACTCGATGCTTGGGATGCGACAGATGTGTACGTCATCTCTTACGACCTCTTTAAGCGCAACATCACCTCCTTTGATGGCCGAACCTTCGCGTTTGCAGTTCTCGATGAGGCGCAGGTTATCAAAAATGCGGGGGCGGCGGTCACAAAGGCCGTGAAGGTCCTGCGGGCAGACCACCGCTTTGCCCTGACGGGAACGCCCATCGAGAACCGCCTGTCGGAGCTCTGGAGCATCTTTGACTTCCTGATGCCGGGGTTCCTGTACACCAGGAAGGAGTTCGAGGAGAAGTTCGAGATCCCGATCACAAAGGATAGAGACGCGGAGGCAACGGAAAAGCTTCGGAAGATGACGGCTCCGTTCCTGCTGCGCAGAAAGAAGGCGGATGTTCTCCGGGACCTTCCCGCAAAGCTCGAAGAAGTCCGGTACGTGCCGCTCTCCGGCACGCAGCAGAAGCTCTACGATGCCGAGGTCTCGGTGCTGCGGGACCGCCTGAAGTCCGAGGAGGACAGCAGGGACAGGATCCAGGTCTTTGCCCAGCTCACGAGAATCCGCGAGGTCTGCTGCGATCCCTCGCTCCTGTTTGAGAACTACGACGGGGAGAGTGCAAAGCGGGAGGCGGTCATGGGCCTCATCCAGCAGGCGATGGACGGCGGACACCGGATGCTCCTCTTCTCCCAGTTTACGTCGATGCTCGCCCTTCTCGAGGAGGACCTGAAGAAGGCGGGGATTCCCTACTACCTCCTGACAGGCGCCACCCCGAAGGAGAAGCGCATCCAACTGGTGCACCAGTTCAACGAGGGGGACGTGCCGGTATTCCTGATCTCGCTGAAGGCGGGCGGCACCGGCCTCAACCTGACCGGCGCGGATGTGGTCATCCACTACGATCCCTGGTGGAATCTCGCCGCCCAGAACCAGGCAACGGACCGGGCACACCGGATTGGCCAGGAGAAGGAAGTCACGGTGTACCGCATGATCATGCGCAGCACGATTGAGGAGAGGATCCTCGAGCTTCAGGAGAGGAAGAAAGACCTTGCGGAGTCCGTCCTTGCAGGGAGTGAGACCTCGCTCTCGCATCTCTCTAGGGAGGAACTTCTGGAGCTTCTGTCCTGAGGCTGCAAAGAGGGAAACGATGGTACTCTGGTGGGAAAACAAACCTGTCCCGGACTTTGTGAGAAAAGCCTGCCTTTCGCCGGCCATGGCGAGGATCCGGGGCGTTGACATGAACTGCGGCATGAACTGCACGCAGTTTCCGCTCTTTCAAAACATCGGCCTGTATTCGCGCTATGAGCACAGTCTGGGGGTCTGCTGCATCGCCTGGTCCCTCACGGGGGACCCTGCGGCAGCCCTTGCGGGGCTCTTTCACGACATCGCCGCCCCCGCATTCTCCCACGTGGTGGACTTTGCAAAGGGGGACTATCAGAGGCAGGAAGTGACGGAGGAGAGAACTGCTGTCATCATTGAGAAGGACCCCGTGATCCAGGAGGTGCTGCGGGAGCTTGGCCTTACGACGGACAGGGTCGCGCACGATGCGGCATATCCCATCGTGAACAGTGCATCGCCGAAGCTCTGTGCAGACCGGCTCGAGTACAGCCTGGGAAACATGGTAAACTATGGCTTTGCGGGAACAGAGGAGGCAAAAGGGTATCTTCGGAATGCCGCCGCTGGGACGAATGAGGCGGGAGAGGAGGAGATCCTGTTCAGAGACAGGGCGGCCGCAGCGGCATTTGCAAAGCGCGCCCTTCAGTGCGGGGAGGTCTACTCCTCGGAGAACGACCGCTACGGCATGGAGATCCTGGCAGAGCTCTTAAAGAAGGCTCTGCAGGAGGGAATCCTTGCAGAGGAGGACCTCTATACGACAGAAAAGGAGGTCATTGGGAAGCTCCTTGCCTCACCCCTTTCCGGGGAGTGGGAACAATTTACAGAAATGAAAGAGCTTGAGATCCGCAGAGACCCTCCAAAGGAGGGAGAGAGAGGCTGGCGCTGCCTGCATGTCAAAAAGCGCTGGATCAATCCCCTGACGGCAGGCGGAGATCGGGTTTATGATTGCGATCCTGCCTTTCACAGGGCGCTGGACGTATTTCTTGAAGATGACCAGAACACATATCTCCGGGATGTCAGATGGAGAGAAAGGAGCAGCAATGAGTGAGGAATATCTGATCAGAAACACGACGCGGGAGGAGCGGGAGAGAATTGTCTATGAGGCACTTGGCGTCACAGATGGGCTCTGCGACGGATGCGCCCCGGGAATCCTCAAGATGTACGATGACTACATCGAGGGCAGGATGGAACTTGCCGAGGTGAATGCGGCGTTCCACGCGGGGTATGTCGTGGAACACGAGGATGAGCGCGGCATGCAGGGAGGCTCCTGCATCGAGGGCCGCATCTGAGAAATCAAACAGAACAGGAAGACAACGACAAAGGACCCGCCACTTCTGTGACAGGCCCTTTGCCGGTGAATAAAGTAAATATAGTACAAACCTTGGAAAATCAATGGATTGCGGCACTTTTGTAACCAATGTGTAACCAATCAAATTCAAGATTTAAGTCGTTCCACAGCGTCCCGGAGCTGGTCAAGTGTCTTGTGAGTATATACTCTGGTACCGATGTCTTTTGACTTATGCCCCATGAGCAGGTCTTTGCACTTCTGGTCAACTCCTGCATTGTCCAGCATCGTCTCAAAGGTGTGCCGTGCTTCATGCGGTGTGTGATCCATGCCCAGCTCTTCCATAAGCGGGTTCCAGAAGTCCTCATGGAAACGCGGACCAATCCAGTGCTTGCCGTCGGGACGGTGGATGAAATACTCTCCGGGATCCTCCTGCAGTATCCGGGTAACAAAAGGCCGGATGCCGGTCCAGATCGGGACCACACGATTCTTCCCGGATTTTGTTTTCTCACCGCCCTTCATTGTCCAGGCTTCCAGGTCGATGTCCTCCGGACGCATGTTGAGGAGTTCCATGAGACGCCATCCGGTGTAGATGTAGATCAGCACGACCTGCACACGCAGATCCGCGCGGCGATCCCACAGCTTTTTCCGCTCCTCCGGGGTAAATGGCTGTCTGTCAGAGTCCGGAACATCGAGATCACGCAAAGTAACCACCTGACTGTACATCTTGGAGATCACATCGATCTCATAGGCATACCGGTCCAGGTGGCCAAAGAGAGTCACGATACCGGTCTTGGTCTGATATCCACGCGGGCACTCATCTACGACGCGCTGCATGGCTCCGGATCTCAGATCCATGTACCTGACGCCATACAGATCAGAGCACCAGCCATAGGATGTCTTTGCCTTGGCGAGGGTAGGCTTGGACAGGCCCGGACCTTTTTCCTGCAGCCAGTGCTGATAGAGATCCGCAAAGGTCAGAGTCTCCCTGTTTACCTGCCAGGGCTGTCTCTTGTAATCGGACAGCATCATAAGCGCTTCTTCCCGCGTCTTTGCATATCCGATATATCGCCTGTGTACACTTCCATCTGCGGCGGTAATCGAGACTCGGGCCGCCCACGGGCGATCCCGATGCCCGGGAAGCCTTGTTACTGAGCCGTAACCGTTCGGAGTACGTCTCATATTGCTTTCCTCCCTATATAGTCAAGTGCTTTTTCCTAAGATATAAAGGTTTTTTGATATAGTTTACATTAGATACCATAAAGAAGAATAAGCTGAGGTATGGATAATCCTCTGCATCAAATGCGGATATAGGTATTTTAGGGTACACGGAATAGAACGTCTCTTTTCTCCGTTCTAAAGGCCATGTATAAGCCCCTTCGATCCTATGGCGGCTGAACCTCCCATGTCTACCGGGATCAGGAGTTTTACCTCCCGTCCTATACTTCCTTCGTCCCGCCTGTCCATACCCGGGTGCCAGCTAAGCTCCTTTGCAGGATCTACGTCCTATGGAAAAAATATCTGCCGGCTACGGCTCATTCTTTTTGTAATACCAGATCTCTGTCCCTGTAGTTCCGTGGCGGCACCTTTCGGCGGACGTTCACCCGACACGTTCTCCAGTTCCAGTCTTCTCGTGACTGGATCCCGATGCCAGGTTTGAATCTGACACCCGGATCCAGCCACGAACTACATTTAGCTGTTCACTACGCTGCTTGTTCCTGCTGCTGTATACCGATCAACTTCTTGTTTGTCATACACTCATGCCGCATCCTTCCCGTACCAGGTGATGTCTCTGAGCATCTTGTTCTCATCAAACGTTATGCCATGTGCGAGCACCCCATAGAAGATACGGATCAGTTTACAGCTCACCGCTATCACGGCCTGCATCTTCTTCAACGGATTTTCACTCCTTGTTATCAGGTGCTGGTAGATCTCCGCAAATGCCTCATTGTGAGCTATCACACTGACCCCCGCCAGATACATGGTGTAACGCAGACGTTTCCGTCCTCTGTGACTGATGTGGTGTTCTCCGACGTGCTTACAGGATTCATCATTGACGATGGACAATCCTGCCAGCTTCTGGATCTGTTTTGCATTGTCGAAGCGGGTAAGATCGCCTATCTCCGCCACGAAGCCCAGTGTTGTCTTAAAACCCACGCCCTTGATCTCCTGAAGTTTGTCAGCGTTTGGTACCTGCTTTAGCAGTTCCGCAGCTTCCGTCTCAAGTTCCATCCTGCGCTCGCTGAGACACTCAAAATCCTCAATTAAATGCCGTATCTCCAGTGTTGCTGATTTGGGAGCACGCTGCATTCCTACTGTGCATTTGGCGGCCTCTACAAGCTCTTTTGCCTTCTTCATTCCGACACCGCGAAGCTTTGCTTCACGCCAGATCTTATTCACGCCTTCCTCACCAAGTTTGAGGATATCAGCAGGAAGAGGTGCCACTTTAAGAATAAGCATCGCGCTTTTCCGCGTATAATCTGAGAAAGCGTCTTTGAAGTTTGGAAAGTAGATGGCAAACCATCGAGCAATCTGATTCTTTTTGCAGGTCATTTCTTCAGTTGCATTCTCGATGAGGATGTTAAAACTTCGCAACTCTGCATATACACCATCCGGAAGGTAGGGCTTCTGATACCTGCCCTCTATGACCAGACCAGCGATGACCTTGGGGTCTTTCCTGTCGTTCTTAGCAGGACTGTTATCATCCAACTCTTTGGATTTCTTGACATGCATCGGATTGACGATAACAACGTGATACCCCTTGAATTCAAGTGCAATCATCAGGTTGAACCAGTAATGGCCTGTAGGCTCCATTCCCAGGTAAACGTCTTTTTTGTGGTATTTCGCCTTCAGATCCTCGATCAGCCCGATGATCTGATCAAATCCCTCCTGATTGTTTTCGAACTTGAAGGGCTTCTTCGAGAGTTCAATCTTTCGATCAGTGAAAAACCTGATGAAATGATACTCACTGCCGATATCAATTCCGCCAACAAGAGTTTCCGAATCAATAGCTTCGATTTTGTCGTTCTGTGTGTTATGATTCACTTGATACCTCTTTCGTAATGTATTGGATTGCTAACTGGTGGTCAGCGATCTTTATATTACCGTGAGGTATCTTTTTTTATCAACCTTCTTTCTTCCGATCGGCTACACTTAGGATCTTACAGGAAGCTCCTTTGCTTTTATGCGCTCGGGAGGGTAAGATAACTATGTCCTACCAAAGACACAGTTCTGGATACTCTCCGGAACGCTCCCGACTGTCGTGCTGGTAACACGGAGGTC
>Ga0256406_1007136_pt1 | contig 10800 bp, 12 predicted proteins | sample RumenRJG_03DNA_FD_185986 | JGI IMG/M metagenome (GOLD analysis project Ga0256406, IMG submission 185986) | Bovine rumen microbial communities from Lethbridge, Alberta, Canada - RJG_03 | ecosystem: Host-associated > Mammals > Digestive system > Stomach > Rumen | place: Canada: Alberta | collected...
GTGTTGCTCAGGAACTTGGCAACGGAGCCTTGTTCATGGCCTTCTTCCGGAGCCAGGATTTCCTGGAGCATCATCCGGCCGATACGGGTTACAGCGTCGATGGTGGTCATGGCCAGAGCGGATACGCACATGGTCACGATGCAGGTGCTGTAGTATTTGGGAATACCGAACATGGTGAAGTAACCGCCGATGGCGCTGCCGAAGATGGCGAACGGAGTGGCTTTGGGCAGATGGCCGTTCACAGCCACGGAGCAGGCGATAACCAGAGAAACAACACCCAGGGTGGATTCGATCAGCATGGAGCCGTACCCAACGGGCAGCATGTCTTTTTCATTGGAGATGGTCTTGGAGGAAGTACCGGAGGATACCAGAGAATGGAACCCGGATACAGCCCCGCAGGCGATGGTTACGAACAGGATCGGGAACATGGGCTTGCCGGCCACTTCGAAGGAAGTGAAGGCAGGCATGTTAATGGAAGGATTGCCGACGATGATGCCGACAACACCGGCCAGGATCATACCCAGCAGCAGGAATACGCTCAGGTAGTCACGAGGCTGGATCAGCAGCCACATGGGCATGATGGAAGCAGCGAAGCAGTAGGCATACGTTACATACAGCCAGGTGGTACGGGAAGCGTACATGGGATGGGCAATCCCCAGGCTGACCATGGCGACCATGCAGACGATACCCAGAATCAGTTCCTTGGCACCGGTGATGTGGAAGCGGCGGGTGACGATACCGAACACCACAGCCACGGCGATGTAGATCATGGAAATGGAAGCAGCGGAGGCGTTAGGCCCCATCAGTTCGCCGGTCTTGGAGAAACCGTTGAACGTGCTGGCCATGATGTCGGAGAAGGCTGCGATAACCAGCAGGGAGAACAGCCAGCCGAACATCAGGAACATCTTGCAGCCCGTACGGCCTACATACTGTTCGATCAGGGCACCCATGCCCTTGCCGTCATTCTTTACAGAAGCATACAGGGCGGTGAAGTCCTGTACAGCACCGAAGAATACGCCGCCGACCAAAATCCATAAGAAAGCAGGAACCCAACCGAACATGGCGGCGATAATCGGACCGGTTACAGGGCCGGCACCCGTAATGGAAGAAAACTGATGGGCAAATACCGTAAACCGGGAAGCAGGAGCAAAGTCCTTATCGTCTCTGAAGCGATAGGCAGGAGTCTTCGCATCCGGTTCGATTCCCCAGGTCTTCACCAGCCAGCGACCATAAAACATGTACGCACAGATGAAGATGACAATAGCCAAACACACAAGCGTTAATCCGTTCATCAATATCACTCCTTTGAAAAAAATCCGACACTCGCATGGACAAGTGTCGTCATCAAATCGGATGCTTGTTTATAGTTCCGTAATTTATCACTCTTGTCACAGATTGTCAACAGTTTTTTGTATACCTCATACAATATTTTTTTAAAGTGTTAGCGGGTCGAAGACAGCAAATGGAATATACAGAAAAATTGTCCTCATAATAAAAACTTTCTTGAAATATATACAATTAACTGTCCTCTGGGAATGAACTTTTTTAAATGGAGTGGTTTCCTGGAAAAGGCTTTTACTTTGATCGGAGGTATTTTTTATGATGCAGATCGGTTCACTGCTGTTGTTGTTTTTTGTGATTTTCATGGGCATGATCACCAGAAAGTGGCCATTCTGGCCTGCGGGTGTGCACCGGAAGGCGTGGACGTGAACAGACTGTATAAGAATCTGTTGCTTACAGCCATTTTGTTCAGCGTTTCTGCCTTTGTGGTTTCCTATCTGGGAATTTATACAAAACTTTTCCTGTACTATATATAGTAGGAAATTGATTTGGCATGAATAAAAAAAAGAAGCTATGAAAAAATCATTCACAGCTTCTGAATTTTGCCAGTGGAAGCTGGCTTCCATCGGTTAGTGGCTAGAGACTAGTGACGGGGGACGTGAAAAAGCATTTTTCACGTCTCCTTTTATTCATAATGATTCAGGATGTTCCGTACCCGTTCTTTTTTTGTCCTGGGAATCTTCCATTCGTAGTTGCTGAAGTTGTTTTCCTTGTGATCCGTGGAATAATCGGCATAATCGAAATCGTGATCCCGTTCGTAGCTGCGGTTGTAATCGCCGTGTCCATCGTCAAGCTGCCAGATGCTTTCCATTCCCTGCATTTCCTTTCTTTTGCAATCAATGGGACAGCCCCCTGCAAACAGGTGGGCTTCGTTCTTTTGCTGGTAATTTCCTGATAAACAGTGTACAATAAATACAGAATAAGTCAATACGTTGTTGCAGTGATACAGAATTAGGGGAGTGGATGCCATGAAAATCGTAACGTATGAATACGATCGGGATGTACAGGTAGGCGTAATTTCTGATGACGGTAAGTATGTCTATCCGGCCAACAAATATGCCAATATGTATGAACTGATCCAGGAAAGCGACTTCGAGGAACTGCTGAGCATCAATCGGATGGCTCTGGGCGGCGTACCTCTGGATCAGGTGAAGATCCTGGCTCCTCTGACCCACCCCCGGAATGATATCATCTGCCTGGGCATCAACTACAAATCCCATGATGAGGAACTGCCCGATGCCTATGTCCCGGAAAAAATCGTACAGCGCCAGGTTCCCGTGTATTTCTCCAAACGGGTGGACCGGGCCACGGATCCGGACGGCATCATTGACGGCCATTTCAATGTAGTCAAGGAACTGGACTACGAATGTGAACTGGCCGTGATCATCGGCAAAGAAGCCAAAAACGTGGAAGAAAAAGATGCTGCCGATTACGTATTCGGCTATACCATCATCAACGATGTAACGGCCCGTGATGTGCAGGTGGCCCATAAACAATGGTATTTCGGGAAGAGCCTGGATACCTTTGCCCCCATGGGACCCTTCATCGTGACCGCGGATGAATTCCCGTTCCCGCCGGCTCTGCATCTGACCTGTAAGGTGAACGGCCAGCTGCGCCAGGACAGCAATACCAAATACCTGGTGCACGGGATTCCGTACATCATCAGTGAACTGTCCAAGGGCATGACGCTGCGGGCAGGGACCATTATCGCTACCGGTACGCCTTCCGGTACGGGTATTGGTATGAACCCGCCCCAGTTCCTGAAGCACGGGGATGTGGTGGAATGCAGCATCGAGGGAATCGGGACGCTGCGGAATGTGGTGAAATGATAATCGCTAGTCTCTAGTCTCTAGTCACTAGTCTACAGCCGATGGTGAGGACCCATCCTGATTGCAGGATGGGTCCCTTTGAATTTGTTGTCCGCCCCTGCGACGGCTGTGACGAACAGGAACAGCCTAGTCCCGTGGAAAGGGGAGGGGGACCAGCCGAATGGCTGGTGGAAGGGTCACACACCCGATGTGAGACCCCCTACCCGCCAAACGGGTCCTTTCCCCCTTTCAGGGGGACACAACAAAAAAACGCTGCCCCGCAGGACAGCGTTTCTACTTTTTAATTGGTGGAACTAACTGGACTCGAACCAGTGACCCCCACGATGTCAACGTGATACTCTAACCATCTGAGCTATAGTTCCATAAGCAACACCATTATTCTACTCGAAACAGGGTCCTGTTGTCAATAGGGTTTCCTGTTTCTTTTTTACCGGGGAAACGATATAATGGATATATTGGACAACTTATGGAAACAGGTAGGAGGAATGGAGTTTGCCTGAAGTGACGGAAAAACGGTTTGCCTTCCGGGATGCGCGGGAAATGGTGGCGGTCCTGGGAGAAAATGATGAATATCTGCGGCAGATGCAGCAGGTACTGGGCTGTCAGCTGATTCCCCGGGGCAACGAGCTCATTGCCCAGGGAAGCAGCCAGGATACGGAACTGGCGGAAAAACTGGTGGGAGAACTGCTGTACCTGTATCGGCAGGGGCTGCCCATCACCGAACATGACGTGAAGTACAGCCTGAAACTGGTCCTGGACGGGCAGGAAGAACAGCTGCACAAGCTGTTTACCGATACGGTACTGACCACAGTGCGGGGTCGCCAGGTAAAGGCCAAGACCCTGGGTCAGCTCCAGTATCTGAAGACCATTGCCCAGAACGATATCACCATTGCCATCGGACCGGCCGGCACGGGCAAGACCTACCTGGCTGTGGCCATGGCCGTCAAGGCGTTGAAGAACAAGGATGTGGAACGGATCATCCTGACCCGGCCTGCAGTGGAAGCCGGCGAAAAGCTGGGGTTCCTGCCGGGGGACCTGCAGGAAAAGGTGGACCCGTATCTGCGGCCCCTGTACGATGCTCTCTATGAGATGCTGGGGATGGAGGCTTTCCAGAAAAACCTGCAGCGGGGCATCATCGAAGTGGCGCCATTGGCCTATATGCGGGGACGTACGTTGAATGACGCTTTCATCATCCTGGACGAAGCCCAGAACACCACGGCAGAACAGATGCGCATGGCACTCACCCGGTTCGGCTTTGGCTCCAAGCTGGTGGTCACCGGGGATGCCACCCAGGTGGACCTGCCCAGTGGACGGCAGTCGGGACTGGTGAACGCGGCCTATGTGCTGCGAAATGTGCCGGGCATCGGGATTGTGCATTTCAGCGAGCACGATGTGGTCCGTCACGAAATCGTAGGGGCCATCATCAAGGCGTACGAAAAATACGACAAAGCCCGGAAGGAACGGAAACGGGCAGCAGAACCTAAAGGAGAAGAACAATGATCGTTACACTGGAAAACAACCAGGAAGAGATCGCCATTCCGGAAGAACTGGAAGCGACTCTGAAAAAGGCCATGGACATTGTGGCCCGGAAGGAAAATTTGACGGACAACACGGAAGTGGATATCACCATTGTAAACAATGAGGAAATCCATACCCTGAACCGGGAGTACCGGGGCATCGACCGTCCCACGGACGTACTGAGCTTTGCCTTGGACGAGGGGGACGAGGAACCGGAAGTGGACGACGGGGCAGCAGAGCACCTGCTGGGAGATGTGATCATTTCCGCTCCCCGGGCTGTAGAGCAGGGGGAGGAATTCGGCCACGGACTTACCCGGGAAATGACGTATCTGGCCGTGCACGGCATGCTGCACCTGCTGGGATATGACCACATGGTGGAAGCAGACAAGAGAGTCATGCGAGCCCGGGAAGAAGAAATCCTGCGGGAACTGGACCTGGCGGAAGAAAAATACGGAGGCTGACATGGACCGGGAACTGTTCGAAGCGGCGGTGAAGGCCCGGCAGCACAGCTACAGCCCCTATTCCCACTTTGCGGTAGGGGCGGCGGTGCGGGCTGACGACGGAAGGATCTTCACCGGCTGTAACATTGAGAACGCTTCCTATGGCCTGTGCCTCTGCGCCGAACGGTGTGCCATCTTTGCGGCGGTGAAGGAAGGGGTGCGGGAGTTTTCGGCCCTCTGTGTCACAGCGGATACCCCGCAGCCGGTGTCTCCCTGTGGAGCCTGCCGGCAGGTGATGGCAGAATTTGCCATCCCGAAAGTATATCTGACGAATCTGAAAGGCGAATGGAAGGAAACCACGGTGGCGGAACTGCTGCCGTACAGTTTTGTGTTATAAAAGAAAGGAATCTGCATGGAACAGCAAGAACAGAAACAGCACCGCTCCGGCTTTGTGGCCGTTGTGGGACGCCCCAATGCGGGCAAGAGCACCCTGGTGAACCAGCTGGTGGGGGAAAAGGTGGCCATCATCTCCGACCGGCCTCAGACCACCCGGAACCGGATCCTGAGCATCTTGAGCACGGATGCGGCTCAGATGGTCTTCCTGGATACCCCGGGTCTGCACAAACCCCAGGATAAACTGGGGGAACACATGGTCCAGGCAGCGGTGAATGCCATCAAGGAAGTGGATGTGGTACTGTTCGTGGTGGATGCCTCGGAAAAACGGGGCAAGGGAGAACAGGTCATCCTGGAACGGCTGAAGGAAGAATGTAAAGCTCCAGTGATCCTGGTGCTGAACAAAATCGACCAGATCTCCAACAAGGAGAGCCTGCTGCCCATCATCGCCCATTTCCAGAAAGAATACCCCTTCCGCAGCATCCTGACCCTGTCTGCCCTGGCCGATGAGGACTTCACACCGCTTTTGCAGGAAATCGAAGCCTGCCTGCCGGTGGGCCCCAGCTTCTATCCGGAGGACATGTATACGGACCAGCCGGAACGGGTCATGGCGGCAGAAATCATTCGGGAGAAGATCCTGCAGCTGACCCGGGATGAAGTGCCCCATGCGGTGGCAGTGCAGGTCCAGGAAATGAAGACCCGGCCCAACGACATGGTGTATGTACGGGCGGAAATCTACGTGGAACGGGATTCCCAGAAGGCCATCCTGATCGGGGCTAAAGGGAAGATGCTGAAGGAAATCAGCCAGCGGGCCCGGAAGGATATCGAGAATCTGATCGGTAACCGGGTATACCTGGAACTGTGGGTGAAGGTACGGCCCAAATGGCGGGAAAAAGAGGGAGACCTGAAGCGCCTGGGCCTGGCTAACGACCGGCCTCAATATTGACCGGAAAGCATGCCAGCGTGTATAATAAAAAAGTGTATCTGTTTTATGATTTTGTGTGGAACAATCCAAAGGAGAGATGACTTATAGACGCAGGACCGGCCCTTGGCCGCTTATTGAAACCAATTGTATATCCTTTTGCCTTCTTGTTCTGGCATGTGGGGGAAGTTCTGTACCATTTCATGGGGATGGAGCCGGTGCATAAAGGAACCGGCCATTCTGAGGATGATCTCCGGAAGATGGTCAGTGCCAGTGAAAAGGGTGGCAGCATCGACCCGGTGGAAAGCAGGCTCATCGACAATGTGTTCGACTTTGCTGACCGGGTGGCCCGGGAAGTGATGGTACCCCGGCAGGATATGGTCTGTCTGTTCGTGGATGATCCCATCGAAGAGAACATGAAAGTCATCCGGGAATCGGGGCATACCCGGTATCCCCTGTGTGAGGAGGACCGGGACCACATTTTGGGCATGATCCACATCCGGGAATTCATGAATGCGGATTACAGGGCGCCCGGCTTCGACCTGAGGAGCATCATGCGGGAAATCGACGTGGTGCCTGAAAGCATGTCCATTGCCAAAATCCTGCAGCTGATGCAGCACAAACATGTGCAGATGGCGGCAGTGGCCGATGAGTACGGGGGTACAGCCGGCCTTGTGACCATGGAGGACCTGCTGGAGGAAATCGTGGGCGACATCCAGGACGAGCATGACACGGATATGCCGGAAATCAATAAGATGCCCGACGGTTCCTATGTGTTTGATGGCCTTGTGCTGCTGGACGAAGTATCAGAAATCATGGGCATCCAGTTCGATGATCCGGAAGAGGATACCATCGGGGGCTATGTGTTCGGTCTAATCGGCCGGCAGCCTGTGGTGGGCGACAGTGTGGTGGAAAACGGCTACAAGTTTGAAGTGCTGGATTCCACTGGTTTTCGGGTGCTGCGGGTGCGGGTTATCCCGTTGAAAAAAGACAACAAGAAGGAAGCGGCTGTCCATGAGCAGTGAAACGTTTCAAGACGAAGCAATCATCCTCCGGGTTAAAAATTGGCAGACTGCGGATAAGTACGCAGTCTGCTTTTGTCGTGAACACGGAAAAATCCCCTTTGTGGCCTATGGGGCGGCATACCCCCGCAGCCAGAGCGGGCGGCTGGTGCAGCCCTTCGCCCATGTGCAGGTGACCCTGACCCCGGGCCGCAAGGTGGCCACCCTGCGCAATTGCGAAAGCCTGGAGATGCCCCAGCCTTCCGACTGGGAGAACCTGGCCTATGGGGCCATCATCGGGGAAGTGGCGGAGAACCTGCTGGGGGACGAGGAACCCCAGGAGGACGTGTTCCAGCTGTTGTTGGAGGCCTTCCGGCTGCTGGGCAAGCGGAACAAGCGCCTGGTGACGGACAGCACGCTGCTGAAGCTGCTGGACCTGTGTGGCCTGAACCCCATATTGGACGTGTGCACAAGCTGCAACGAACCGGCCACGGAAGACGGGTATTTCAGCCTGGTGCAGGGGGGCTTTTTGTGCAAGAAGTGCGCCATGGGGGACGAGCTGCCCTTTACCATCCCCACCCGGGACCTGATGGACCAGCTGCTGCATCTGGACCTGAATGAACCGCCGGATTTCACCGTGCGGGGCCGGGAGCTCATGAGCCTGGAAAAGATTTTGTATCAGTTTATTTTGTACCAGACGGACCGGCCCATCCGGAGCCTGGACTTTCTGGCGCAGATGGAGAAGACCGCCCATGGATAACGTGCAACTGGGAAAACTGATCTGGCGGCAGCGGAAGGATCTGCTGTTCGGCTGGTTCCTTTTCTTTAATATCGTGACCAGCTTCGCCACCCCGACCATCGACTGGTATGTGCCCCTGAAGCTGGTGCTGCTGTTCTGGCTGGCCAGCGGCGTGTGGCTCACCGTCCCGGTGCTGGGGCGGTACAAGAAGCGGACGTTTGCCTGGAAGCTGGCCATCGTGGCCCTGGTGCTGGGGCTGGTGACCCTGTTCCCGGCGGCCTGGCCCCTGCGGGTGGCCTATCCGGCCCTGGAAGTATGGTTCTGGGCGGCGGTACCCTTTGCCTGGTACAGCCTGTGGACGTTCTTCGGCCGGGAAAAAATGTGCCAGCCCAGGGGCCTTTTGTGGACCCTGTGGCCGGTGCTGCTCCTGGTGGGGGCCCTGTGGGCCGTGCTGGATACGGATTTCGGGGCCCTGGGGGCGGCGCTTCTGCAGCAGCTGTTCTACGCAGCCCTGGGGGCGGAATACATCCGCAGCGGCGTCCATTACCAGCACCGGGTGCTGTTCACCGGCGGGTTGCTGCTGGTGAGCGCCGCGTTCTGGACGGCGCTGAACGGGTATCTCTGGATATTGCCGGAACCCATTTACCCGGCCATCTGGGCCCTGGGCTGCGGCGTGCTGGAGTGGATCTTCCCCCAGCTGGGGAAATAGATTTGTGTCCCCCTGAAAGGGGGAAAGGACCCGCTTGCGGGTAGGGGGTCCAACGCTCAGTGTGAGATCCCACCACCATTGCGCTGAAGCGCAACAGTCCCCCTCCCCTTTCAGGGGAGGATAACTATGAACGACAAACGATGAACTAGAAACTGTGAACATATAAACAGAGAGGGGAACCCTATGAAACTGATTACCTGGAATGTTAACGGCCTGCGGGCCTGCATGAACAAGGGCTTTGCTGATTTTATGCAGCAGGCGGATGCGGACATCTTCTGCATCCAGGAAACGAAGATGCAGCGGGAGCAATCCACCTTTGAATTCCCCGGCTACCATGAATACTGGAACAGTGCGGTGAAAAAGGGCTATTCCGGCACCGCCATCTTCACGAAGGAAGAACCGGAAAATGTCACCTACGGCCTGGGCATCGAGGAACATGACCAGGAGGGCCGGGTGATCACAGCGGAATATCCGGGCTTCATCCTGGTGAACGTGTACACCCCCAATTCCCAGCGGGGCCTGGTGCGGCTGGACTATCGGGAAAAATGGGAGGATGCCTTCCAGGACTACGTGAGCAAACTGGCGGAAAAGAAGCCGGTGATCGTGTGCGGCGACCTGAACGTGGCCGCTCAGCCCATCGATCTGAAGAATCCGGACAGCAACCACAAGAACGCCGGGTTCAGCGACCAGGAACGGGCCAAGTTCCAGCAGTTTTTGCAGCACGGGTTCGTGGATTCCTTCCGCAGCCTGTATCCTGATAAGGAAGGGGCCTATACCTGGTGGTCCTACATGTTCAAGGCCCGGGAACGGAACGCCGGATGGCGCATCGACTACTTCCTGGTGAGCGAAAACGGTAAGGACCACATTGAGGACGTAGTCATCCACAACGAAGTGTTCGGCAGCGACCACTGCCCGGTGGAGCTGGATTGGAAAGAGTAAGTGCAGAGTGAAGAGTGCAGAGTGAAGAGGTGAGGGACGTGCGGACCCGCACCGTAGGGGCTTACCAAGACCTCCGGAGGGGTGTCGCCTGGTAAGCCCATCCCTGGCCGCCCGGAGCTGACATCTGGCATCTAAAAGCCCGTCAGGGCGCTCTGGCGTCTCAAAAGGAGGTAACAACCATGGAAGGTGCATTCATTGGCGATATCGTGGGTTCCAAATATGAATGGCGGAATTTCAAACACAAGGACTTTCCCCTGTTTTCCGAAGGCTGCCGGGCCACGGACGATTCCCTCATGACCCTGGCCGTGGCCCGTGCCTTTGCGGCGGCCAAGGCCCAGGGCAAGCTGCTGGAGCGCCATACGGTGCTGCCGCTGCTGGCGAAGGAGATGCGGCTGCTGGGGCAGAAGTATCCGGACGCCGGGTTCGGCGGCAAGTTCCGCTACTGGCTGTTCCATCCGGAAATGGGAGCCTACGGCAGCTTCGGCAACGGTGCCGCCATGCGGGTATCCCCGGCAGGCTGGTACGGGCGCACCCTGGCCGAAGCCCGGCAGCTGGCCATTTTGTCTTGCGAAGTGAGCCACAACCATCCCGAAAGCTACCGGGCGGCCCAGGCTGTGGCCGGGGCCATCTTCCTGGCCCGGCAGAAAAAAAGCAAAGAAGAGATCCGGGAATACCTGAAGCCCTTCTACAATCTGGACTTTACGGTGGAAGGCATCCGGGCTGCGTACGAAGGGGATGCCACCTGCCAGAATTCCGTGCCCCAGGGCCTGGTGTGCTTTTTGGACAGCACCGGTTTCGAGGACGCCCTGCGCAATGCCATCTCCCTGGGCGGGGACAGCGATACCCTGGCGGCCATTGCCGGCAGCATCGCCGAACCGTTCTACGGAATCCCGGAAGACATCCGGCAGGAAGCAAGGAAGTACTATCTGCCGGAGATGAAGAAAGCTGTCACGAAGTGACAGCTTCCTT
>Ga0256406_1007137_pt1 | contig 10800 bp, 10 predicted proteins | sample RumenRJG_03DNA_FD_185986 | JGI IMG/M metagenome (GOLD analysis project Ga0256406, IMG submission 185986) | Bovine rumen microbial communities from Lethbridge, Alberta, Canada - RJG_03 | ecosystem: Host-associated > Mammals > Digestive system > Stomach > Rumen | place: Canada: Alberta | collected...
TGCGGGGCTGATCATGGTTGCGCTGTATGTTCTGGGGATCGCGATCGGCATTCTGGTGGCAAAGATTTCCAAGGCAACCCTATTCAAAGGGGAGGCAGCACCTTTTGTTATGGAACTTCCGAATTACCGGCTTCCCAGCCCCAGAAATGTGGCGCAGCTGCTGTGGGATAAGGCGAGGGATTTCCTGACCAGGGCCTTCACCATTATTTTTACGGCAACCATCGTCATCTGGTTCCTTGAGAATTTCGGAAGTCATCTTCAGATTGTTCAGAACTCGGAGAACAGTATTCTGGCGGCCATTTCCAGTCTGATTACGCCGATTTTCCGACCCTGTGGATTTGCAAACTGGAAGATTACGGTAGCGCTTATCTGCGGTTTTACAGCCAAGGAGAGCGTAGTTTCTACTCTCAACGTGCTGTTTGGATCAATGGCGAGCCTTCATGCCGTGCTGTCGCCGGCAGGCGCTGCTTCGCTGCTGGTGTTCTGTCTTCTGTACACACCGTGCGTAGCCGCCGTTTCTTCGATCCGGCGTGAGCTTGGCCACAGGTGGGCACTGGGGATTGTATTATTCCAGTGCGGCATTGCCTGGGTGTGTGCGGCATTGACATTTGCGGTTGCCTCGCTGATTTAATCATGTATGAAAAGCCATGCGGATCCGGGCATGACAAAACAGATATTCTGACGGCTATGTTGTCTGCAAAGGACAATATGGCCGTTTATAGTATCTGTGCAGGCTGTCGGGGTGCTTTGATGCGGGACGGAGCATGGGCTCAGGAGCGGGAGTGTGATATATGGATCGGATCATTGATCTTTCAGAGGCCGGGAATATTCTGGATGTTTCAGCAGCATCCGTGCGTAACTGGGTCCGGACCGGGATTGTTTCTCCGGTAAGGAAGGAGGGCGAATCCGGCCGCGGAAGGTGGTTTTCGGAAAAGGAAATCCGGGCCTTGAAGGCGGACCTTGAAGGCGGCCGTCTGGACAAACTGAAGAAACGCCGCAATAAAAAATATGTCGAAGGACGTATGTACTACCGCGGATATATCGATCACTCTCCGGAGAATGAACGGCTGATGCGGCGCCTGTGCGCCGGCCTGGGACAGCGGATGCTGACGGAAACGCAGATCCGGCAGATCCTCGCCGGGTTTGCTGCAGCTTTGTACCGGCAGGCGGAGGCAGAAAAAAATAAACAGGCAGGGAAGGAGGCGGGGGCGGATGATCTCTGCTTTCAAAAACTCCTGGGCGGCCTGGCGCCGGATTTTACGGAGGAATGCCGGAAAGATCCGGAATTGATTTCGGGGGCTGTGGATTTTTCTGCCATTTCTGCCTCCGTCCGGTTTGTCCCGTATGAGGATTTCCTGGGTTTTGCGTATCTTTCACTGAAAAGTCTGTCCGGCCGGAAGACAGCCGGGGCATATTATACGCCGGTATCCGTGGCGCAAAGGCTGGTCGATGATATTTGTTCCTGCGGCGCACTGTTCCGGGAAAGGGAATCCCTTCAGAAAGATGTGCATACTCAGGAAGATTCCGGACCGGTTCCGGATTCCTGCTGCGGCCTGGGACCGGTTCTGGATCCCTGCTGCGGCTCCGGAAATATTCTGCTGACGTTAATGAGGCGGGGGATTGATGTGTCCGGCCTGTATGGTACAGACATTGATGATATATCGATCTGCCTGGCCAGGATTAATCTGTTCCTGAACAACGTCCGTGACCCCGGTTTTTTGTACACGCATCTGCTCCTTTGCGATTTTATCCGGGAGGAACCGGAACTTCCGGAAGCTCTTCACTTCTGCCGGCTGATTGTGGGTAATCCGCCCTGGAGAAATTTCACCTCTCCGCAGGATAAAAAATGGCTGGCGGAACATTATGCGTGCGTATCTTCGAACCGGGCGGAAGCCTTTGACGTATTTACGGAAAAGGCACTTTCGATGACGTGCGACGGAGGCATGACCGCGTTTGTGTTGCCGGAAGCCGTACTGACGGTGGGATCACATGAAAAACTGCGGGCATGGATCCGCTCCTGCGCATCGCCTGCCTTTGCTGATTACATTGGGGATCCGTTTGCAGGCATTCAGTGTCCGTCCGTTCTTCTCGGAATACGGAAGGGACCGGATCATTCTCTGAGGGGATGCCGGATACATACCGGGAAAAGGACATACAGGATCAATAAAGACCGGCCGCGGGATTCGATGCAGGCGCAGCAGCTTTGGTGCCTGAATGCCAATGACAGAGAGTACGATATCATCTGCCGCATGGAGAAGGCAGGTCATGTGTGCTTTCTGAAAGACAAAGCCGACTTTGCACTGGGCATTGTTACCGGAATTAATAAAAATGCAGTGTACGGAACTATTTCAGTCCCGGGAAAACAAGAAATACAGACGGTTCCGGTTTTGCGCGGCCGTGATCTTCGAAAATTCAGCTATGAGAAGCCCGGTCAGTATCTTTTTTATGATCCGGAACAGCTGCAGCAGGTGGCACCGGAGAAATTTTACAGGGCACGGGAAAAACTGATTTACAGGTTTGTGGGAAAGGTACCTGTATTCAGCTATGACGGAGCACAGATGTTCACACTCAACAGCGCCAATATCCTGATCCCGCACCTGCCCGGACTCGATATGAAATATGTGCTTGCCGTTCTTAACTCACGCACCGTATCCTTCTGGTGGCAGAAAAAATATAATGCACTGAAAATGCTCCGGTCCCATCTTGAGTCGATCCCCATTCCGATCCCGAAACCAAAGGTTCAGGAAACCGTTACCGGTCTGACGGAGCGGCTGATCCGATGTACGTCAGAAGGGGAAGCAGAAAGCGCTGAGCGGCGGGAGTTATACGGAAAGCTTGAGAGCATCATCATGGATCTGTATGAGCTGGAGGAAGGAGAAAAAAAGATCATTCTTGCGGCCACACCGAAAGATGAGGGTTTTCTGTAAGCGCAGGGCAGAAAGCATTGCAAAAAATAAAAGGCAGGTACCGCCATACCTGCCTTTTTAAGGGAGAGAGTAAATATGAAAAAACTTTATCATCAGATGTCTTGCTTCATCTGATGTCTATACTATAATGCTGTCCTGTGTCCTAAATTTGCACTTTCTGTGACGATTTTGTGAACTTAAACCAATGAATGTTACCCATATATCAATATAAGTTGACAATTGACGATCCCCGTCTTATAATGACCGTGCTAAATAAAAAGAAACGGAAAACATTAGAAAGCGAGTGGAGTATGAGTAATCAGCAGAATGTCTCTGTCCGTCGGAACACATCCGATTCAAAAATCCGCGATCTGGTCATAACAGCGCTGATGGCAGCCGTCATCTGCGTGCTGGCGCCAATTTCACTGCCAATCGGGCCGGTCCCGGTTTCACTGTCAACGCTGGCAATTTATTTTGTGGTTTATATTGTCGGCACGCGGCGAGCCTTTACCGCCGTGCTGGTATATATCCTGCTCGGCATGGCCGGGCTTCCTGTATTTTCCGGCTGGAGCGGCGGCGTGCAGAAAATGGCCGGGCCGACTGGGGGATATATTGTGGGATATCTTCCCATGGTTATCGTTATGGGGTTATACATTGACAGGCATAGGAAGAACAGAATCGGATGCATTCTGGTATCGGCAGCGGCCACCGCAGTCCTGTATGTCGTCGGCACCGTATGGTTCCTGCAGGTTATGACGGATACAACCCTGGCGGCGGCACTGTCCATGTGTGTACTTCCGTTTATCCCGGGGGATCTGGCCAAGATCATCATCGCGGCTGTTTTCGGCCCGATGATTCGCGGCCGCCTTCAGCAGGCGAATCTGCTGTAAGAAAGCGGTCCTGTCCTTCTGTAAAGAGGTCATACCCTCCCGTATTTTTACAAATTACACCGGAAGACGGCTTTTCCCGAAAGAGAAAAGTCGTTTTTTTAATTCTCTTATGCTAAGATGATAACAGAGACCATCGTCCGATTTCGCGTTGCACGTGCGATTATACTTTTGGAGAAGAAATTTATGGACCTGAAGAAGGAACTGGAAGATTATAAACCCTACAATGAGCAGGAAGAGAAGGATCGGGAATTGATCCTGAAACATTTATGCAGCGGCGCTGATGTTTACACACGGGAGAATCCCACCGCGCATCTGACCGCTTCCGCCTGGGTGGTGACACCGGATCGGACGGGGGTGCTTATGGCGTATCATAACATCTATAAGTCCTGGTCCTGGCTGGGCGGCCATGCAGACGGAGAACGTGATCTTCGAAAGGTGGCACTGAGGGAGGTTCATGAAGAAAGCGGTCTGGAGCATATACGGCTGGCAGCTCCGGATATTTTTTCGGTGGAGGTGCTGACGGTGGACGGCCATGAAAAGCACGGACGTTATGTCTCCTCCCATCTTCATCTGAACGTAACGTTTCTGATCGAGGCGGATCCGGGGGATTCGATACACATTAAGCCGGATGAGAACAGCCGCATCGGCTGGTTCAGCCCGGAAGAGGCGGTGGCCTCTTCGTGTGAACCATGGTTTCGCGAGCGGGTTTACAGGAAACTGAATGAAAAAATGCGCCGGGCAGGGAAAAACGACAGGACAGATTATGAAAGGGAGAATATCGGCGGCGCCGGAAAATGAGAGTGTCCGCCGTGCCGGGGATGATGGAGAAAGAAAAAGAACGGACCTGTATATGCATTGATCTGAAATCGTTTTATGCCTCCGTGGAGTGTGTGGAGCGGGGGCTGGATCCGCTGGCATGCAATCTTGTGGTTGCGGATACGAGCCGGACCGAAAAAACCATCTGTCTGGCTGTGTCCCCTGCACTCAAATCGTTTGGAATACCCGGACGGCCAAGACTTTTTGAGGTGGTGCAGAAAGTCCGCGATATCAATGCGAAGCGTCTGCTTAAAGCTCACCGGCATGAGTTCGCCGGGAAGTCGGCGGATATTCGTGAGCTTCGGAAAAATCCGGAACTTCAGCTTGACTACGTTGCCGCGGTGCCGAGGATGTCCCTCTATATCCGGTACAGTACCGACATCTATAAGATTTATCTGAAATACATAGCGCCCGAAGATATCCATGTTTATTCCATCGACGAAGTGTTTATGGATGTTACGGACTATCTCCATATTTATCATATGACCGCCCGCGAGCTTGCCATGCAGATGATTCATGAAATTCTGAAGCAGACGGGAATAACGGCGACCTGCGGGATCGGGACCAACCTTTATCTCGGGAAGATTGCGATGGATATTGTGGCGAAGCATATGCCGGCGGACAGGGATGGCGTCCGTATTGCAGAACTGAATGAAAAAAGGTACCGGGAGCTTTTATGGACGCACCGGCCGCTGACCGATTTCTGGAGAGTCGGCGCAGGATACGCGAAAAAGCTGGAAGAGCAGGGGCTTTATACCATGGGTGATATCGCGCGGTGCAGTCTGGGCGGACCTTCGGATTACTATAATGAAGATTTGCTGTATCGCATGTTCGGAATCAACGCACAGCTGCTCATTGACCATGCCTGGGGATGGGAGAGCTGCACGATGGCAGATATTAAGGCGTACCGGCCGGATGATCACAGTCTCGGATCCGGGCAGGTTCTCCCGTGTCCGTACGATTGGCAAAAAGCCAGGATTGTCGTCCGAGAGATGGCGGAATCACTGGCGATGGAGCTTTTTGAAAAGAAAAAGCTGACGGATCAGATTGTGCTGACGATCAGCTATGACGCATCCAGCCTGGATGACCCGCAGGTAAAAAAAGCATGGCATGGAAAACTGAGAAAAGATTATTACGGGCGGACCGTTCCGGAACACGCACACGGAAGTGAAAATCTGAACGGCAGTACATCCTCCGCCAGCCGGATCGCCGATGCGGCTCTGACGATCTATGACCGCTGCGTCAATCCATTGCTGCCGGTCAGAAAAATCTATGTGACGGCAGCCCATGTTGTGGATGAGAAGGATGCGGCTGAAAACAGTTGTTTTCAGCAGATGGATCTGTTTTCCTATCTGTCCGGGCGCGGTCAGAGGGAAGGACAGCCGGATCCGGAGAGTGCAACCGGAAATTTAAATTCAGGTGAGTTTTCCGGACGGCAGGATGCGGACGAAATGCTGACACACAAGGCAGAGGGAACAGCGCAGACAGAAAGTTCCAGAGAGCGGGCGGAAAAACGGGAGCGGCGTCTTCAGGAAGCAGAGCAGAAAATCCGCAGTAAATATGGAAAAAATGCGCTGCTGAAGGGAACCGATTTGCAGGAAGGTGCCACCGCCATCCGGCGAAACAGCCAGATTGGCGGCCACCGGGCGTGAAGTGAAGCGGCGGGGATGGCGGACATCAGAACGGCGGCACGCAGCGTCGGGGCAGTAGACAAGGGACGGCGGCAGGCAGGAACAAGGGGGATGAACAGTGAAGCAGAACCAACGTCCGGCAGGGCATAATGTGCAGGGAATCTCATCGGATGAATTTGATGAGGCTCTCCGGCAGGCTTATGAAAAATATGGCGATATTCTCAGCCGGCCGCATCCGGTTTCAAAAACCCATCCTCCCATGGCACGCGGTGACCGTGCGGCGCAGTTTGCACCGTTTGCAGCACTGGCCGGCTTTGAGGAAGCCATCCGTCATGCGCAGAAGGAATACGAGAAGCAGATGGGCGGCGAAGGCGGGAAAGCGGCGGATGACGAAAGTAAACAGAGAAGAGAACATTAATTCACGATACGGAGGAGCCGCCGGGTATCCGGAGCGGCTGAAATTCATATGCTAAGAGATGATTTATTCTCCATCTCTTTTTTGAAGAAGATGGATTATTACGGCGAGTATGACAAGATGCGTTTTCGCATATCGAAGGACGGAGATGAACTGAAGGCAGAAGTCTATCCCGGCCCCTATAATCTGGCGCACACACCGAAAGACAAGGTGGAAACAAGGTCCTTTGCCTTTTCGGATGAAGGATATGAGGAAGTGAAAAAATGGCTGGAGGAGGAGCTTGCCAGCCGCGACTGGGGAAGCGCACAGCTTCCCTTGTAGCACGATCTTGTAAAGGGAGGGAACAGAATATGAGAAGGAGAGTGTTAAAAGCAGCAGCAATCGGAACGGCATCTCTTATGATGATTGCGCCAATCCGGACAATCGCGTCGGATACTGCCGCGGAAACCGAAGCCGGGGAAAAGCCCGGCTTCGCGTTTGAGACTCCGCTGACAGCGGGAGAGCCCGTGGAACTGACCGTGAGTACACAATGGGATTTATCCGCGGATGCGGATGAATCCGACAGGGAAGGTTTTCGCATATTGGATGAAAGCCTGCTGAAGGTTTTACTGGAGGTGAAGGACAGTACCAGCCTGATCGCGGATGCATCCTGGATATATCAGGAAAAGGAAGCACTGAGGGCACAGGCTGAAATTACGCCGGAGAATATTGCGTTTTCCTTACCGGGGATAGATACCAATAAATATATCCTTCCGTTCGATACCCTTTCCGGTTCGGACGGCAGCGGTCTGTTTGACATTAATGTACAGGCACCGGACATTCCAATTGAGAAATTTGAGGAAGTTTTTACTCCATATGCGGAAACGATGGCGGATTTCATCGATGAACATGCACAGAGCACAGACGGAACCATTCATATGGATCTGATTCATAAGACAGCGGAGGGTACTACCTGTGTATGGAATCCGGACGGAACGCAGATAAAGGATCTTCTGGGACAGATCGCCGGTCAGATTGAACAGGACGATACACTGGATGAACTTCTGAATAAAATTGCAGATGGTTACGAAAAGCTGCTGGAAAGAGATGCCGGCGCTGACGAAGATACCATCCGGACTCTTCGCAGCTTTTGCCCGGCAGCACCGGAACAGCTTCGCACGGCAGGAGAAGGGGCCGTCCGGGAGTATCGGCAGGGCACGTTTGTACTTACCCTGGCGAAGGATTCGGAAGGAAAGTTGTGCCGTGCAGATGTGCTGATCGGGGATCCGTCCGGCAGCAGTTCTTCCCACGAAGGCGGGACAGAAGCAGGGATTAGTTCTACTTATGAGGTTATGTACCAGAATTACGACGGCGCCTTCAGTTTTGAAATTGCAGACCTGGATCAGGTACTGGGGCTCCTGAGTATAGCGTACAGTGAGAATAATAAACATTACGCCGGTAATTTCAGCCTGACCATTAAGGGAGGATCGGTGGCGGATGGAGAGTATGACATCGATGCATCAACAAAATCCATGTTCTATGTGCCCTATGGTCATATTAATATACATATGATCGGCGGCATCACATTATCTCTTTCCGCAGAAGGGGAGACGGACGGCAGCGACAGGTACACGTTTACGCTCGGCGGCATGGAGATACCTGGCTTCGAATGGCCGGTAACCGGTCTTACGGTAGAACTTGAAAGCAAAGTGGCGGGGAGCGGTCCGGAAGCACCGGCTGGCACGGAGGTTAATTACACGGCCATGACAAATGAAGAAAAAGACGAACTTGGCAGTAAGATTGAGCAGGCCCTGCAAGAGTTTTTTGAGCCCTATATTATCAAATAAAATGATTTCTTTCGATGAATTTTCAATCATCGCGGCACAGGAAACCCGGCAGCTGCCCGCGTATGTATTCGATCAGCTGTCCGGAGGCGTGCTGGCGGATGAGCACGCCTATCTGCATCCGGCCCGTGCGGCGGATGACCTGTATATTCTCGGCACGTATACGGTGTCCGGAATGGGACGGCAGGTGGTACTGTATTACGGATCCTTTGCTGCGGTACTGGGGAACAGCAGCAGGGAAACATGGAGAGAACGGGTCCGCGCCGTACTGCGGCATGAGTTCCGGCATCATCTGGAAACAAGCGCCGGAGAATTCGGCAAAGACTCGCTGATCGAGGAAGACCGCGAAAGCATGCGCCGCTATTATATGATGCACGCCGTCCGAAAGACAGAGCATCCGGAATAAACGAAAAAAGAAAATAAGAGGATAAGGAAAAACGGCGGGGGTGTAAAGAATGTGCGGAAGATATTATGTGGATGATTCCACGGAAGAGCAGATCAGAAAAGTAGTAAAAGAGGTGGATCCCCGTATGAAGTGGGGAAAGAGGGGGGATATACACCCGACGGATGCGGCCGCCGTCATCAGCGCAAAAGCGGGGAACCTGTATGCAAGCGATATGAAGTGGGGGTTTGTAAGTTCCGGAGGGGGGCTTCTGATCAACGCCCGCTCCGAAAGCGCCGCACAGAAGGTAAGCTTTTCGGAAAGCCTGCTAAATCGCCGCTGTGTTATGCCGGCTGCCGGCTTTTACGAATGGAACCGTGCAAAGGAAAAAGTGAGTTTTACCTGGAACAGCCATCCGGTATTCTATCTCGCCGGTTTTTACAAAAGGTTTGGCGGAGAAGAGCGTTTTATCATTCTGACGATGCCGGCAAATGAAAGCGTGAGCTCTGTCCACGACCGGATGCCGGTTCTTCTGCCGGAAGAAGAGATAACTCCCTGGATTTTCGACAGCACGGTTACCGGGCGGTACCTCGCCCGAACCGGTCCGGTTCTCACCCGCCGGCAGGAATACGAACAGATGAGTCTTTTCGGGTAAGAAACACCGGACAATGTAAAAATGGCCGCAGGTACAGTTTCATTTGGATGAAACCGCGCCTGCGGCTGTTTGGTTGTCCGGATGTCTGTCAATCCAGCGGTTTCTGATAATAGTTTCCTACAATCCTGTTTACGGTATCCACGGTAATAAAGGCATCCTTATCAACTTTCAGAATGACTGCAATTACGTCCCGAAGCTGGTAGGTGTTGATTGCCATTTCCAGCATGGTATGGGGCTTGTGAGTAAATCCGCCTTCGCAGGGAATTTTTGTGATCCCGTGCCGGCAGATGTGGAAAATGGCCTGACATACGTCATCCGGCTTGTTGGTAATGATTTTCAGTTCGGTCAGTTTGAAGCGCTGGTGCATGGTATTGATTACCTGTGTAGACACGAACTGGAAAATGATGGAGTACAGCGCCTGATTCCATCCGAACATCAGACCGGCAAGAAGAAGGACAACCGCATTGCCGGCCATGATGTAGTTCCAGGTCGGCCGGTTAAAGCGCAGAGACAGGTAGATGGCGATAAAGTCTGTTCCGCCCGAGCTTGCGTTGTTGCGCAGAGCGATTCCAAGAGCAAAGCCGTTGACGACTCCTCCGAAAACAGCAATCAGAAGAAGGTCCGAGGTTATGGGGATGGCCGGTAAAAACGATGTAAAAACGGATGCCAGCGTATACCAGAGTATGGAATAGATAACGAATTTATGCCCGACTTTTGTCCACACGAATACGGTTGTAATTGCATTCAGCGTAAAGTAGACTACCGAAAAAGATATCCGAAAATGGAAAAATTTCTCCAATGCCTGGGAAATGAGCCGGGAAAGTCCGGCGTACCCTCCGGGAAAAAGGTTCCCGGAATGAACAAAGGAAACAAATCCGAAACTGTAAATGAGAGACGACAGAATAATCATACAGACGATGATCAGGTCACTTCTGGTGAATTTGATTTTCGTATTATTCATGAAACTACCCCCCGATGAACCTACTGATAATGATTGAAGTATACATAGTTTATATTAAATTAAAAGCCCTGACAAATAGAAACGTAAAAATAGGGTAAGGAATAGAAATATCAACTATTATTTTCGGAAGAAACATCCTTTGGCAGGAAGAAACATCATTATGCCGGAAGAAACATCATTAGGCCGGAAGAAATATCCATTGGCCGGAAGAAGCATCCTTTGGCCGGATGAAACATCCTCTGATCGGAAGGAGCATTCTTTGACCCCAGGGAACAGCACGAGGCAGAACACGGGATTTCCGGAAGCATATACAACCGATTC
>Ga0256406_1007138_pt1 | contig 10799 bp, 10 predicted proteins | sample RumenRJG_03DNA_FD_185986 | JGI IMG/M metagenome (GOLD analysis project Ga0256406, IMG submission 185986) | Bovine rumen microbial communities from Lethbridge, Alberta, Canada - RJG_03 | ecosystem: Host-associated > Mammals > Digestive system > Stomach > Rumen | place: Canada: Alberta | collected...
AACTGATCCGCGAACTGAACCGGAACGGGATCGAGTGCTTCCTCGATGTCGTTTTCAATCACACGGCAGAAGGCAACGAGTACGGACCCGTGATCTCCTTCAAGGGTTTCGACAACAACGTCTACTACATGCTGACGCCGGACGGATACTACTACAACTTCAGCGGCTGCGGCAACACGCTCAACTGCAATCATCCCGTGATGCAGTCGATCATTCTGGACTGCCTCCGCTACTGGGTCACCGACTACCACGTGGCCGGCTTCCGCTTCGATCTCGCCAGCATCCTCGGGCGGGACGAAAACGGCGCGCCTCTCAGCAATCCGCCTCTGCTGAAGAATCTGGCGTACGACCCGATTCTGAAAAACGTGAAGCTGATCGCCGAGGCATGGGACGCGGGCGGCCTCTATCAGGTCGGTTCCTTCCCGTCATGGAAACGCTGGGCGGAGTGGAACGGCCGCTACCGCGATGATATGCGGAACTTCCTGAAGGGAGATCTCAGCCTTGGTTCAACCGCGGCCGCCCGGATCACGGGCTCCCGGGATCTCTACAATCCTGCTTTCCGCGGCGGGAACGCGTCGGTGAACTTTCTCAACTGCCACGACGGCTTCACGCTTTGGGACATGTACAGCTACAGCCGGAAGCACAACGAGAGCAACGGCTGGAAAAACCTCGACGGGACCGACGACAACCGGAGCTGGAACTGCGGAGCGGAAGGCCCGACCGACGACCCGGATATCCGCGCGCTCCGGCGGAAAATGTGCCGGAACGCCATGACAGTTCTCCTGATGAGCCGCGGCACGCCGATGTTCTTCGCCGGCGACGAGTTTCTGAACTCTCAGCAGGGAAACAACAACACCTACTGTCAGGACAGCGAAATTTCCTGGCTCAACTGGCAGGATCTCGACCGGAACTATGACTTCTTCCAGTACGTCCGCCATCTGATCGCCTTCCGCCGCTCCCACCGCATTGTCCGCGCGTACGGGTCGGAGGGGGCCTTCGGCCTTCCGGATCTGAGCACGCGCTGCCCGGACAGCGCGTCCCAGATTCTCCGGGTCGTCTATGCGGGACTTGATGATGAGGGTGTGGAGGACGCGGTCTGCCTGCTGATCAATGTCTTCTGGGAGACGCAGTGGCTCGATCTTCCGTCCCTTCCGGGAAAGCGCGGCTGGTCGATTGCCTTTGATTCCTCCCTTCGCTATCTGAAGGAAGGCTACGCGCTGCCGGACAGCCGTCAATCCGTCCCGTCCGGCCAGTGGGTCGAAATGGAACCCCGCTCCGTGCTGGTGCTGACGCCGGCAGGAAAACCGGAGGAAACCGCACAGGAAGAGCCGGACTGCTGAGGCGGGCGGTCCGGGCATGCCTATGCTGCCCGGCTTTTCTTTACCATATCAGCTCTATCTGCTGGATTATCTGAAAAACAGCGGCAAAACCATCCTGATCGTCCTGCATGACCTGCATCTCGCTTCGGGATTCTGCGACCGTCTCTTCCTCCTCAAGGACGGGAAAAACGTGGCGGAGGGAACGCCGGAGGGCGTTCTGACCCCGGAACACGTCCGGGATGTGTTCCGGGTGAACGGTCATGCTGTCCGCAAAAGGGACAGAACCGATTTTGAATTGGATATGTCTCTGAACCTCTCCGACGGTTCCCTGTAGGGCGGCCTTCGCGCTAATTCCCCACGCGGGCTTCTTCCCAGTCTGACAGGTATTCTTCAGATCCGCAGGGAACGGATGTTCGTAAGCAAGATTCTTATTCAGTCCCTTGCTTTTCCCTCGTTTTAATTCATTCCGCTCCGAGGTGCCGCCCGTGATACCAGAGCACCGTTGCATCAAACGCATCAAGTGTCTCCACGCCCGTATACCCCATCAGCTCTTTTAACTGGCAATTCATCTGCCGCATTTTCTTCTCGACGGCCGGCGCTCCCTCTTTTAGAAGCCCCGGCAGGATGGCACGCCCGGTTGAGACGGCATCGGCCCCAAGCGCCATAAGCTTGTAGGCATCTCTTCCGTCATCGACAGAACAGTCAGCGAAAATCTTCATTTTCCCTGTAACTTTTCGGATATCCGGGAGAATCATCGCCGGCGGTACGGCAAAAGGCAGTCTCCCGTGATGATGGCTGACCACAATGGCATCCGCGCCTGCTTTCTCGCAGATAGCGGCATCTCTTGAGCTGAGAACGCCCTTTGCCACAAACGGAACGCCCAGTTTATGTGCAAACTCCGCAAATCCTTCAATATCCCGATCCGTCAGTGTTCCGAGTCTTTCACCGTCGACCACATCCGTTTCACCGTCTGTCCCGATGCTGTGATCAATATCGATGCCGACCGCAAAAGCCCGATGTCTCACGGCAAAGTCCATCTGCGCCCTGATCTTTTCACTGTCTGCAAAAGGCTTGATGATGCGGATTGTCTCAGCACCGGCTTCGGCAATTTTCGCGTAGTCTGCATCGGATTCCATTCCGACCCAGTTGACAATTCCCAGGCTCTTTGCCGCCTGCGCGTATTCTTCCATCGGGCTATGATCGAGCCCGGCTTTGTTGAGATGCGAAAAGGCCGGCATCATGATCGGCGACGCGAAACGCTTTCCCCAGAGCTGCATCGAGATATCCGCCACGTGCGTCCCGATGATACGCTCCTCGATGAGGATTTCATCCAGAAACCGCCTTGTATGCCAGCTTGCGTTCGACGCGTCCTTAGGCAGCGCCGGGATAAGTCCCTCCGGTCCCGGCCAGTTTGCTTCTCTTTCCATAGTCTCGGCCTCCTCTCATCTGTCGATTTTTCATTTGACTGCATATGCTGCAAATCCAGAATTTTCACCAATCATTCTCCGGCTCACCAATCCCTGATAGCCGGCAAGAAATAAACTGTATTTTACAGCCTTTCTATGATACAATACCGTTTGTTTCGCATTCCGGCAAGGTAAAGATTTCAGTACACTTTGATTCATCCTCAGTTGGGCAGACACGCAGAGCAAAGCCTGTCCTTTCATCACAGCCCATACGGAAATCCTCATATGTTCAGCCAAGCGTGCCCTCGTAAACTCCGGAGGAGCGTAAGACATAAGGCCGCCTGTCTGCCTCAAAGCAGCGTTTGACATCGTGCTCCCGGAGGGGTAAACTGGTAGACGTTTTAAAGCCATTTTCAACTGAATATCCATATTTCTGCTAGGGGCGCATATGCTGAGACCGGTGAATCTTCACCGGACCCTTATCACTTGAACCGGATAATACCGGCGTAAGGAAGCTGAAATTTTCTGCTTTTGATTTCACACGATTTTCAGCACCTGTCCGCCCCTCCCTGAACGGGAGGTTTTTTTATGCCATTTTTCTCAGAAACAGGCACCGCCATCTTCAGAAGCATACGCCGGACCCGGCCGCTGATTCATCTGATCACCAATCCAGTGACAATGAATGACGTCGTCAATCTCGTTCTTGCCTCAGGCGCGACCGCAATCTGTGCGGATTCCCCGAAAGAGGCGGCAGAGATTTCAGGGCTGGCCGACGCGACGGTTCTGAATATCGGCATGCCTTCTGAATCAAAAGCGGAGGCGATGCTGGCCGCCGGAGAGAAAGCCAACGAACTCGGACATCCGCTGATTCTGGATCCGGTCGGCGCCGGCGCTTCCGATTTCCGGCAGCGCATTCTGAAAACGCTGCTAGAGCGGCTTCATTTCACCTGCATCCGCGGCAATCAGTCGGAAATGGCCGCCTTGCTCGGAGTCTCTTATCCTTCCCGCGGCGTGGAGGAAGCCGGAGTTTGTCTGGAGCCTGACCGTCTGCAGGAGCTGTCGGAGCGATACGATACAGTCCTTGCCGTCACCGGTGAAACGGATCTCACCGTCAGCAAAGACCGGATTCTGGTCAGTCATACCGGGACGCCTCTTCAGAAGAGGATCACCGGGAGCGGCTGTATGCTGTCAGGGCTACTCGCGGCCGCTTTGGCCGGATCGACGGCACCGTCTTCGGGTCCGGCGCTCCGCCTCGGCGACACATCGGGAATCGCCTCGCTTGTCCATGAAACGGTGAAAGCGTACGGATGCCTTGCCAGTGAAGCCGAGAAGGAGATGGAAGCCTCTTCCAGCCATGGAACGATGGCGTTCCGCAGCCGCCTGATCGATGCCGTCAGCACAGCCGGATTATGAGAACCGGAAGTCCGACCCCTCAGAGAATGCGGAAAAGGAGGATCCTGATGAAATTTGAACGTAAGATGCTGCAGCTGTATGCGGTGACAGACCGAAGATGGCTGTCCGGACGGACGCTGGAAGAGGCGGTCGAAGAGGCGCTTGCCGCCGGCGTCACGATGGTGCAGCTGCGGGAGAAGAACATGGAACCGGATCGGCTGCTGGAAGAGGCCTGCTCTCTTCGGGCGCTCTGCCACCGGTATCATGTTCCGCTTCTGATCAATGACAGGCCCGATATCTGCATCCGCGCCGATGCAGACGGCGTGCATGTCGGTCAGGACGATATATCTGTCGAGAAAGCACGGGCGCTCCTCGGCCCCGGTAAAATCATCGGAGCTACCGCTCACAACGTCGCGGAAGCGCGGACGGCAGAACGCCTCGGTGCTGACTATCTGGGATGCGGAGCCGCATTTGGTTCCCATACCAAAGAGAATGCCCGGCCAATCGACCGGGAAACATATCGTGATATCACTTCTGCGGTTCATATTCCGGTCTGCGCGATCGGAGGAATCACGGAAGAAAACATCGGAGAGCTCCGGCACCTGGGTCTGTCCGGCGTCGCGGTCATCTCCGGTATCTTTGCTTCCGATCAGATCGGAGCATCCTGCAGAAAGCTGCTCGATGTCAGCAGCCGCCTGTAACATATCTGCAGCAACAGAAAGGAGCTCATCATGAAACATGAACATCTGAAAAAACTGGTCACATCGGCACTGCTTGTCGCGGTCATCATCGCGCTCTCCAGCTTCTACATTCCCGTCGGCGCGTCAAAATGCTTCCCGATCCAGCATATGGTCAACGTTCTGTCCGCCGTCCTCCTCGGGCCCGGCTGGGGTGTCGCGATTGCCTTCGTGGCTTCTCTCATCCGCAACCTGATGGGAACCGGCTCTCTGATGGCCTTCCCGGGCAGCATGGTCGGCGCTTTGTGCTGTGGGCTGATGTTCAGGGCTACGAAGAAGTACCTTCCGACCTGTCTTGCCGAGATTATCGGGACCGGTCTCTTCGGCGGCATGCTCGCCTACCCTGTCGCCTCTCTCCTGATGGGAAACAGCCAGGCCGCTCTGTTCACCTATGTCGTGCCCTTCTTCATCAGCACGGCAGGCGGAACCCTTCTGGCGGCAGTCCTGATTTCCATTCTGGACAAGACGAAGGCAATGCAGTACATGCGTCAGATCCTTTCCGCATGATGCCGTCCGGGTCCGGAATTCCACCAAGAAAAGGAGAAAACGAATGAGAACTGCATTGTCAATCGCCGGTTCAGACTCAAGCGGCGGCGCCGGCATTCAGGCGGATATCAAGACCATGATGGCCAACGGTGTCTACGCGATGTCCGCCATCACGGCCATGACGGCTCAGAATACAACCTGTGTCACCGCCATCATGAATGCGACGCCGGAGTTTCTGAAAGCGGAACTGGACGAAGTCTTCACGGATATTTTCCCAGATGCCGTGAAGATCGGCATGGTATCGGACAGCCGTCTGATCCGGGTGATCGCGGATCGCCTCCGGTATTACAAGCCGGCTTACATCGTCGTCGACCCGGTCATGGTCGCCACCAGCGGCGCCAGACTGATCAGCGAGGACGCGATCGGGACGCTGAAGCAAGAGCTTCTGCCTCTCTCCACCGTCCTGACGCCCAACATTCCGGAGGCCGAGGTCCTCTCCGAAATGCCGATCCGGTCTGAGGAAGAGATGATCACGGCCGCGGCCTGCATCAGTGACCGGTATCACTGCGCCGTGCTCTGCAAAGGTGGCCACCAGATCAGCGATGCCAACGACCTCCTGTACCGAAGCGGCAGCTTCCGCTGGTTCAGAGGAAAACGCATCTGTAACCCGAATACCCATGGCACCGGATGCACGCTGTCAAGCGCGATCGCCGCCAATCTGGCCAAAGGCTTCGGTCTTGATCGCTCCGTGCAGAGAGCCAAGGACTATATCAGCGGCGCTCTGTCGGCGATGCTGGATCTCGGACACGGCAGCGGTCCGATGAATCACGCGTTCTGCTTCACCGGCCCCTACATGGAATGTGCCCGTCCCCAGTCAGAGAGTGAGGTATCAGAATGAGTAATCAGGAAAACAGCAGCAGCGGATCCGGCCGCTTTCACATGACTGTTCTCCAGTCCGGCCTCGTCTGGTTCGGTGCCGGCGTCTCGATCGCTGAAATCCTGACCGGCACCTATCTCGCGCCGCTTGGCTTTTGGAAGGGACTGGCTGCGATCCTGACCGGCCATCTGATCGGCTGCCTGATGATGTATTTCGCGGGCATCATCGGCGGGCGCACCCGCCGAAGCGCCATGGAAACCACCCGTATGAGCTTCGGCCGTCTCGGCGGAATCTTCTTCGCCCTTCTGAATATTCTTCAGCTCGTCGGATGGACGGCCATCATGATCTACGACGGTGCAGGAGCCGTCAACGAACTTTTCAAAGCCGGCATCTGGGTCTGGGCACTGGTCATTGGCGGCCTGATTCTGCTCTGGATCCTGGTCGGTCTCACCAATCTGGGCTGGATCAACCGCATCTCGATGTCGGCGCTCTTCATCCTGACGCTCATCCTGAGCGGCGTGATCTTCCGGCACGGCATGCTCCCGGAAACCGCCCAGACTTCCATCCCCTTTGGCGCGGCTGTGGAGCTCTCCGTCGCGATGCCGCTTTCCTGGCTTCCGCTGATCAGCGATTACACCAGAGAAGCGGAGGCGCCCGGACGGGCCACGCTGGCAAGTGTTCTGGTCTACGGCCTTGTCTCCGTCTGGATGTACGTGATCGGACTGGGCGCTGCGCTGTTTACCGGCCAGTCCGACATCGCAGGGATTATGGCAAAGGCAGGTCTTGGCGTCGCAGCCCTGATCATCCTGATTCTCTCCACCGTCACGACTACCTTTCTGGATGCCTGGTCCGCCGGCATTTCAGCCGAGTCTCTGGACGGCCGGCTGAGCGGAAAAGGGAAGACGATCGCCGCGGTCGTCACGGTCATCGGGACACTCGGCGCCGCCCTCTTCAACATGGACGACATTACCGGCTTCCTTTATCTGATCGGCTCTGTCTTCGCCCCAATGATTGCCATCCAGATTGCAGACTTCTTCATTCTGAAGAAGAATCATGATGCCGAAAAAATAAATCTTCGGAATCTGATCATCTGGGCCATCGGCTTTGCCCTTTACCGTTTCCTGATGACAACCGATCTGCCCCTCGGCAATACCCTGCCGGACATGCTTCTGACGATCCTGCTCTGTCTGACTGTACAGAAAATCGCCGGACACAAAAAATCCTTTATTGCTTTCTTGCAAGTTTCGTAAAGCCTTCAACCGGCAAACACCGTTCCGTCGAAAAGCGCCTCCAGTTCGAAACCACAGACCTGCTGCGGCCAGTCTGAGAAATCGACGCTCACCCGCGCGATCTCATCTCCTCCTGCTGCAGGTCTCAGATCCACCACCCCGGCGCCATCTGTCCTCAGAATCGTGAACACGGTGCCCTCAGGGTAAGAGGCCTTTCCGGTCTGCTCGCCGCTTTCCGATACGGTCTCAAATTCGGCCGCCTGTTTCAATGTCAGCCAGATGTGTTCTGCGTCTGCATGATAATAAGGTTCGCTGCTGAGCGGATACCCCTCCCCAGCCGAATAGGATTTGTACGCCTGATAGGTGCTCATGGCATCCATCCGGGTCGAAAGCCGCATGCTGTCCGGATCGGTCAATGCATCCGTCTCATAATGGTATGCACACTCATCGCGGCCGCTTTGGTCAGTCTCTTCCGCCTCATCCCCGCCATCGGTTCCGAACGATCTCACTCCGAGATTGTACGGATCCTGCCTTTCCTCATCTGCAGGAGGCGGCGTCTGCTCAGCCGGTTCCCCATTTCCAAGTGAAAATACTTTCAGGATCTGGTAATCATTATCCGACTTGCAGAAAGCATAAAGCTGATAGCGGGCGTTCGACCTGATGAGATAAAGCTCCGTGCTGTAATATGGAAATTCTGAAAGCGTCAGCGCCTGGTCGTTCACACTGACGGTGAAATTCCGGTATGCACCGGTCTCGTCTATATCCCCGCTGACTGCGATGCGGTCAACTGCTCCATCCCCTGTGACATCCGCCCAGATGCCCGTATCCCGGTCAAACGGAACGACAAACGTCTCCGGGATCCGGCTGTATCTCGGGTTAAACAGACCCGGATCCTCCTCGAAGGAAAGCTGGATCTCCTGCTGCCCTTCCGCATAGCATCCCAGACTGTAAGGTGGAAAGGTAAGATGCACGCCAAGTGAGGTCAGATACCAGTGAAAAAGAACCGGCTGATCCTGTCCGGCATCCTTCTGCTTCATGGAAGAAGCCAGCTTTTCCTTCTCCGGCGGACTGCTCAGCGCCGGATATTCCTGCGAGAGCTTTTGCACAACACGTTCCGCTGCCGCGTCGCAGTCCTGCACCACATCGGAGAACGCAAGGAGCTGTCCGCGCTCACTGTCATAAGTCACTCCGCTTTTCTCGTAGTAGCCGTGAGCCCCTCCCAGATATTGTGATTCGTTTTCGATGACGCTGAAAGCGATCTGATCCGCCCTGGCAATCTGCGCTTCGCATCCCTGGAAACAGCAAAGATCCGTGTCGCCATTCCTGTGGATTTCTTTCGCCGACTCTGCCAGTGTCCTCAATGTCTCAAGGCTGGACGCCTCCTTCTGACTGTTATACCGGGAAAGCGCACTGCTCAGGGCAGAAAAGCGCGTCTCTTCCTGCGGGATATGAATCTCCGGGTATGAAATCCGAGCCAGAAGTTCCTCTCCGCTCTGCCCGCTGGCATCCCTGGCGTGACTTCGAAGCGTCGGATGAAGCAGTAAGGCAGTCTCCGCCCCACAGGTCATCATGTCTGCGGATGCCAGGATGACTGCTTCCGGTCCCGCCACGAAACTCCAAACGATCAGTCCTGTGCAAAGAACTTCCGTGATCAGGCGGCCTGTACGTTTTTTGTCTGCCATTTTCCTTCTCTCCTTTCCTCAATTTCCCTCTGTCAGCAGAGACAGTCTCCGCGCCCGGATCGCCTTCTATTCTCCTCCCTTCCCACTTACGCCCTCTGGTGCTGCCGACTTACGCTTCGAAGGTTCTCCGGATCCGCTCCATCGCCTCCTCGAGGGTAGCGCGCTGACAGGCGGTGTTGATCCGCTGAAAGCCTTTTCCGGCACTTCCGAAAATCTTTCCGGAATCCAGCCACAGTTTTGCCTCATAGATGATCTTCTGGTCAATCTCCCCGGACGACAGTCCCGTCCCCCGAAAATCCAGCCACATCAGATAGGTGCCCTCCAGATGAACCACCCGGATCTTTTTGAAATGCTCCTGCGCGTAGCGATACACATACTCGATATTTCCCCTTACATAGGAAAGCATCGCCTGATACCACTGTTCCCCGTGCTCATATGCCGCCTGGCAGGCCGTCAGTCCAAAGGCTGACAAAAGGCTCACCCCAGCTGCACTGACCTCCCTCAGAAAACGCTTTCGCAGATGGACATCCGGAATAAAGATATTCGACAGCATCATCGCGGCGAGGTTGAAGGTCTTGCTGGGCGCCGTGCAGATGACTGAAATCTGTTCAAGCTCAGGGCTCAGCGTCGCAAAAACATGGTGCTCTCCCTCAAATATGAAGTCGTTGTGGATCTCATCACTGACGACAATGACGTTGTGACGGACGCAGATCTCCCCGATCTTCATCAGCTCATCGCGTGTCCAGACTCTTCCGACCGGATTGTGCGGACTGCACATCAGAAACAGGCCGATGTCGTTCTTTTCAATCTTGCGCTCGAAATCCTCAAAGTCGATGTGGTAGCGATTGTCCTCTCCAAGGTAGAGATCGCTGCTGACCGCATTTCTCCCATTCTCCAGAATCACCTCGCTGAACGGATAGTAGACCGGCTGCTGAATGAGGACGTTATCTCCTTCCCTCGTGAAGGCCCTGACTGCCATCGCCAGCGCGAACACAACGCCAGGTGTCTTGATCAGATACTCCTGTCGAACCTTCCAGCTGTGGTGGCGCTCCATCCAGCCGGCGACCGCCTGAAAATAATCCTCCCCGGACTCAGTGTATCCGAACACGCCGTTTTTTGCGCGCTCCACCAGAGCTTCCTCCACATAGGACGAGGTTCGAAAATCCATGTCCGCAACCCAGAGCGGGAGCACATCCTCCGGCAGCCCTCTGCGCTTTGCGAAGTCATATTTCAGGCAGTCAGTGTTTCTGCGATCCACATACATGTTAAAATCGAGGTTTCTCTCCGCCATCATCAATCCTCCGTCTGTCCTGTATGTACCGGTTAAGGGTGCAGCCACCCTTCTTTGATCTCATCATAACATGAATGCTCTTCCCTATGCTCGAAGAAATTGACACAGTGACGCAGCGATGAGCATGCACGTTGAAAATTCAATAGTTCAGCCTTTTTCTTCCTGGTTCCGGTTTTCTCTGGCAGCACATCCTTCTCCATGTAAAGCTTCCTTCCCCTTGCAGAGGCAAGGATTCAATCCGAAAGCTGTGGAATATCCCTGCATTTGCGGGAGATCTCCTTAAAAATCTCAACAGGCTTTGTCCTTCACTCATATAGTCCCACTCTTGCGCCTGCTTTCTGTTCCTCGGTTCCACAGCATAGTGTTTCAATCCATTCCCG
>Ga0256406_1007141_pt1 | contig 10795 bp, 8 predicted proteins | sample RumenRJG_03DNA_FD_185986 | JGI IMG/M metagenome (GOLD analysis project Ga0256406, IMG submission 185986) | Bovine rumen microbial communities from Lethbridge, Alberta, Canada - RJG_03 | ecosystem: Host-associated > Mammals > Digestive system > Stomach > Rumen | place: Canada: Alberta | collected...
GCTGGCCTCACGGCTTCACATGCAAGACTAAGTACCGGCTGCTTGCTAGGCTTTGCCGGGTCTGGGCTTTCACCAGACTATACTATACACGCCGAACTGGCGCACAACTTTAGAACCCTCAAGCCCGTCAGGGCTTGTCCATATGGCGTCAGACTTACGCCCTCCTACCGTCTCTCTGCCATAAATTCATCCAGTGCCGAGAGGGCCCTTTCTGCCAGTTTCTGGTTTTTTTCTTTTTTCGGCACCCTTTTTTCCAGAGGCGGAATAAGGCCGAAGTTGACGTTCATGGGCTGGAAATTTTTGCCCTCAAAGTGGGAAATGTAGTGGCAGAGGGCACCGATGGCCGTTTCTCTGGGGAAAGGTGTCGGCGGTTTCCCAAGGAAACGGGATGCGGCGCTCCAGGCGGCCACAATGCCGGAGGCTGCGGATTCTACGTAGCCTTCCACACCGGTCATCTGGCCGGCGAAAAAGAGGCCTTCTCTTTTTCTTGTTTCCATGGTGGCATTCAAAAGATCCGGAGAGTCCATATAGGTATTCCGGTGCATGACACCGTAGCGGATGAATTCAGCGTGGGCAAGGCCTGGAATCATGCCGAACACCCGCTTCTGTTCGCCCCATTTCAAATGGGTCTGGAAGCCTACCAGATTATACATGGTATCGTCTTCGTTATCCTGGCGAAGCTGCACCACGGCATAGGGGTCCCTGCCGGTTCTGGGATCAGGCAGGCCCACCGGTTTCATGGGCCCGAAGCGCATGGTATCTTCTCCCCTGGCAGCCATGACTTCGATAGGCATACAGCCTTCGAAAACTTTTTTATTTTCAAAGCCATGGACCGGTGCCATTTCCGCCTGGCAGAGAGCTTCCCGGAAAGCCTTGTATTCTTCCTCATTCATGGGGCAGTTCAGGTAAGCCGCTTCGCCTTTATTGTAGCGGGACATGCGGTACACCACGTCCATATCCAGGGAGTCCTTCGTCACAATGGGAGCAGCGGCATCGTAGAAATGAAATCCTTCGCCGCCGCAGAAATTTTCAATATCCTCTGCCAGAGCCCCTTCGGTCAAAGGCCCTGTGGCAATAATGACGATGCCCTCCCGGGGGATGGCAGTCACTTCCTTTTCCACAAAGGTTACCAGAGGATGGTCCTTCACCAGACGGGTCACTTCTCTGGCATATCCCATGCGATCTACTGCCAGGGCACCCCCGGCAGGCACCTGGTGGCTGTCTGCGGCTTTCATGATGACTGAATGAAGGCGGCGCATTTCTTCTTTTAAAAGCCCCACTGCATTGGTGAGGGCGGCAGCTCTTAAGGAATTGCTGCACACCAGCTCCGCAAAATAGGGAGTATGGTGGGCAGGGGTCTGTTTTTGGGGTCTCATCTCTACAAGAGTTACAGGAATCCCCATTTCCGCCAGCTGATAAGCAGCTTCACTGCCTGCCAGACCGGCGCCGATGACTGTTATATGATCATTCACTTTTCTTCTCCTATATGACACACCTGCGGTGTGAGGGTTGACGGGACTTCGTCCCGAAGGTTCTAAAGGTTCGTAAGTTTGACGGCCCTTCGGGCCGAGGGTTGTGGTATCGCCCTATCGGGCGATGAGTATAAAGCCAGCGTTACGGGATTTACTTTCAGTGTCATATGACATGATAACCATTCTGCGGATTGGCTCGCTGCGCTCGTCTCCCCTGCCGTAGGCGGTATAGGCATATATATGATGGCGCCCGAAAGCGCCGTACCTCGCCAGCGCAGCGGTACTATATAACTCCCGAGGGCAAGAGCCCTCAACCCGCCTGTAAGGCGAAGCCGATCACAGGCAGAACCCTGGCAGCCCAGGGCCGAAAGGCCCGGCGGCTGGCTCAACCCTCACGCCCGTAAGGGCGTGTCAACCTTCGGGAATACCGGAAAGCACCGCCCAGAGCCCGGCCTCGATCCCGACAGCGCCAAATGGCGCCTGAACCTTCAAGCCCCACAGGGGCTTGTCCAACACACTATCTCACTCTTTCGTTTCCTTTTCTTTTCCCTTTTTCTTTTTCGGATTCGTTGGACAGTCGGGATTTGAGCAGAAAATGAGCTCTTTGCCGTTTTTATAGGTCTTTTTCACCATAATAGAGCCGCAGGTGGGGCAGAACTGGTCCACCGGTTCGTTCCACAGGGCCATATCGCACTGGGGATAGCGGCTGCAGCCGTAGAAGGTACGGCCTCTTCTTGTTTTTCTCTGCACCATATGGCCTTCATGGCACTTGGGACAGGTAATGCCGGTATCTACCACGATGGCTTTATTGGCATTGCATTTCGGACATTTCAGGTATCTTCCGTAGGGACCTTCCCGATACACCATGAGAGTGCCGCAATGATCGCATTTCACGTCGGACACTTCTTCCGGTCCCTGAAGGATACTGTAGGGTTTGATATTCCGGCAGCTGGGATAGTTGGGGCAGGCCAGGTACTTGCCGTAGCGGCCCATTTTTACAATCATGTTGGCACCGCACTTTTCACATTTCACATCGGTTACTTCCTGGCTTTCCTGCTTTTCCTTATCCGCCTGACTGTTGGCTGCTTCCAGTTCCTTATCGAAGACCTTGTAGAAATCGGTCATCACCTTTTTATACGTAGCATGGCCGTCGGCGATTTTATCCAGCCAGTTTTCCAGATTGGCCGTGAAATCTACATTGATAATACCTTCGAAATATTTCTTCAGCAGGTTTGTCACTTTAAACCCGATTTCCGTAGGCACAAACTGCTTTCCTTCCTTCACCACATACTTCCTCTTCTGGATGGTATCCAGAATGGGGGCATAGGTGGAAGGGCGGCCGATGCCCTTTTCTTCCATAGTCTTGATGAGGCTGGCTTCGGTGTACCTTGGCGGCGGCGTAGTGAAATGCTGCTCCGCTTCCGTTTTCACATGGGTCACCTTTTCCCCCTTCTTCAGCGGCGGCAGAGAAGCGTTTTCCTCCCCTTCCCCTTTCTTTTCCTTTGCCGGCTGCATAATGGTGAAGCCGTTAAAGAGGACGTGGCTCCCACTGGCACGAAGGGTGCAGCGGCCGCTTCCCAGAAGGGCGGTGATGGTCATCTGGATCTGGGGAGCCATCTGGCTGGCGATGAAACGGTTCCAGATGAGGGTATAAAGCCTGAGCTGGTCCCTTGAAAGCACGGATGTCAGGGCATCCGGCGGAAATTCCAGACTGGTAGGCCGGATGGCTTCATGGGCATCCTGGGCCTTCTTCGATTTTGCAAACACATTGGGCTTGGGAGGCAGATACTCCTCACCGTACACCGTTTCAATGTAAGGCCGCACCTGGGCGATCATTTCATCGGAAATACGGGTGGAGTCAGTACGCATATACGTAATAAGCCCTACATGACCATGGCCGGGGATTTCGATACCTTCATACAGATTCTGGGCCAGCATCATGGTTTTCCTGGAATTGAAATTGAGACGATTCACCGCATCCTGCTGCATGGTGGACGTAGTATAGGGCGGCTTAGCCTTTCTCTGCTTCCGGGAACGGGTGACAGAAAGGACTTCTGCTTCCTTCCCCTCCATATCGGCCACCGCAGCATCCGCTTCTTCCTTGCTGCGGATAGAGGCTTCCTTCCCATCGATCTGCACCAGCTTCGCCTTGAAGGATTCCGAGTCCGCCTTCCTGTACAGTCCCTCTACGGTCCAGTACTCTTCCGGCTTGAAAGCCCTGATTTCCTCTTCCCTTTCGCAGATGAGACGGGTAGCCACGGACTGCACCCGCCCTGCCGAAAGGCCACGGTAAATCAGCTTCCACAGCCAGGGAGACAGCTTATAGCCCACCAGCCTGTCCAGCACCCGCCGGGCCTGCTGGGCATCCACCCGGTTCATGTCGATGGGGCCGGGATGTTTGATGGCCTCCTTGATGGCAGGCGGCGTGATTTCATGGAAAGCAATACGCACATGATCTTCGGGATTCACATCCAGAAGCTTGGACAAATGCCAGGAAATCGCTTCCCCCTCGCGATCAGGGTCCGTTGCCAGAAGGACAGTCTTTGAGCGGTTCGCTTCCTTCTGCAGATCCTTGATAATAGACTCCCGCTCAGCGGAATCCACATACTCCGGCTTGAAGCCATTCTCGATATCTACCCCCAGCGTCTTCTGCGGCAGATCCCGGAGATGACCCTTCGATGCCATGACCTTGTAGTCAGGTCCCAGGATCCTCTCTATGGTTTTCGCCTTCGCCGGTGATTCCACCACCACCAGCGTCTTCCCCTTGGGATTCGGCTTCCTCTTAAACAGCACCGGCGCCGCAGCCTTCGCCTTTCGGCCCCGTTTCTTCTTTTCCAGCGTAATCGTTCTTGTAATAGGCAAATCTATTTCCTCCTCTGTTACTTCAAGGAAAAAATATGAAAACCGGAATCCCTGCCTTCAAGCAGGAAGCACCGGCTCATATAACACTCCCGGCCTGGCCGAAAGCTTCATCTTCATCTTCATAAGTCATATGTAATTATATAAGAAAAAAAGAAAATGGCAAAGGGAAATTTAGTGAACTGGGTACTGGGGGCTCGGGACTGGAGACTGGGGAATAAAGAATGGGGAATGGAGCTGGGAGGCTGGGGAATGGAGACTGGGGCGAGCGGTCTCTTCCAGCCTGCCAGATTACCAGATTACTGTCCTATGACCACATATCTCCCGGGACCGGTCTCTTTGATGTATCCCTTCAGCTGGAGACGTAAAAGCAGCATAGTCAGCCTGACTACGGAAAGGCCGGACTGCTGGAGAATGTCCTCTGCCTGTACTTCATTTTCTGTACAGCAGAATTTGTATACCATTTCTTCTTCCAGAGTCAAAGACTCTTTACCCGGTTTTTCTGGCTTCTCTTCCTGTTTTTCCCATCCATATTCAGAAAGGACATCTTTGAAAGAAGTACAGCAGATAGCGCCATTACGAATCAGTTGATTTGTCCCTTTGCAGGATGGAATATAAATACTGCCGGGAACAGAAAAAACATCCCTTCCTTCTTCCAGGGCAAAGTCAGAAGTAATGAGAGATCCGCTTCGTTCAGCCGCTTCTACAACAATCACACCACGGCACATACCGGCTATGATTCGATTCCGGGCAGGAAACTGTCTTCCCAGAGGAGGAGTGCCAAGAGGATATTCAGAAATAATGGCGCCTCCCGCTTCTACGATTTGATGGAAGAGATTCCGGTTTTCCGGTGGATATACCCGGTCCAGGCCGAAGGCCGCCACCACAATAGTAGGTGCCTTTCCTGCCAGCGCCCCTTCATGGGATGCGCTGTCTATTCCTCTGGCACCGCCGGAAACAACAGTAATTCCCTCTTCTGCCAGCCCTCTGGCAAACCGTCCGGCTGTCTGCACACCATAGGCGGTAGCCTTTCTGGAACCTACGATGGCTATAAGCTTTTCGTGATCCGGAAGTTTCCCTCTGTAAAAAAGAACTGCCGGTGGATTAGCGGTAGTTCTAAGAAGAGCCGGGTAATCCTCTTCTTCCCACGTACAGCATCGGATATGGTTTTGAATCAATTTTTCCATAACCGCATCCGGGTTTGTTTCGTGACGCCATGCAAGAAAAGCCGCTTCTCCATTACCATGAAGCACATGGGATTTACGAATATCTTCATCCGACGCTTTCCATACATCTTCTGCCGTATGAAAGAATTCAATGAGTCCCCGCATACGTTTAGCTCCCAGCCGGGGACATCCTGGCAGAGCCGCTGCGTATTTGTCCATGGTCACCTCCGAGGGATCATATTTCTATAACTGATAGCTTCTGCCACATGAGAAGCTTCAATGCCGGATTTTCCATCCAGGTCAGCCACTGTACGGGCTACTTTGATAATCCTGTCATAACTTCTGGCAGAAAGATGGAGCTTTTCAAATACTTCCCGAAGCATTTCCGTGCCATCCTTATCCAAGTGACAGGTTTCTTTCAACTGTCGATGTCCCATTTGCGCATTATTCTGCATGTGCCAGGGAGCAAGTCTTTCTGCCTGCACGCGGCGGGCTTCTTTCACTCTTTTTGCAATATCTGCTGAAGCTTCCCCTTTTATCGTAGCTGTTAATTCGCTGTACTTAGGCCGCTGCACGGAAACATGAAGATCAATACGATCCAAAAGAGGACCGGATATTTTTCTTCCATAACTTCTGATTTCGCCATCAGTGCAGGTGCAGGGATGATCCGGATCTCCCAGATAACCGCAGGGGCAGGGATTCATGGCGGCAATAAGAATAAAATCAGCAGGATAGGTAAAGGATGCATTAACCCTGGAAATATGGACTTCCCTGTCCTCCAAAGGCTGCCGAAGCACCTCCAACACAGAACGCGGAAATTCAGGAAGTTCATCCAGGAAAAGTACACCCCTGTGAGACAAAGTCACTTCGCCAGGGCGGGGAATGGTTCCGCCGCCAATGAGTCCTGCCATAGAGATCGTATGATGAGGGCTTCTGAAAGGTCTCTCTCTCATAATATCTTGCGCTTTAAAGAGCCCAGCCACACTGTATATCTTCGTCACTTCCAGCGCTTCTTCCCTGGTCATTGGCGGGAGAATGGTCGTTATGCGTCGGGCAAGCATAGTCTTGCCTGATCCGGGCGGCCCTGTCATAAGCACATTATGGGCACCGGCAGCTGCTATTTCCATGGCCCTCTTAGCCATAACCTGTCCCTGCACTTCCGCAAAATCCACATCACTGACAGGAGGGCGCTCCGATTCATGACGTACTGCCGGAGCCATGGGATGGTGACCAGTCAAAAACTCAATCAGTTCTCGTAAAGTTTCTGGCCCATACACCTCAATATTCTCACAGAGAAGAGCTTCATTCGTCACCGAAGGCGCCATAAAGAAACGGGATACTCCTGCTTCCTTCCCTGCTAAAACCATGGACAGAATCCCCGGTACTGGACGGATTTCACCCTTCAGCGATAATTCCCCAATGAAAATAGTATTTTGAAAACATTCAAGCGGTACTTCACCGCTGGCGGCCAGAAGACCCATGGCAATAGGCAGATCCAAACCAGACCCGTCTTTCTTTAAATCTGCCGGTGCCAAGTTCACAGTCACTTTATCTACCGGAAAATGATATCCCGAATTACGTATGGCCGAATGAACTCGTTCTTTAGACTCCTTGATAGAAACTGCCGGAAGGCCCACAATATCGAAAGCAGGAAAGGCTTTATTAATATCTACTTCCACGCCGATGACATGACCATTCAGGCCAAAGGTCGTTGTCCCCAGTACCTTAGCATACATATGAATCCCTCCAAGAAAATAAAATATTAAAATGCATTTCTTGTATGGCGGAATTTGGTTTCCCCTTCCCGAGATACCATAACCTCTACAACATCAAAACGAATATGTGTGTCCTCTATCCTCCGTTTCATTACATATGCTCTGGCTCCCAGGCGAATATGCCTCTGCTTTGCAGGATGCACCGCCTCCACCGGTTCTCCATACCTGCGATTATGACGGCTTTTCACTTCTACGAAGACCAGTGTACCACCATCATTCATAATCAGGTCAATTTCACTATGGGCTGTTCTGAAATTGCTATCCAAAAAATGATATCCTTTTTGTTCTAAATACTGTCTGGCCAATCTTTCTCCAACACGACCGAATGATGTCTTCTCCATAAGGTGCTCCCATTCGTTTAAAACAATATTCAGAAAATAAAAGAAAAGGTAATAAATAGCATTCTGATTAATTCCGGTTAGTTAAGTACCGGACATAAGCTGTGAAATAAACATTGATAGTTATCTGCCAATTCCTATTCCCCCCTATTGTAAAAGCAAACGAAGCTATCCGTCAATGAGTTTAAAGAATGTATCATAAAAACATATGGATAGCGAAAGTGCTATTCTTTTCAATCATGCTTTCCCTATTCCAGCAAATAAAAAGCCTCCCCGAAGGGAGGTTTTTATTTGGTATACCGATTATTTCTTTGCTTTTTTAGCTTTTGCTTTCTTTACGTTGACTTTTTCTTTCAGCTGTTTGGAAACGCGGAATGCCGGGGTCTTGGATGCGGGGATCTTGATTTCAGCCTGGGTGGAGGGGTTGTGGCCTACACGGGCTTTGCGCTGACGGACTTCGAAGGTACCGAAGCCGATGAGCTGTACTTTGTCTCCCTTTACGAGGGCATTGGATACTACATCAAGGACTGCTTTGACAGCCTTTTCAGCATCTTTCTTTGTCATTTCTGCTTCCTGGGCTACTGCTGCGATGAGTTCTGTTTTGTTCATAACTAAACATCCTCCTTTAATAATTGACGGTTGAACCGCCTTTAGTTCCAATGGGAAGGTTTTTGTGCCATGAAGTCTTTCCACCGCTGCAGGGTTTCTTCCGGGCTCATGTCAGAAAGGTTCTTTCCCTCCTGCATGACGAAGTCTTCAAACGAATGAAGCCGGCTCATGAATGCTGTATCAGAGCGGTGCAAAGCCAGTTCCGGCTCGATTCCTTTTTCCTGCAGATAATGGACCAGGTGGAAGAGGAAAGCGCCTGCTTTCTTTTCCCTGTCCATTTCACGGTCATCTTCCAGAAATTGGGAAATCTTTTGTTTCATGTCCGCCGGAAGGTCTTCAGGGAATAAGAGGTTCTGAAGCCCGTTGGAACTAACTTTCTTTTGAATTATACACGTTAAAAGCAGACTTGGCAACCCCCGAAAAGCAGATTTTACCGCATATTGTCGATGTTTTTTCAATTTTACACTACATATTGTATCCAAAAAATTAATTTTTTTAAAAATTCAGATTTTTTGTGCCAAATTCGTGCCACGTCTGAAAATTGGCACGATTTTGTTAACCCTAAAAAATTGTAAACTGTATAACAATTAACATACAAAATACAAAAAGGGGCTGTATATTTATGAATTAATTCACAGCCCCTGCTAAAATAATTCTGTCGTTCTTTCGCATGACAAAGTCCTCCCGATGTGTGTTTAAACCCATAGAGATATCTGTCATGCTATCTAAAAGTATAATACTCCCCCGGTTCTATCAATTCTTTTTATCTTCTATGCTCATGATCAGCTATTTTACGATATATCCCCTTGCTATGTGTCATATACTCTTCCAGCTTTTTCTTCAGTATTATTACCGTATCAGCTATTTTTCTGCTTCTTTTCCTATCAATATATGGGCTTTTACCCATTTCGGTCATGATGGTTTCTTGGATAAAATCATCATCTAACTTTCTCAACCAATCCATTTGATGGTCGGTTTTCTTTAACTGCTTATCCTGCTTTTGAGCGAAAGGTGATGCTGGTTGCTTATACGGATTTATCTGCGTAATGTACTTGTCAAACCATAAGGAATTTCCATTGTCGAAAAGAGGTGCCAGACCTTTAAATTTCAAAGTATCTACATTACGAATAAATCCGAAATTGCCAAAATGCCGATCTCTATTGTTGATGAGATAGTCAAACTGCAGCATAGTGTCTATTTCTTTCTTTGTTACAGGAATTCTTAGTGTTTCGATGCATCTCATGAAATGATTGTAAGGTCCTTCATTTTCCTGAGTTTTTACCACGTTTAGAATTTCATATGCCGGAATATATTCTGTACTCTCATTCACAAAAGTGGCGCACTCTGACCAAGGCGTATTGTCAATCATTTTCATTGAATATTTAACATGTGGGATTTCTGCTTTGGCTAAAAGCTTGCTGGCAATGACTTCATTAATTGCCTCTTGATATAACGGGCCCTTTCCTGCTTTCAATAACACTCTTTCACCATTTTTGATTGTCCAGTATTTGGATAAGTCACCGTTTGAACTGTAATCCGGCCTCCGTTCTTCCGACTCAAAAGTCATTTCAAGAGGTTTACCGGTAAAATCATTTTGAAAGAAATTTATACTTTCCCAGTTTAGTTGTCTTCCTTCAGGCTTAAACCAATACTGATCTGATAGATTCAGCCCAAGGCTTTTCAAAGACAGCTCCTGTATAGGATCTCCCTGAAATCCCTTTAAAAAAACTCCTAATCCATCACGGGTTTTAGGTACATTCCGGTAACGCATCCAATGTTCCACAGATTCTTCTAGTGAATCATTTTCATCTTTATAAATAACTGACAATGGCAGCCTTTCAGAATTTTCAATTTGGATAATTTTTCTTACTCTTCCATATTTTTCATTGATATCCAGCTTCATCACTAGTTCATTCTTTTGCATAAGGGTGTAAATCATTCTTGCCACCTCTTTCTTGTGAATTGGTCTTTTCTATATTTTAAGGCTTATAAGCTTGTTTGCCTATCTTTTTATGTAGAAAAAGAACCGCACCGATATCAGTGCGGTTCAGTTACTAAACTTTGTGCTAATTTGTGATAAGCTGTCACAAATTGTGATAAATTGTAACAAATTGGCACAAACTTGCCTGGCTCTTATTTTGACTTCATTTCCATGATGGCCTGCTTCAGTGCTTCAATCTCCTGACTCTGGTTAACCAGGGCTTCTTTCATTTCCTGGTTTTCTTTCTGCTGGGCATCATATTTATCCTTGGTAATGACTACTTTTTCAACATTCTTGCCCATGCCGATTTTGAAGGAAACACCGGCAGAAATCTGTGGATCTCCATTTCCAACGGTAGAAGCCAGGGATACGGTGGTTCCTGCATTGGGCCGATAGAAGGCACCAACAGCAGAAGCGTTGGCGTTCTTGTAATGGCCATAGCCAACAGCAAAGTCCCATTTATCATCAGGATTGAAGTCCTGGGGATGAAGGGCTGCCAGGGCTGCGGATCCTGCTCCTACCCTGTTGATATCCTTGGTAAGCCGGTTACCCATGTCCTGGATTTCATTATGAAGCCCCTGGGCGGTGCCTTTGA
>Ga0256406_1007142_pt1 | contig 10795 bp, 9 predicted proteins | sample RumenRJG_03DNA_FD_185986 | JGI IMG/M metagenome (GOLD analysis project Ga0256406, IMG submission 185986) | Bovine rumen microbial communities from Lethbridge, Alberta, Canada - RJG_03 | ecosystem: Host-associated > Mammals > Digestive system > Stomach > Rumen | place: Canada: Alberta | collected...
ATGACCCAACCTATTAGAACGGAGAACGGGCGGCATTGTCTCAATGCCGCCCGTTTCCTGATAACAAAACAATCTCTATGAGTTAGAAATCTTAGAAGAACCCTTTCTTCACCTTGTTACTTTCTGCTAACCTTCGTAAATAACTAACGTTTCATCGTACTAATACATAAATCATTATGAAGTTGTGGTTATCGTTAAAGCATAATTATATATATGAAAAGAATCGCCTTAAAATAAAACCGGGCTCAGCAAGTTGGGTAATGGAGAAAACCTTCCTGCCTCGCCCGGAGATGGTGCCATAGAGCTTCCGCCAGGTACCTATATATTTGGATTTGCAACAGTGCAAATAAAACGGGGATTGGCAGAGCAAGAATGACCGTTAAAGAGTCCACCTCTCCCCGTGGCGATGCTCGGTTGATCAGACACGAGCATCTATATCATGAATGACAGCTCCTTTTTAAAACCCTCTGTCCTCACAGATGGAGGGTTGTTTAATTAATCTTTTATGAACGATTTTTACCTTTATCACTTTCGCTTATGTGATTTAGCCAAATGTCTCATTGCAGATTCACGTGTTGTGTTGTTAAAACCACCTTTAAAACCTATTAAATAGAATTTTGTGAATGATATATCTTTAGATGCTGCAAAGATAGGGAATTTTCCGCATATAAACCAACTTCGAGCGAGAAAACTTTCGAGCGAAGAAGAAAAAAAATGCCATCGACCGCTTGAAATGGAAAACCGGCTGATTCGAAACGTAAATCCGTTGAGAATCAGCCGTGTTTTCCAACTATTTTTGATGCAACTTTTTTCAAAAAAGGTGCTCCGTCTGAACAGACCCCGCACCGCCCTACGCATTAAAGGCAATTACGGGATGGCGAGGTAGCGGAATATGTCCGCGGTCACTGGCGTAATTGAGCCATCCGCGGTCGTGTGTAATTACAATAATTGTTAGATGATGCCTGCTCCTCCGCCACCTGCCAGTGCAGGATCTCCACCTGACTCGACTGCGATACACAGCGTATCGAAGGCGTCGGATCCATCCGTGCGTGACTCAAGCGGTGACTCCTCAGTTTCCGGGCCTTTCTCCTCAGACTTATCCTTCTGGTTGGTGCCGTTCACTGACATGGCTCCATCGATGGAGTTAAGCAGGTCGGGGTTGTTCTCTTCGTTTATCATGACCTTATACTTAGTACCCTGACCTTTGAACATGCGGTTGATGAGCGCTTGCTTGACAGGATGCTTCCATGGTGTGCCGATATAGATCTCACTGACTGTCCAGCCGTGCTTCATGAGGCATGCCTTGATGATATCGGCAAAGCCTTCACCGTTCACGCCATAGTTGTTTCCCACAAAGGTAGCATCATAGCAGAGGACGGCATGCTTCATCCGCTTGTAATCATAGTAAGCACAGAAGTCATCGATGAGCTCAGGCAGTCGACGCTCGTACTTATCATAGAAGGACTTGATAACTCGCAGTATCATGTCCTTACCAGGCTGTCCTACCACACACCAGTTAATGTTAGCGTTAGCATCGAAGGCAATATACAATGGCTCCTCCCATTCTATATCGCCATCGAAGCGACAGTCAGGATGGCGGAGCTTCTCCATGTCATATCCTATCTTCTCTATATACTCATTGTTGGCAGACTGATAAAGATTGGCATCCGTCTTACCATTATAGAATGAGTCTTCAGAGTGCTCCACCCTCTGACACATGATGGTAGTGCGGAAGGTAGCAGGAGGCATGTCACGCTTACACTGACGGATAAAGTCCTCACCGAGGATCTCCACATTCTCAATGCTCGAGAACTCCTTGTAGAAGTAAGTATCAGCACGCAGCTGATTGATTGCTTTCGACAGTTTCCGAAGAAGATAGGTGTCCTGCTTCTTTGGCTGAAAGCCTTTGGCGATGATATCCTCTATCTTCTTCCGTGCAATCTGATAAGCAGCGATGAGACCCTCGAGGATCTTCATCTTCTTAGGGTCGCATTTCTCCCGATCATTTAGGAACCAGGAGCCCTTCTTGGTAGTAGGCATATCAGAGAATTTCGATATGCCATGATGGAAATAAAGATGGCCAAAGACGTTGTTGTTCCCTCGGTTTGCCGGCAGCGTCTCATCCTTGAACTGTTCGAAGTCTATGAACTTTGCCTCGTCGCACAGGAGATAATCAAACGACTTTGAGTTTGACGTTCCTTTGCGATCTTGAGAAATGATTGTAGCGATGGATCCATTCCAGAATGACAGCGTATTCTCCCAGTTCATTGGAGCGATTATAGGGTCTTTCCATCCCCACGCTTTTGCCGGCTTCTTTCCCCAGGTATAGTGAACATCGGGAACGAATCCCCATGCACGAAGATGCTCATCCCATGACGGGATGATGTTCGTGAACATTCGCTTGGCGTTAGGTCCGACAAGGCCTGTATTGCTGCCAGGCATCTGCTCCACGTTTCTGCGGAGGATAGACGCAGCTATCAGACCTTTACCGAATCCACGTCCGGCCACTACGGTATTGTTCTTGCATTCGAGGGCCAGGCAGAACGCCTGACCTCGGTTTAGGTATTGATTCAGAGTTTCACTCATTCGTCTCTTCGTTTAATGGCAGCGCTTTATTCCGGCTGTCTTCATCCTTTATCTCCTCGATGATGTCGGCATCCTCTGCGATATCAGACAGCGCAGTGTTACTGTACTGTTTGATGAGCTTATCGATAAACTCATTGACATTTGGAATAGGTTTGAAACCGAGAGTGGACACATCGAAGGTGAATCTTATGTGCGGTATGTCGGTGTACCTTGCATCCTTTTCGTCGTCCTTATCCAGCTTGTTATACTTACCATAGGCAGAGGCTAAACGGGCGATGGCAGCAGGATCCTGCTTGTCGACGGCAAGCTTGTATCCCTCCATGATCATGTTGTTAAAGCGCCAGCGGTGCCATTCCTTGGTACAGTTCTGCAGATTGCCGATGATGGCATGGATGACCTCAAGGTCATCATATGCCATGCGGAGCGTGATCTTTTTGCCGTTGCCGAGGTTCTCTGAGTTGTGCACGATATATTCTACATACTGCCGTTCACGCTTCAGCGGATTACGGAGGATGTAGTTGTAGATATCGCGCAGACGGATGATGCGCTCAATGACCGCATCATCTATCTTCTTCGCCTTCAGCTCTTCTACAGGGAGCATCAGGTTGTCGGCATATAGGTCTGTGTTGAAGTTATTCAGCATTGCTTCTTAATTTAGCTTGTCGCAGCCATTCGTTGGCCGTCTCTATGGCAGTAGGTGAGCCGACAGAGGCGAGCTTCAAGGTTTGCTCATGCAGTTCCTTGGCTTTCTCGGCCAGCACCTTGCGATAGACACGGCCTACATCCGTGTATTCGTCCTCGAAGAGCTGAGCGTACTTAGGCTCAATACCCAAAAGGGCGACAATCTCCGATGGGGTCAGAAGTAGTTTCGCGAGTTCCTCCACTTTCTGCAGCATCTCTACTGGCAATGATTCCGTTTCCATTCTTCACATCTATCTCTGCCGCCATATTGCCGGCAATGTCTATGAATTGATTTAGGAGCACATTGAAGACACCATCATCGGTCGTGACGATGGTGCTCTCCGCTCGTGCTCCGTATGTCTGATTCTGAGAGGTGATGACAGCTACCTTGTAATGTACGTTGCAGACGAGTGTGATCTTCGAGTGGTTCTGACCGAGCATGACATGATCGAATGCGTTTGCGAGTAAGCACTCGAGTTTTACCGTTTTCGTACATGCACGCTGATCGAGGAGAATCATCGACTGCCGGACCAGTCCGTCTTCCTTGAGATGGATGAAACCATTCAGGAACGGCTCCGACGTTGAATAGCTGCTCACCCATACATCCGCCTTGCCGGTCTGCTCCAGTATCCACCGGAGCAGACCGAGCGAATGCAGACCCTGCCCGAAGTAGGCCTGAATAGGCTTTTCTTCGAGCGGTCTGAGCAGATCACTCACCTTCAGTCCCCTGCTCATCAGATGATGGAGTTGAGTAATAATCTGGGATGGTTACTCCCTTTGCCTTCAGCTTGTCGAGCGTTTCCGGCTTGACATTCTGCTTGAGGTTTGCAAGGAGATCGATGGCATCCTGAAGAGTCGTCTCTTCATCATCGGTCAGTTCCTCGTTGTTGACGTGGCGGCTGATATAGACGCGAGCACCATTGATCTGCTTATTGATTCTTGCTGCAGCCTCTTCGGGAGTCTCCTGATGCTGCTCTTCAGCATTGTACTCATCGTACTTCTTATAGTCGGCACGCAAAGCGTTGTCAGCCTGTCTCAGCTGATAGCAGAGCTCGTTGCCGTCGCATGCCTGGTAACCGGGCTGAGCGATGAGCTGCTCCAACTGAACATGAAGCTTGCGCATCGTGTTCCAGCGCTCGGCGTTCTTATCCCAGAGCTGCTTTATCTCATCGGGCAGCGAGTCATGGTCTTCACGCTTGCCACGGATAGACTCCATTTTTACGGAGTCCTCGAGTTTTATTTCAGCACCTTCTGGAACTTTCTTCAGATCCTCGACGACGAGCTTCACTGTCTCATCGTTGAACTTGTGTGCCTCTTCATTCGTCATGCCTCGCATGCGGATGCCATAGAACTTCTTCAGATCCGTGCGCACCCATGGGAGAAGAGATTGAGGACGGAGCTGCGCACTGTTGTAGATGGCGCGTTCACGTCCGGGGTCGAGCTGAAGCAGCATCAATGCTGCCTCGCGGATCTCATTATCTGTCGGCGTTTCCTTCTGAAGGAACTCACCCATTTTCTTTGTCAGTTCATTATCCATATCTATCATGATTAGAAAAGGCGTCGTCCGCATAAACACTATGCAGCCGACGCCCAAAGTTTTAATAAATCAACACCTAATTACTATTTAGCAAAAGAAATGTCGCTTAGGCTCCAGCCTTGGTACCTACCTGACCAGTGGAGCAGTCGAGCTCCTCAGTAGCTGAAAGCGGCAGCTTACCCTCATAGTAAGGAGCAGGACAGTCGTCATACACCTGGATTGCGAATGTCGATGTCTTGGCTGCTGTCGCCTCTGCGCCGGAGTCACCTGACGGTTTCGTGTCGGTGCTGTAAGCCTCGTTTCCGAGGATACGGAAAGCACCGTCACGCTCCTGGTACACATAGACGAGGTCATCGTTCTTCACCTGACGGGCGAAGCCAGCAAGCTCCTTCGAACTGCCGGCGACGATGGCCGTGGCCTGGTTGTTGATGATCTGACTTCCTAGCTCACCTGCAGTCTCGAAGGTAACACTTGAGGAGTTATCCTTGAGATCGATGTAGTGGAAGTAAGCATCGGCCTTCAGTGTGAAAGCACCGGTACGGGTAGCGAGTGCACCCATGTCGGCTGCTTTCTTGTCGCCTGTCATCTCAGGCAAAGTAGGCCATGAAACGATGTCTGACTTCGGGATGAAGTACAGACGGCGTCTGATGCCTGCCAGGTTACCTTTACCCGGGCAGGCTTCGACGCTTGCATATAATGTGTTAGTTGTGCATCCCATATTATATATGAATCTATACTGTTACACTTTACGCTGTCGGATTGAGGTCAGCGCACATGAATGCCTCCTTGGAGAGTGTGCGGATCTGCGTACCATAGACACCGGCATACTCGAAGGTGAGCGTCCAAGAAGAGTACTTAGCGATGTTGACCTGGTTCTCCTGACCTGAGATATCGGTACCGACAAGGAGGTTAGGCTTTGTTGTCACGTAGATGTGCTTCAGTCCGGCCATGTTGTCGAGCACAGCAAACTTACACTTGCCACGACTGCCTTCCAGCGAGTCCTTATCGAACTGGTTGTTGTAAGGCAGAGCACCGTGACGAGTCTGATAGTCGTCGACGTAAGCATCGTAGATCTCAGGACCCATGTACATGAAGGTGTTCTGGCCACGGAGATGCTTATCGCAAGCGCGATAGATAGCCTTAAGCTGATCAACGGCATTCGTTTTGTTGATGGCACCCACCTGAATGTAGTTACCCTTATCGGCGATGATGTTCTTGGCAGTGATCTCTTTGGTAACGATTGTATCGAGACCATCGAAAAGATCCTTGGTCGTCTTGCCGGCCTTATTACGGACAGCATCAAAGATATGATCGTTGATGTGCATGCCGCACTTAGCAGCGAGCAAAGATGCGATCTTACGTGCGATGGTATTGGCAGTCATCGACTGACCGAGGGCGATGGACTGGCCATAGATGCTGTGGAAGAACGGCATCGGGTCGAAGTTCTTGGCACAGTTGCCGGGATACACCTCAAGTGTACGGCCAACGATGGTAGAGTCATCGTCGCCGGTGTTGTTCTTGGACCATGGAGCGAGTTCTGCATCACCGTCGAGCTCACCGAATGTCAGCTGATTGCGTACGCCTGGCACGATAGTTACGTACTGAGCCGTCTGATCCTGCATTACCGTGATAGGCATCTGGATGAGATCCTCACGAAATTGCTGGCATGACTCGGCGAGAAGTTCAGGAGTTACCTTCTCCTTCATCTCATCAGGAGTCATAGTTGTAATCTTAGCCATAATACTATTACTGATCTATATTGTTAATGTGATTAAAGGAGACCTTTGATGTCCTCAAGCATCTCTTTTGCGTTCTTTGGGACATTGTCCGGCTTCTGGTGCACATGAGAGGGAGACGTTGCACCCTGCTCATTTTTGAAGTCGTCGAACTCCTTCTGGAGTTTCTCGAGTTTGTCTTCAGCCTCTTTCTGCTTAGCCTCGGCTGCTACTTTGGCATCATCAGAAGCTTTCTTTTCGTTCTCAGCCTTCTCCTTCTCAGAAGTGAGGGCGGTGATCTTGCCGTCTTTCTCCTTCAGAGCGTTCTCGATGGAAGTAAGCTGATCCTCGGTCATGGCGGCCTTGCCGTCGTCACCAATCTCAAAGTCCTTCACCGACAGTAGACCGCCGAGAAGGTTGAATACTACTTTCTTCATGTTCTTTGTATATTTGTTGATATTGATGTCCTCTTCAGGAGCGACATTGTTCATAATACCGACGGCTCCGGAGAGCTGTTCACGGAGCTTCTCCCAGAAGCTCTTGTGCTGACTCTTAGAGACAGGAATCTCCGGCAGTCCGAAATGCTCGGTGAATCCGGCTTTATTCGCAGCACGCTCGCAGATGTTCTTGGCAGCTGCCGTCTGCTGCTCCTCCTCTACGATGGAATCGATTAGACCGAAAGACTTGGCATCATCTGCCAGCATCCATTTCTCCTTATCCATCATGGCAAGGTTATCTTCGAGCTTCCTGCCATTCTTTGCGCTGTAGATCTCGGCGATACCCTTGTCGATGGTATCAAGGTCATCACGTTTCTTCTTGAACTGATCGATGATCTTGTCGATGGCCTGTTTGTTTGCAGAGCCATAGAAGCCGACATCGTAACTGGCATTATGGATAAGCATCATGGAGCCGCGAGCCATGTTCACTGTCTTTGCCTTCATGCAAAGGACAGTGGCGGCACTGGCGGTCATACCTACTATATACATATTGCACTGCCCATGTGCAGCAATATACTCACCCATGGTGATGCCTTCATCAAGAAGGCCACCCGGGGAGCTGACGAGGATATTGCATTCCTTGTTTTTGTGCTCATCAAGGAAAGACTTCAGCATGGCTGCTGTCGTTCCTCTCTGACCAGTCCACCAGTCGAATGCAACTCCGATCGTACCTGTAATATAGAAGTCGTATTTCATTTTTCTTGTTTTTCGCAAAGGTATAGCTTTAACATTTGCATTCAAATTACGGCAATTACAGGATTTTACGCATCCCTTCCTTTGATTTATAGGATATTGTGACGTCACGCAGAATCTGTCCGTTGGCTTTCGAAGGATAAGGATTGCTTTCCTTAACGACCGGATACGGACGCGAAGCCGAGCCAACCAAGTAGCGCTGACCGACTGCATCGGTCAGCTGATACACTTTCCGTCGTGTGCCTTCAGGTGTCTTGCATGGAGAAGTGTACTTGATTGTCACCGTCCAGATGCGTTCGTTCTCATCATAGCTGCTTTCCTCTGTTACTTCGATTAATCCTACAGTGTTAATTTCTTTGAAATTAGCACTCTCGGTTACTACTACCGAATGACCGGCTACTGCATAGTATTTTGATACATCCTTGCAGTCGGCTTCTTCGATTTTAACGATGTGCCTCAATGTTCCCATCTCTACACCCTTTCTTTAGTCTTGACTATGTTATACTATGTTTATCACTGTTTTACGCCTATCTTCTGCCTTTCAAAAATCGGGCAACCTTATCCCTAAGAAAAATAGGCAAAAAACATCATTTTTTCTTTTTTATTGACCGATGCTCATGTTTATATCCGCGCGAGACATTGATGCCGTGTTTGCGGTAAGTCTCCCTTATGCGTGTGAATTTCTGATAGAGGTTTCCTTGCTGCTCCCATGATATTCCGTTCGTCTCCATCCAGTCGTTGACGAGTAGAGTCAATGGCACTGACCTCATATCGATGTCGTTGAGATCCTCCCACATCTGCATCGTGAATATATCGTTGATGGCTTCGGCAATGGCAGACTTCCCCGACGTGGTGAGATAGTTGTAATATTGTGGATCCTTCGATTTCGACTCAGGGATATTGATTGCTATTTCTCCATCTTTTTTCATTTCCGGGTTCTTTCCCTCAGGAGTCTTCTTGATAAAATGCCGGATGACATTGTTGACATTAGACTGAGGAGGAAACGTTGCCGGATCTCCGAAATGATGACGTACCCATTGCTTTTCATACTCGGGTATCTTGATAAATACTTGGAATTTCATACAGACTTCTATAATTCTACTACAATATAAGTATAATATAAGCGCAAATTTAACATAAAATCGGCATATAACAGGCATTTATGCCTCATTTTTGCCGAAAAACCACTTTTGTAGGGCACACGTCATTTTTACACACACACAACACACACACCCATACACACCGACTTAACCTATTGATAATCAATAAAGTAGTTTTTTCAAAAGCGTGTGTAAAGTGTGTGTAGCGTGTGTAAAATACGATTTTCTTTACTTTTTTCACTATTTTTCTTGAAAGTGTGTGTAAATGTGTGTACCTTGTGTGTAACTTGAAACCCTCGCAAACCCGCATAAACACTGGGTGTGTGTGAGTGTGTGTAGCGTGTGTGCCCTTTTTTCGATTTCTCAGATAAAAGTCGATTTCGGCCTATTTTCACGAAAAAAGGCCGCGTCTCACGACGCAGCCTCTTTGCTGTGAACCCATATTCACCCTTGGTATGATATAGCTATTGTATTTTCTTAGAATGGTCTGTCCTCTGGAGGAGTGTCATCATCATCCGTACCGTCCGAAACGTCCTTTTCGATGTTCAGTCCGTACCGCTCCTTCAGCACATTATAGTAGAAGCAGAAAGGATTGTCGAACTGGACGAGCTCGCGCCCTGGTCCGCCTCCATCCTTTGGCATTTCTCTTTGTATGTTTCCATCGATGATGATCTTGAATCGCTCACATCCTGCTTTCTTTCCCAAGAAACCGGATGATGTCTGCAGATAGTATCTTATCGTGCGTTCATTCATGGCTTTCGAGTCAGTCATCTTGGCTGTTTTCTTGTACTGTAGGATGATCTTATTCGGCCTTACCATGAGTATAGGAGTCGTCTGTGGGAACTTCCTGTCTTTGATAAGATTCGTCGAGATGCTATCCATGTACTTAATCTTGTAGTCGCAATCCTCATATATCATTCCCATCTGAGCCATGTATCCAAAGATCTCCCAGAACTGGCCCATCTCATTAGATGCAGCACATTCCTTATTTTGGCGGATGATACCTTCGATGGTGATGGTCTTCATGTCCTCATAGCTCCATGGCATCTGCAGTCTTTGATAAAGGCACTTATAGGATGCCAGCAAAACCGCCCAATCTCTCCAGATTCGGTCCTCGACTTCATTGTTCTGAAGACCTGCCATGATATCGTTGCATACCTCGTCATATTCTGCCTTGAAGTCATTCTCGAACTCGACACGATGCGAGAGAATCTCATTCGTAAGATGGCTCATTCCCATCTTACGGATGGATGTCAGCTCATTGAAGCGTTGCTTTGCCTCGCGGTCATGTACCGTCGAGTCGAAGGTCAGATAGATGGTACGGCTGAAGAGTGCGATATCTACGGTCGGCATCTCCTGACCGGAGAGGATGACGGCTGAGTCTACTGATGTGATCTCGCGCTTCTTGTCGAGATCCATGTTCATTCGTGAACGTCCCGTTCCATCGTACAGACCTTTGAGGAACTCGATCTTGACCGGGTCGATGTTGTTTTTGTACTCATCGATATGCACCAGGGCGTTAGAGCACTGGGCGATGGCATCGGCAAGCGCTGCGATAGTGGCGTTTTGGATATTCAGCGGCGTGTTGTTCTTGATAAAGAACGACATCAGCGTATGGCCGAGCTCTGACTTACCGGATCCTTTAGGACCGAAGAGATTGAGGATCGGGAAGTTTTTCGTGTATGAAGTGATAATATCGCGGAACAGCGTAGCGAAGAGATACATCAGTCCTACCTTGGCATTGTCACCAAATACACCTGCCATCATCTTCGAGTAGTCCGGAAGGTTGATGGACGAGTGGTTCTCATCATGGATGAAGAGTCGCTCGAACTTGAACATATCTTTTCTATCTGAGTAGATTTTCGACATGGCAGGAAGGTAATAGTTATCCGTACCTTGAATATTGCCGTTGTCATCGTACCTGTCTATTCGGCAAATACCGTAGTCATCGACTCCGAGGAACTTGCCATCCTTCAGGATGCCGTT
>Ga0256406_1007143_pt1 | contig 10794 bp, 7 predicted proteins | sample RumenRJG_03DNA_FD_185986 | JGI IMG/M metagenome (GOLD analysis project Ga0256406, IMG submission 185986) | Bovine rumen microbial communities from Lethbridge, Alberta, Canada - RJG_03 | ecosystem: Host-associated > Mammals > Digestive system > Stomach > Rumen | place: Canada: Alberta | collected...
GATCATCGGCGTCGGCGGCTGCGTCGCCTCCGCGGACGGCGAGGAAATCTTCCGCCGCGCGCCGGAGGTAGACATCGTCTTCGGCCCGCAGACCATGCACCTCGTCCCCGGGATGATTGAGAAGGTCCTCGCGGGCGGGGGACGGCAGATCGACATCTCCTTCCCGGAGCTCGAGAAGTTCAATATCCTCCCGCCGATTGCAAGGGGCGCTCCGTCCGCCTATGTGACCATCACCGAGGGCTGCTCCAACTTCTGCACCTACTGCATCGTGCCCTTCACGAGGGGCCCCGTGGTCTCGAGGACCGTACGCGAGATTATGGAGGAGGTGAGGCGCGACGTTGACTCTGGCGTGCGCGAAATCCACCTCCTCGGGCAGAACGTCAATGAGTTCGCAGGGCTCAATGAGGACGGATCCGAGAGCTCCCTTGCGGAGCTCCTCTACAAGGTCTCCGCGGTTGAGGGAGTCGGGAGGATCCGCTTCACCACGAGCAACCCGAAGGACCTCAACGATGAGACCATCGCCGCTATAGGGGAGCTCCCGAAGATCGCCTCACACATCCATCTTCCGGTGCAGAGCGGCTCCGACCGGATCCTCGCCCTCATGAACAGGCCCTACACCGCGGAGTCCTACCTTGAGAAGGTGGGGAAGCTCCGCGCCGCCCGCCCCGGCATCAGCATCAGCTCCGACTTCATCGTGGGCTTCCCCGGGGAGACCGACGACGACTTCGAGGAGACCGTGACCCTCGCGGATCAGGTCGGCTTTGACCAGAGCTTCAGCTTCGTCTACTCGCCCCGCCCCGGCACCAAGGCCGCGGCGATGAAGGATCCGGAGACTCTGGAGAACAAGAAGGAGCGCCTCTACTGCCTGCAGAAACACCTTACGGCAAGTGCCGACGCGATATCGCTCCTAATGAAGGGAACCGAGCAGACCATCCTCGTCGACGCCCACGCGAAAAAGGATCCTGACGGGCACAGCTACCAGGGAAGGACCGAGAACAACCGCATCGTGAACTTCCGCTCGGAGGAGGATCTCATCGGCGAGTTCGCGAGAGTCCGGATCGACGAGGTCCTGCCGCACAGCCTCACAGGCTCTATAATAGAGAGTGAAGATTAAAAGCGGGACCGGCTCCTTCAAGGCTCAGAGGCGTGCTATTTAAGTGCGCCTCCTGCGCCGCATTCAGCTGGGCCGGTTCCGTAGTGATTGTAAGGACGGAGTTCCGTCCGGGAAAGTGACTTGAGAAATACAGAAACTGACGAAATCATCCTTGAGCCGGAGAACATCTACCGGCTCTCCATGCTCTGCGGGCCGGGGGACGAGAACCTCCTCCAGATTGAGAAGCGCCTCGGCGTCGCCATCGAGTACGACGGAGGAAGCTTCAGAATCACGGGATATCCCGGTGACATCAAGGCCGCCGAGCATGTGCTGAACGAGCTTTACACCGACACCGCCCCAATCCGCGGGAAAATCGGCGAGATCACCCCGGAGGACGTCCACCTCGCGATACAGGGCGCTGGAGCCCTCGAGAAGGACGAGGCGATGGACGAGTTCGGCCGCGACGTCACGATAAGGACCAAGAAAGGCAACATCAAGCCCCGCTCGCACAACCAGGCGCAGTATGTCTCGGACATCACCTCCCATGACGTCACCTTCGGCATCGGGCCCGCGGGCTCCGGCAAGACCTACCTCGCGGTAGCGGCAGCCGTCGACGCGCTCGAGAGGCAGGAGGTGAGGCGCATCATCCTCACCCGCCCCGCGGTCGAGGCAGGCGAGAAGCTCGGCTTCCTCCCCGGGGACCTCGCGCAGAAGATCGATCCCTACCTGAGGCCCCTTTACGACGCCCTTTTCGAAATGCTGGGCTTCGAGCGGGTCGACAAGCTCCTCGAGCGGCAGGTCATTGAAATCGCACCTCTTGCCTACATGAGAGGCAGAACCCTCAATGACGCCTTCATCATCCTTGACGAAAGCCAGAACACCACCGTCGAGCAGATGAAGATGTTCCTCACGCGAATCGGCTTCAACTCGAGGGCCGTCATCACGGGCGACATCACCCAGATCGATCTGCCGAGGCACGTGAAGTCCGGTCTCAAGCACGCAATTGAGGTCCTCACAGGTGTCGAGGGGCTTGCCTTTGACTACTTCACCTCGACCGACATAGTGCGCCATCCGGTCGTCGCGAGGATCGTGAAGGCCTACGACAGCTACGACAAGAAGATGGAGAAGGAGGCTGCCGAGAAGGCCGCCGCCGCTAAAGGAGCAGCGCACGCAGGTGCCGCTTCCGGCACTGACGCTGACTCAGTTACAGGGAGGGAAACAGATTGAACCTGACGCTTGATCTCCAGATCGCATCCGAGAGCCCCGAGGGGCTTCCCTCCGAGGCAGACTTCCGCAAATGGGCGGAGGCCGCCGTCGAGGACTTCAGGGACGACGCGGAAGTAACCATCCGCATAGTCGACGAGGCGGAGAGCCATGAGCTCGACCTCAACTACCGCCATGTCGACCGCCCGACCAATGTGCTCTCGTTCCCCTTCGAGTGCCCGCCGGAGGTTCAGCTCAACCTCCTCGGCGACCTCGTCATCTGCCGCGAGGTGGTTGAGCGCGAGGCGAAGGAGCAGGGGAAGACCCTTGCGGAGCACTACGCCCACATGACCGTGCACGGTTGCCTCCACCTCCTCGGGTACGACCACATCACCGATGAGGAGGCCGAGGAGATGGAGGGGATCGAGACCAGGATCCTCACCGAAAAGCTCGGCTTCGCGGATCCCTATGCCTCGGAGAAGGCTTAGGCCGCAGGACAAAGGAACGGACAGCAGGGAAGAAATGAATACCCGGCCGGGAATGAAGATGCTGTATCCCAGCCCTGAAACGAGAGAGCAGGAAAGTGAACAAGACAGACGAAGAGCAGGAAAACGCAGCAACTGAGGCTGAAAGAGAATCAGAGTCCGCTGAGGAGACTGAGGCGGATGCGGAGAGCCGCGATGCTGAAGTAGCCCCGGCAGACGAGGAGAAGGCTGACGGGACAGCCGGGGGCGTGACTGCGGCGGAGACTACTGAAGAACCGCAGCACGAGAAGGAGGATGACGGCATCCTCGACCGCTTCTTCAGGCTCTTCCACAGCGAGCCGAAGGACAAGTCGCAGCTCGCTGACGTCATCCATGAGGCGAGGGAGAGCGAGATCATCGACGAGAACACCCACGACATGATCGAGGGCGTCTTCGAGATCTCCGAGCTCCGCGTCAGGGACATCATGATCCCGAGATCGCAGATCATCGTCGTGCATGACGACGACACCGAAGAGGCCATCCTCAGCATCATCGCAAGCTCCAGGCACTCGAGATACCCCGTCGTCGGCGAGGACATCGACGAGATCAAGGGACTCCTCATCGCAAAGGACCTCCTCATCTACCGGAACACCCATCCGAAGGCCTTCAATATCGCGGATTTCATGAGGCCCGCGACGGTAATCCCCGAAAGCGTCCGCGTGGACAGGCTCCTCAGGAAGTTCCAGAAGGAGAGGTACCATCTCGCGGTTGTCGTGGACGAGTTCGGGAGCGTCTCGGGGCTCGTGACAATTGAGGATGTGCTCGAGCAGATCGTGGGCGACATCGCCGATGAGGGCGAGAAGAAGGGGACGGACAACATCAAGGCCGTCAACTCCAGCAGCTATCTCATCTCGGGCGTCACTCCGATAGAGGACTTCAACGAGAAGTTCGGGACGAATTTCAGCAACGATGACGCGGAGACCATCGCAGGACTCATAATCAAGACCTGCGGGCATCTGCCGGTCAAGGGCGAGACGATAGTCCTCGCGGGGAAGTTCAAGTTCAGGGTGGTCAATGCGGACAAGAGAAGAGTGAAGCAGCTGGAACTGAGGCTCGTGAAATGAAAAGGTGGCCTGCCGGAATTGACAGACCGTACCGGATCTCCAACCGCACTCGCCTACGGTCTCACTTCCGACAAACAGCCGAAAAGCGGTTTCAGTTTTTTAAACAACTTATTGCCCGTTGGCTACCGTCAACAATCCTTAAGCACGCTTATGCTGTTTCACCGCCCTTCTTGGTTTCAATACTTCAGCCTCTCCTGGAGCTTTTTCTTAGCAGTATATTTGTGCTGCAAAGCCGCATTGGGAAAATATCCTAAACAGCATTTGCAGCACCTACTGAAAATGTCAATTTCTGTCTCACAGCCTGTCAATTGATGGCTTCGACCTCTTCCTCCATTCGCCTTAAATTCTCAAGGGCTTGTTCAGGCTCATCCATGTATTTCTTTTTATCCTCAAGCTGCTTAAGATATGGACGGAGCACGGTTTCAGCAAAACTGCAGCTTCTGCACTTGTTGTATACGTCTTCTATTGCATCATGCAGCGTTTTTTCGAAACCGCGTTTAAGACCGTTGACGAAGTTTCTGGACTTGATAATAAAGTCTTCGGCATCATCTCCATCAAGTTGACCAACCCCTTTATCTCCGACAGTCCCTAAACCTCTCTTAATAAGTTCAGTGCTATTGCAGTAGCTTGCTAAGGACTTGCTGAAGGACCTTGCCGTCCCTAAACCTCTCTTAAGTTCAGTGCTATTGCAGTACTTGAACTGTGCTCCTTTGTATTCAAGATCATATTCACTGCCTATGACAGACTGGATGCCTACATTTACACGATTTTGGAGGCCTGACGCTGGGGTATCGGAGGAAACCGTGTTCTCAGACCATACCTTTTGTACGCTTTCTATGATTTGTGTGACCAGTATTCTGACCTGATCGTTGAAATAACGCGTAACACGTTCGTTGTAGTTCTCTATATAGTCCAGCATCACGCTCTTCATCCCGTACGCGTTTACTGTGGTAACTGTTTTACTGCTAACATCCTCCTCTTTCTTGCTGTTGCTCCCAAAGATGTTCCAGAAGTGCTTCCGTCTCACTAGCAGGTCACCCAATTCCACCAAATGGCCAATCTGATTCTGCATTGCAGATGTTACGTCCTTGTATGGTCCGGAAAGTACATTCCTATAATCTGACAGGACTGCGTTGTGCCAGGTGTTCACAGTTTCAAGGAAAACAGCATCAATCTTTAGCACGATGGAGCTGTATGACTCCTTAAGCAACTTTATCTCATTCTCTGTCCCGTCCAGGTCATTTGATTGCATCTCATCCTCCAGCACTTTTATATCGTGGAGAATGTAGTCACGTGCTTCCATGGACAAATCGGAGTACCTGCTTACGAACTGCTCAATGCTGTCTTTGAAAACCACAGCCTTACGCGCCTTTAAATCCTCAATGCAAGCGAGAATTTTTTCGGTGTTGCCGAGCTTTTCAAGGCATACAAAACTGGTGTCCCCATAAATATCAGAGAAGAATTTAGGGTAGGAGTCACACAGCTGTTCCCACACATGTTTCTTTTCGTAATTCCATTTCTCACGTTCCTCAAACGTCTGAGCCATTTCCTCACATATGCCGGAAATAAGTAATATCCGGTCAGACGCTTCACTGACAAACTGATCAAACTCTCCGCTCTGATTGATTCTGTCAAAAGCACTAGAAATACTTTCTCTGCGTTTTTCAGTTACTTTGTCGATCGCTGCATCAATATCATCACTGCAGTCTCCAATATTTCCCCAACCAAAGGAAGTTTTGACGAGAGTTTTGTCAGATTTACTCAGCACGCTGTAGATTTCACGAAGGCCGTTTTTCTTGATTATTCCTGAGATGACTTTCAGATCATCAATGTCAGCATGAACATAGCGTGAAAAAAAGGAAGGTCGACCAGGCTCAAGTACGAATACAGCATCGCACTCGCGAAGCGCAAGCTCAGCCCGCTCGGCCCTCGATGGCATAAGTTCATCCCGTCTCGTAATTCCGAGGACAGAGACACCCTTCAGGATTTCTTTAGGCAGCGCAATTGATATCTTGCTGATAAATGGCATGAATTTTCCGTCAGGTCCAACATAAGCATGCAGGATCTCAGCAACCTTATCAGCTGAACCAGCCTTAAACTTCTCGTTACCTGTATTCTTATAGGAGGTGAAACGCTGCAGCTCGTCAGCGACCTTCTGATACTCGTCACACCCGTTCTTCAGTTCTGCGATATCCTGATCAGTAAAGAAATCATCAATAGTGACTGAGAACTCCTCACCCCAGGTTATTTCAATAAGAGGATCTGTCACAGATGTTGCCGCCTCAGGAAGAATGGCTTTTCCACCAAAGAAAAGCGAGTTCAATAGCGTTGTCTTACCTGCCCCAGCCGCACCGAAAATGCTGATCCTGAGAATGCGCGCGCTGTCAACGCCTTTCACGAACTCTTTCCTAAGCCGATCCTCTGAGGGGAAATCTGCCGCGTCAAGCGCGCTCTTCACGCTGTCAGCAAACGCACTGTCAGCGGAATGTCTGTTTACAAGCTCATCGAAACTACGACGTAAACCGCAGATCTGTTCCAAAACATCATTATTTTCCATCACTGACCTCTATGTTTTTTATTCCATTTTTATGTTTACTGTTCTCAGCCGATCTGCTGATATACCCGACTACGCGGACGGTAAAGCCAGCGTCGTCGACTGGTGCTTTTCAGACTGATGGCGGCAGATGTATTTCATATGGACACTTTTCACGCGCCACTGAACCTCAACAGACTTCTCTCTTGTACAGTCTGGAATTTTACCTTTTCGGCAGTGCACTGCTGACTTTGCTCAAGACCTCATCGCATTCCGGATTGATTCCTCCGGTCTCTGTCAGGATCGGAGTGTCGATGATTGCCCTGACCGTCATGGCCATAGAGTATGCGGCGCATATTTTCTCCTTAGCTCTCTCGGAATATTTTTCGTAGTCTGTGCCAAATTTCATGACTGTGGTTTTGAGACTCCTTAAGAGAGGCGAGAAATACCCGACCGCCATCTCAAGCAGCTGAATGAACATGTCAGTTTTCCTGCTGATAGCAATGCACTGCTGAGAAGCAGTCTTCAGCTGCTCCGCTATATTCCTGGCCTCAGCCATGTTCGAGCGGGCTATATCAAGATTTGCGCTGGCCTTGAAGCTGCTTACCAGCCCCATCACGAGGAGTGCAGGGCCAGCCACCAGTCCTCCGAGGACAAATGTTCCTCCGGCCACTCCAAGTCCGCCAGCAGCCAGTGATCCTCCGCCAAGGAAGGCAAGCGTTGCGTTGGTGGCCGCTGCGCCGCTCAATGATGCAATAGCAGTTCCGCTGGAGGCGGTTGCCAGTATGCCGGTAACGCTATAAGCCCCAAACGCTGTAAGCGCTCCACATGCTACGCCGGCCATGGCACCTCCGGCAATCGATGACGCCAGGCTTTCGACCCTGCTTAAATCAGCAACCGACTGCACGGGATCGCTGGCCAGGCCGAACTCGTTCAGCGCTGCGTTGCCGGCAATGCTGATATTATGGATTTTGCTGAACGCCGTGAGGAACCTCTTAATTTCATTTCTTATGACCAGCAGCTTTGCCCTGCCGAACCGTTCGAGCCGGCTGTTCGTCTGCCTTCTTTCTTTGTCAAGCTCGCGCTTCGCGCTCTCAATTAAATTTTCCGCCTCCTTGTTGATCTCCCTGGACTGTGAGTTTTTATTAGAGGCAGAAACGGCAGCGGCGGCACCAGCTGCCCCTGTGACAATTGTTGTTACTACTTCTGCTACAAGTAAAGGCAAAGGCATAAACGATTCCTCCTTATTTTCAGTTTCTGCATTCAGGCGAATAGGCCGGAACTGCAGAAAGACACCGGAACACAATGCATGCAAGTTCAGCAGTCGCAGTACACGCATGACATGATACCGGCAGCATCCTGCCCGTACTACTCCAGCCCCTCAGAACACCATCGGGCTGTCAGATTTCATCAGTCTGTCAAACTCATCAAATGAGGCAAACTGCGGCTTCCTGCCCAGAATCATCTGGAGCTCGGAGTTTCCCCTGATAAAACCGTCGACATCATCTTTCAGAATCGCTGCATCAAGCGTCCTGAAGCAGGACTCAAAAGCCCTCTTATGATCAGAAAGATACCGGGAGACCTGCTCCTCCATTTCCCTGCGGTACTCTTTAATCATTTTTATTGACTCTTCGCACTCGCGCTCAATGAGTATCCGCTCTGCCCTCGCTATTTTTGCATAATTCATGGCAGAGGAAAGCTCCTTGTAGGCAGCAGTCGCCAGTGCATAACCGACCATGGCAGCGCCCATTCCGACAGCAGCGCTGACGAGCGCCGGTGCAGCCGCCGGCAGCGCTGCCACACCAAAGGTCGAGAACATTACCGAGCCGATAGTCCCGACACCGTCCTGCGCAATTTCGTTAAGGCATTCCGTTCCGGTAATTTTTCCTGTCATATACCGGTGAAGGGACTTCCCGACAGAAATCACCGAATTGACCATATGCGCCGGCAGTGAGGACTTGGAAACACCTCTCCACAAGGCTGATGAGGAGTTCTGCAGCAGGCCTTTAACAGTTGCTCCGGCAAATCCGGTAGCGTAACCCACTGCTGCTCCGGTTCCCGCAGCGGCCGCCACGCTCCCCGCGGCCTCACCAAGCGTCTTATCCCCCTTCAGGAACGCGACCGTATTGGATACCAGGGAAATCGATCCGGAAATTGCTGCCCCGTACTTTGCCTGCTCAAGACCAGCCCTGTTGGCTACACTGACAACATCCTTGACAGTCGACAGCTCAGGATGCAGCCTCGCCTCGATGGCCTCCTTGCGGGTAAGCCCGGTTTTGCGGAGATTTTTCCTGATTTTCCTGAGCTTTGCTATCTCCTTTCTCTTTACTTCCGCAACGCTGCTGTTGCCAAGTTCGTCGCACTTCTGTGCCTGTTTCTGCAGGGCTGCAATCCGCTGGTCAATAATCCCGCCTTTGCCGCCTTTGCCAATCAGGGCTGCATAATCATCATCCGCAACGCCGAGAAGGACATCTGCGTCAAGGTACTTCTTGTATTTCTGGCTGGTAAGCTTGCCGAGCAGGGCTTCAGGATCACTGCCAACAAATTTCAGCTGCGTGCCGGAGCCCTTGATGATGTTCCCGTTCGGGTCAACCTCAACCAGATCCCGAATCTGATCGTTGACGCTTCCGAGGTCATCCGTCCTTTTTATCCTGACGGACTTCCCGTTGATGATATTCTCGGCATTGCCGCGAGAGGCGCTTTTTATCTCCGCAGAGAAGCCTGCCTGCTGTTTAATGTTGCTCTCAGCGAAATCTGGATTGACTTTTGACCCGGCAACCGACTTGAGTCCTCTGGTAAGATGCTCCCCGGTCTCGTTGTCCACCCCTGAATAGGCAACGAGGTGCTCCTTTACGGCGCTGCCGAATCTCCGCACGGTCTCGGCAGAGGCTCCAGAGATTGCAGAACGCTCCAGACCTTCTGCATAACGTCTGCGCTTGCTGTCCCTTTTATCCGTCATACTGGCACCTCATCAAAAATGTGTTCATTGCCGCGCGGAGTGGCATCTGACTGTCCTGCGGGTTCCCGGGAAAACTCATCATACGGCTCTACCTTATGAATACAACCGAGCGCTTCCCGCAATTGCGGCACACCAGGGTGTACTGGCCGCCCTCTAAAGGCGAGCAGCGTCCCGGGAGCAGGTCAAGTATTTTGTCGAAAATCTCCATCCTGCCTTCCGCTCCGAGCCTTTTAAGCTCAGTGTCATACGAGCCGCATTCAGGACAGCGGTAAGAGGATTTTTTACTGCCGAAGATTGCTGTCATGAGTCCTCCCTTGATTGACCCGCAACGCGGCCGCCATAAATGGTGTCCATGAAACACGCGCTTCGAGGCGACTGCTGTCTTCATAAAGCATCATATCAGAACTTATCAGCCCTATGGAGAGTTTATACTCTTCGGAAGACACGTTATGCCTGTTATCAGGCATCTTAGAAGCGCATAGTTAGCATTTTGATGTGAAGCCGGCCTGAATACAGTGACGCGGCACAAAAAATCATAATCTTAAGGGAAAGGCCGGGCTCATTCGGGGAGAGCATGGCTCACCGCATGATGAGAGCGTCCGGCACATGATTCAAAGCGCCTCACGGCATGGGCTGAGACAAGGAAAAGGAAAGGAGCCGCTCTCCGGTTAACAGCGCAGTCTCCTTCTTTGAACATAAACCAGCTGTAACGGTCACCTGCAGCTCTCAGAAATCAATCACCTGAGGAGAGCGGCAACGCACGCAGAGGAGATTATCTCCCCGGCGCGAACGCCATCGGGTTCTCCATCCAGCGCATCATATTGAGCTGCCAGAGGAGGTACTTCGGATCCTTCCTCATCGAGTGCACCAGGTTCTTGCCCTCCTCGAGGAGCTCCCCCATCCTGACGCGGCAGAGATCGTTCCCGGTCGCGGCGAGGGTCTCCTCAAGGACCCGGTGGCGACCGACCCAGCTGAGGCTAGGGATGAACTTGAGCACTCCTAGCCTCTCCCCGAGCATCAGGCGCCCCGCGGCGCTCTCGATAAGCTCCAGCGCCTCCCACATCGCGCGGTAGATCTTGAGGCTTCCCTGCGGATCGTGGTCAAGTAGCGACTCGACGGCGACGTATCTCGTGTACGCGTTCCGGAGGATGTCGGTCTCGTAGAGGCTGCTCTGGAACTTCCCCGCGTCAAGGTCCTGGTACTCGGGCGCCGTGGAGAGCCCCGCGAGGATGTAGCCGCGCTGCGCCTTGGAGCGGCTCTCGGTGCGGAGCGTAAGCTTCCCGGAATTTATCAGCTTCTCCGCGGTCTCGAAGATGGCCTTCTCTGCCCCGTCCTTGAGCTCGACCTCGACCTCGCGGATCTCGTCCGTTAGGTTTCCTGAGCGGACTGCCCCGAGATCAAGGCTTATCTCCGAGGTG
>Ga0256406_1007144_pt1 | contig 10789 bp, 9 predicted proteins | sample RumenRJG_03DNA_FD_185986 | JGI IMG/M metagenome (GOLD analysis project Ga0256406, IMG submission 185986) | Bovine rumen microbial communities from Lethbridge, Alberta, Canada - RJG_03 | ecosystem: Host-associated > Mammals > Digestive system > Stomach > Rumen | place: Canada: Alberta | collected...
CATCGACTGACATATCCATATTGCCGTTTAGCTCCCATTCGCGATTAGTATCTGTAGCACCAGCACTGGTTGGGCTTTGAACCTTAATATCATTTCCCCTGTTGTCTCCCTGAGGCGGCAGGGGATTATATCAAAATAATGTTATACCTTACAAGTAGATAACAAAAAAAGTTTATACCTGATTAATTCCAGGATAACTCCAACTATAACTAAGATCTCTATGAACAATAAAGTTGAACTCAAGATAATGAACTTTGTCGAGGTTATGGACTGCAGACCTTCAATTCCAGCATACCAACGTGTGTATTGTTGGGAAGAAGACAATGTAATACAGCTTCTTGATGACCTGCTTGACAATTCGCAAGAGGAATATCGTCTTGGAAGCATCATCCTTAATAACAGCAATGGAAAATGGGATATTGTAGATGGACAGCAGAGACTTGTAACTCTAACCTTGTTACTTAGAATATTAGGGACTCCCAAAAGGAGCCTACCTCTCTTGAAAGAAAATTTTGTAAATACTGATGCCAAAAATTATATCAAGTATAATTATATGGTCATCAATAACTATTTACAAAATCAGAATCGTAGTCTGCAATATCAAGATATAATGGAGAAAGTAACCTTCAGCGTATTATTGATTAACTCTGAAAATTTAGATCTGGCCTTTACGTTCTTTTCAAATACAAATTCTCGTGGTGTTGGTCTCAGCGACTACGACCTTTTAAAGGCACACCACCTAAGATACGTGCCCTATGAAGAGCAACAACGGCATCTTGCCAAGAGGTGGAATGAGATGGTTCTTAGCGCTGACAAAAGTGAAGATATTGATGAACGTAATTATGTCAGAGCACTTGAGGTATATATATTCTGTCTTAGGAAATGGCTTAGGAAAGATCCTGTGAATGAATGGCAGCAATATCATGTCAAGAATGAGTACCAGTCGGCCGCAATAATAGACGAAATACCTCCTTTTTGCGAACAGTTTCAATACAAGGAACCTATTCAGGGAGGTTCTCATTTCTTTGGTTATGTAGAACATTTTGTAACCTGTTATGAGCATTTCAGGACGACTAATGTCTATGAGGCCATACATTCTGTAGGCGGAGAGTCCCATTGGTGGTTTAGGGATGTTATAGAGGCAAACTTGTTTGCTTATTATCTGAAATTTGGTGAGCAATACCTGCCCGAAGCTCTGATCCTTACGACAAGGCTTATTTCGCAAATCAGATTTAATAATCAGAGAGTTTATAGGGAAACTCTCTTAAACTCAGACATCGGCAATCTGGAAATAACGCAAGCTATAGACCAGGCGACATCGCCAACATTCTTCCTTGCGGATGTCCTTAACAAAATAAAAAGGCTTCCTCCTGTAGGAGAGCTTAAAGGAATCAGGTTGCGTTACAGGAATCAGATTCGCAGGAAATTGAATCCGATATTCAATGATTTCACTTCTGACTATATCAAGAAGTTCTTCACTATAGACAGCATTCCCGCAATATTCTAACGACAAAGACCAAGATGAAAGATATAAAAGTTTTTACTCCGGCAAAAGTAGTAAAGGATGATGACATGTTCGGCATCCCGATCTACCAGCGCCTATTCGAGTGGAACAAGGAGTCAATAGAAAAACTTCTTGCTGACCTTGTTGATGCCATGACAAGGAACTCTAGTAATTACTATATTGGCATGCTTACAGCAACCTTTGACAAAAATAATGGCAAATATGAGCTTGTTGACGGTCAGCAGAGATTTACTGTGATGACCCTTCTTGCATTGACCTTTGTATTTAGGAAATGTAAGAACCGTAAAGAGTGGCTGTCTTTCATTAAGTCGGATTCAGAAAACAGACTTTCCTTTGAAGCACGAGAACAGGATTCCGAATTTCTTTCTAAATTTGTTTCGAATGGCGGAAAGAAATTCTACAGCCAGATCATAGAGGATAAAATACCAGATGATATATATATAAATCGGAAGATGGCCAATGGATTAAAATACATGAATGACTATCTGGACACGATAGAAGAAGATACTGAAGACAGATTATCCGAGTTTGTCTTTAACAAGCTGGCCTTTTTCGTATCCAGCCTGCCGGATGCGTATTCCCCGAAAGAGCTCAATCAGTATTTTGAGCGCATGAATTCAACAGGAAAGAACCTTGAAGGTCATGAAATACTTAAGGTACTGTTACTACAGCAGGTTAACGAAGAATGTGGCGAGGAAGAATACAATGAATTTGTTACTGCTTGGAATATGGTTTCCAATATGGACAAGAGTTTGTTTAGCATCAAGAGTACAGGTAACAGAGGCCGTGAAACTTACCCTGCTTTCAGAAGCAGATGCCTTAAGGCAATAAGAACGGCTGTTCAAAGTGAAGAGCCTATACATGCTATCCTTTATGCAGACAAAAATAGTACCATAAACAATACTGACATAAGTGAAGAACAAATTCAGGAAGAGAATATAGGCGACATACTTGAAAAAGTAGAAAAAGAAATACAGAACGGGACTTTGCCAGAGAAGCCAAAAGAAGGTTCTAAAGACGTTGCATTCTCTCCCATAATGTCTTTCCCAAGATTTCTTTTGCAGGTCTTGTATTTCCATCTTGTCAATAATAACAGAGATGGAGAAGATCCGTGGGGAAAAGTGAATAATGACCCTGCTTTTAAGGTAAACGAGTTCTTTGATGAAGGAAAATTAATAACAACATTCGAGTCATTCCTGCCAAAAGACGAATACGTTCAATTCATAGAAGAATTGTTTGTACTGCGTATTATCTTTGACTATTATGTCATTAGAATAGACAACAGCAAGGATGACTATAGCCTTTTAATGACTAAAGGATTAAGTGGCTCCGACATTGATGATGACGAGGCAGAAGCGGACAGAAGTCAGGAACAGATAGACGGAAGAAGGCTTCTCACTTTTGAGTCTATGCTATATGTTAATTCCATCAACGTGACTTATTACAGATGGCTGCCGAGGATTTTCTTCAGCGTAATGGAGAATGACAGAATATCTTGTTCCAAACTTCTTGATATACTCAAAGAGGTCGACAATGATATACATTGTGATGATGAGTCTAATTTTGATTACGGGGACATAGACCGTTATTGGTTCTGGAGACTGGACTATTATCTTTGGGAAGATAATCTGTTTAAAGACAAGCCGGACGCTGTAATCAGCAGCTATCGTTTCAGACGTAACCGCTCTATAGAACACCTGCATCCTCAGCATGATGTGAATTTGCTCGAGCAATGGTCAGACGAGCAAAAGGATTGTTTCTTCAATCTTGCCATGATTTCACCAAGTTTCAACTCAACACAAAGCGACGACCCTGTCGGGCTTAAGTTTGCAAGGGTCAGGGAGCAGATTGATAGAAATGACCTTGAGAGCATAAAACTCTATGAGATGTTCAAGGAAAGCAATGGAAGAAGTTGGACAAAGGAACTTGCAATAAGAAACGGAAACAAGATGATTGATATTCTTATTGACTCTTTTAACGGCGAATATGAATATATTGAAGATCATCTTGAAAACGTAAGAGAGTACTGTGAAGAAGAGCTTAGTAGTAATTGAAAATAGATACTTCATACATACTATAGCTATCCGGATGAAGTAGAAGGCGTTTACGGGTACAAACGACTCATTGACATTCTTACCAATCCAGAGGGAGATGAGGAAGAATACAAAAGTTACATGAATTGGCTTCCTAACGGCTTTGACTACAATCTGTTCAGCGTCAGAGACGCGGAGCTCCGCATGGGTGATTACCTCCGGGCCGTCAGGACTACGTCGCAGATGATGTGTGACGGATACGTATAAATACGATCCATCATCTCCTCCACTTTCTTCTCTGTGCTGCCTCGTCATCGACTGACATATCCATATTGCCGTTTAGCTCCCATTCACGGTTAGCGTCTGTGGCACCCCCGGCATCAGCCATAGGACGCAGAATATTAGCACTACTTCCCCTGTTGTCTCCCTGAGGCGGCAGGGGATTTCTGTTTGTAGCTGTGTGAGCAGACGGATGGATGCCCCTGCTGGCGAGATAGTTCTGCCGAAGCTGCTCAGTGACCTCAGGCCGCAGTTGGATGGTCTCGCCGTTCCATGATACTGTGCCTCTGTAGATTCGTGTGCCAAACTGCCGATAGAGGATACGGCTGATGTCGGCTGTAGTCAGAGTCGGGTTGTCAGCTAGAAGTTCGTCGATGGTCTGCTTTATCTTTGTAAAACGAGTGGCGGCATCCTCAAACTGAAGCAGTTCCTTGATGCTAAGGAACTCACCGCCTTTGAAGACCGTCTTGTTTTTGTGGTCAACAACGATATAGCCATAGGGTGTGTCCGCCTTACCGACAAAGACCAGGCTAATACCGAATTTCTTCCTCATTGCTGCCGCCAGCTCCTCCTTGTTGGCGGACAAATCCCTATATTTTTGCAGAATGGCACGCAGCTGCCGACGACGCTTGTCATCGGGCTTGTTATCTTTCAGTGCGTGCTGCATGATGAGCTGCACCTGTATCGTACCCAGCTCCTGACCGCCGCGATAGAGGTGAACCACCGGCTTCTCATCATCGTCTTTGCACTCATAGCCTAAACTTTCCACAACGGCACAGAACTGCGCCTTGGAAGTGTAGCGGTAAGAAAGAGCCTCCTTGATGATGTCGCTCACTTCCGGTTCCTGCCTCCTGCCCTCAAACTCCTCCATAATCTTCAGTGTGATTTCCCTTGAACGCCGCTTCTCATGGGTATGGTCAATCTTGTGTCCATCGGGTGCCACACGGGAAGTGACGATGTGGATGTGATTGTTCGGCGTGTCATGATGGGCATAGATGAGCAGCGGCTGTCCCTCCTCGGCATACCCCATCTCCTTGAGATAGCGGTGCGCAATGTCAAGCAACTGCTGATGAGAGTATTCATTTCCCTTACAGCTTACAGCCACATGAAACTGTGCATTCTGGATATGCGTGTTCCGTGAGGAGTAGTCCATGAAGAACTGCCGCAACTTCTCAGACGTATAGTTTTCCTGCCGTACCCCATAGATGTTGTGAGCTTCGAGCAGCGTAGCCATGCCTTTTTCGACCTTCATCTCATTGTAGGCTACGGCATGAAAGTTAGCAGAGGACGGAAGAATGGTGATGATCATAATTCTTGAAAGTGAGCGGTAAGATTCTGTAGTGTATTAAGTTTGTTCCAAATTGTCATGCATGGCATCCAGCTCCGCTTTGATGCCTCTGATGTCTTTGACAACAGTCTGAACTTCCGGCATGATGACTTTGCGGAAATAATTCTCGTTGAGCTCATCAGCTAACGCCAGTTCATTTGCCCGATGCATGCACTGGTTAAAGTTACCACCGAGCCATGATAGTTGTTGTTGATATTTTTTGTAGTATTGCAGCAGCCCCTCCATTGCCATCAACTTCCCTCTTGTCCGCTTGTCGTCGAAGCGCCGGACGGCATCACGCACCATCGCGCTCACATTCCCTCCATAGCTTTCCGCCTTGTTTTGGAAGAGACGAGCTTCCTCCTCGGAAAGTCTGATTTCCAATCTTATTTTCTTTTTCTTCATACAGTGTTCTGTTAGGATGAACATTCTTCATTCAGATAATCGGGAGTTGCGACCGGAATTATCCCCCCAGCTCTGCTGGCAAGTGACTTTTGACGTGTACTGAGGTGGTAACCGAGGTGTACGTACAAAAGTACAACTTGCTACTCCCAATAGACTGCCGTAGAGGTGGCAAAGCCTGTCAATAGGGTAAACATGCCGATTTTTAAGTAGATATGTGTCGTCGTTCATGTAGATGTGCTTCAAATTGCAAATAAGAGAACTTCGTTTTCAAAGCGGAGATGCAGTTTTACTGGCAAAACCGACTACGTCCAATTTTCCGCAGGCTCAGTATTTTACTGGCTCGAACCATGCGATTGCAAAGTCTTATCACGAGCTTAGTGTAATCATGAGATAAGTCTGCTCAGTCTTATCACGTGATAACTGTGATAACTCTGCAAAGTATGAGCACATGATAACTGTGCAAACACTGAGCACGTGATAACTGTGCAAAGTCTAATCACGTGATAACTGTGCAAACACTGAGCACGTGATAACTATGCAAACACTTTGCATGTGATAACAATGATAATTGTGCAAAGTCTTATCTTGTGATAACCATGCAAAGTGTCATCACATGATTATACTAATCAATCGGTCAGAGTTAGAGGCTCGGGGTTCACAGGGCAATCCCGTGCATTCCCAAGCCTCGTGGTATTGTCTTACAGATTATGCGCATGATATTTTGTCAAGAAATCTACATTAATGAACACCCCGTTCTGGCTATAGCCGTGCGTGAAGATGTTCTTGCATTTCACGTTACTGGAAGCAAAAGACAAGAGCTCTTTAGGCGTAAGGGAGGCGACATATGAATCATCGACCTGCCATCCGTTGGCTATACCACCCTCAAATCGGAGATAGAGCACGTAATCGCGGGAGGAGATCTTGATGTCCCGGCAGAGTATCGGATTGCGTTTCGTCGCTATCTTTACCTTCCGATGCGCAACCTTGGCGAAGCACTCTTGCAGGAAGGCGTTACGATGGTCGGTCGTGTCGAAAGGTATGTTGGCGGTTACATCTTTCCCGGTATGTTCATTACGAAGAACGTGCTCTTTGTGCAGTGGCGACAGGATTAGCGTAATACTTTCCATTCCGACTCGCAGTTCCTCTTCCAGCTGCTTGCAGAACAATGCTGCTAACAAGCAGTGGAAAGGTGTCTCGATGGATTTGTCAACGATAGTAAGCTTGCAGTCCTTCTGTCCTACCAGTACACTACGGAAGAAAGCCCAGTTGTTTGGATCCTTTGAAACGATACTCGGCAGGAACGACTGTGTGGTGGTGTCCTCTCTGAAGAAGACATTGAAAGTAAGGATTGCTTTTTGATGATTTGTAGCGATATTTGCAGTCATAAAAAATGTGTTTGTGTTGTTGTGAAGCTTTGATTTTTTTATTGCATATTTATCGAAAAATAACTACCGAAATACTTGTGTAATTCAGAAATTATTCGTATATTTGTATGTAAATCAAGAGTTTATAAGCATAATCATTCACCCTCTAACATAAGTCATCATGTTCGTACTTTTCTTCCTTTATGCCCTTATCATCACCTTAGTCATTGGTGCCGTCATCCTCATTCTGAAGGTTATCTTCTATAGCATCCTGTCTGTTGTGCTCTGGATTATATTCAGCATCTCTGACTTGGTCAAGAAACGAAAGAAGGCGGTTCGGCAGCGCAGATAGCCTGCGCTGCTTCTACCCCAGGCTTATTCTCATGTCATCTTGAGCTGATAGGTCTTGTCGGCCAGTTGCTCTATGATTCCATTATCCCTCATGTTACGGATATACTCCTTGGCTGTCCTGGACTGAACTTCAAGCGTATTGATAATGACAGTCACCAATTGTCCATACGTCAGACTTGACGCCTTCTCAAAGATGCTTTGGGCAATGCTCCTGAGGTCCTTTACCTTCTGCTTTTCCTTGTCCTCCTTGGATTTTTCACCCATATAGACAAACATATCCTCTTTCTTGTCCCATGCAAACGACATGAGCGGAATATCCAGCGGACTGCCGTCCCTGACCTTGATGCACTTGACATTTGAAAAGCCTGTATTGTCCTCTTTCTCTATGGCAAGTATGCCAGCAGCCTTGCGCTGAAGCTCGGAACCAATATGTCCACGGAGCTTCATGCCATTAGGAACAAAGTGGAGCACGCAGACAATGCAGCAATGGTAAAAACCGGCAAGACGGTACAGCTCATCAATCAGATCGACACTCTCCAACTCATCGTTGGCAGATCGCACCAAGTCAGCCACGCCATCTATGACAACCAATTGAATGCCACCATGGTGATGGAAGTTAACATCAAGAGACGTGCGAATAATATCCAGCCTCTCTTTCCGCGACTGTTCAGACAGGTGATAGGCATGGAAGAACTTCGGCTTCGTATCGAGATAAGCCCTCTTGACGGCTTTACGGACATTCTTGTAAAGCTGGGGTTCCGACTGCTCCGTGTCAAAGAGCAGTACAGCCTTTTCAGACGGATTATGGACGACAGTAAGACCCAGCGTACGGTTGGCATCTAACTCATCCTCTGCTATGGAACCGGAGATGATGGCAGCAACGAAGTTGCTTTTTCCCACGCCCTCACCCCCGGTGAGACAAAAAAGGTTGTCGCAGGTACCTACAGGAACATCATTTACCTTGACCACCGACGAGGATTCCGGAGGAGGATTATCATAGTCCAGCTCGCACGATTTGAAGATGACCGAACTCTTGCGGTAGATTTTTTGGATAAGCTCATTGATAAGTTCATTCAACTCCTCCGCCGTATGACCAAGGGCAAAGAAATCTGAGATGTCCTTCTCTGTCTTACTGCCCGAGAGCGGAAGTTCCAGCCGCATTACCTGATACGCCTGCAAAACTTGCTCATTTCTGAAGGAGCTATCCTTCCCGGTACTGTCCATGTCGTAGAGCAGAACAATGTGCTTGAAACGTCTGTGAAGGTTCTCTATGATATTGATGGGAGGCGTGGCCGTCTCGCTGTTGAAGCAGATAGCGTTAAAGCCATGTGCTGCCAACGACATGACATCCTTCTCGCCGCCAGTGATGAACACCATGTGCCCGCGAGCAGGTAGATGCTCCAGCCCATAGACATAATCACCGCTCGGACGATGTGCGTACAGGAATCGTTGCTTGATCGACTTGGGCATATACACCTTTACGGCATCATCAATAGTATGGTAGACAAACATCGGCTCTGTAGGCGTAGAGATAATCTTGTATGGCTTGTCCTTCTTGGAAATTCCGCTGAGCCATTTCGCACTTCTGACCTTGAACCGTTTGAGCGTATCGGCCTTGATACCATACTTGCCCCAGTATTTCAGTTCCTCCTCTGAGAACTCCTTGTAGGAGATCTTGATATTCGGCTGCGGAGGTAGCTGCTCCTCTGCTGTTGGCTTCTCTGCAACCTCTTGTCTGCTGCTGACAGAGTCCGCACCATTGGCAGCTACGTACTTCTCCCCACCGGTTGTTTTGTAGTCGTTGGTCGAATCCATGAGAAGTCCAAGGTGCATGTCCTCATTGATACGTCGAAGAATCTGCTTGAAGTCGTTCTTCATATCCATGTTCAATTCCCTTGCCGCAAGCCAAAAGCAGTCGCCGGCATACTCCATGTCCCCGAAATCCTTCATCATGTAGATGCCGGTCTTCTTGTTCACATAGATGACACACGAAGCCTTTGTGTCATTATAATAAGGATTCTTGAATCTTTTGTTCGGGGTGAACTTCACGTTCAGATAGTGACGGAACACATCAAGTCCTTGACCGGTCCTGTTTAAAATCCGTTGTTTTAAGTCCATAAATTATAGATTTTCTGATTAAGGATTTGTTGTTATTCAATCGCCCAGAGTTGGTTGATGTTCTTAAAGTAGGTCAGGATCCGGTCAATAGCAGTCTTCTTGTCCAGGCCCTTGCAACTCAGTTTTCCACTCTTTAGACCTTCATATACCTGTGCAAGGTCATAGGACACGTGTGTAGCCGATTTGTATTTGAAGTCAAGCATTCGGTTTGACCTCCATCGCTTCAGCGTAGCCTGCGAGATTTGCAGAATGTCACACAGCTCACGGCTGCAAATCTCAATGTGAGCATTCGCCAAGTTCGCCTGAACCTCATCCATAGCGGGAGCGGGGTTCAGCAACCCTGCTGGCGGAGCGTCATCACCGCTGGCCAGCGCCATGTGAAGGTTGCTCACTGCAGCTCTCAGTACTTTCACGTCTTCTCTCGTCTTCGAGAGCATAATGCACATGCTCTCAATCTGTTTAGTAATCAAATTGTCCATTGGTCTCTCTTGCTTTAATAAAATTTTAATGGTTAGACGGTTATTTATGACTAAGTTTCTCTTTAATTTTTTTATGCATCTTATCCGTAGCTTCTAAATAGATTTCAATTATATCATCGATTGCTACGTCTGTTGTTAGAGCATACCCCAAAGCAGCCTGCAGTCCAATCTTTGCTTCAGCTACCGACTCACATCTTTTGTCAACGCGTGGGCTATCTTCCAAAAGATGTGCGATCATATCGGGCAACTTATCATTGTCAATAATCCAGCAAGCTTCTTTCTCGGTACAATATTTGCTCACCAACTTTGACAGTGCAGAATTCTGAGCAATAGGAATCACAAAATAGCGTATACCTAAATTTCTGACTATAGATTGAAGAGTTTCTATCTGGAAATTGGCCTTCCCTTCTATTATTTTTATGATAGTCTTCTTATGGACAAGAGAATCATGAGAAGCAGATTTTAATCCATCTACTTCTTTTGGTACATCGGCAAAGTCCGGTAAGCCAAGTACATACTTCAGATCAGAGTCAATACATAAAATGCTCATGTTGCAAATTTCTTAAAATTATTTTTAAACTGTTGGAATTAAAAGTCAAACGAAGATAATACAATTCCACTGTTTATTGTTGTTATTTGCAAGTATCTGAGAAATAATGAATTACGAACGCATAATGTAAAGTATTTTCCTACATTTTAATATTCTTTCACAACTCTATTGATATACATTAAATGCTGTATTGCTACTAATTCGCAATATCAAGATAGCAAAAGATAATATGAACTAAAGTCTTTCTTCGAGCGCAGCATATATGGATAATACGGACCGCAACTTCTAAGATGTCTGAGAAGTTGGAGGGTATCACAGAACTTATCTACGTGTGCAGGAAATGAATATACTTGGCTTA
>Ga0256406_1007146_pt1 | contig 10786 bp, 12 predicted proteins | sample RumenRJG_03DNA_FD_185986 | JGI IMG/M metagenome (GOLD analysis project Ga0256406, IMG submission 185986) | Bovine rumen microbial communities from Lethbridge, Alberta, Canada - RJG_03 | ecosystem: Host-associated > Mammals > Digestive system > Stomach > Rumen | place: Canada: Alberta | collected...
GAGAATCTTCGGCGCTCCATGCTGAAGAACCGGAATCGCCGCCACGATCATTCCCGCGCCATACACGATCGCTCCAAGGAGACCCATACTCAAAACGCAGGCATCCAACACCTGCGCGACAGTCGAGAAGGCCGCGACGCAGTTTTCCCCAGACATTGCGGCCGCATCCGCAACCTCCTGCACATCAGCCGCCCTGGCATGACTCCACTGAGCAGCAGCCACACCAAACGCGAGAGCGATGCTCATGAGGAGAGCGACGGCAACGGCAACGGTGGTGTAACCGCCCTCGCCATCGATGAATGCATCCAGGACGTAGACCCTACAATCGGCCCTTCTATGCCCACAACCGCTGCCAGTCTCCATAGGTCCCCCTTATCCAACTCGGCCGCACCTCTTCCCTTAGGGACTCTCTCAGGACTATCCCCTTACCGTCGCTCTCGGAGAATGCAGCCAAAGCAACCCCAAGAAGGGGAAGTGGGCGAACATGCCCGACGACTTCGACGTTCACGCCCCTTCCACCCCTACTGAGCGAAATCGACCAGTCTGATGCGCCACCAGAGTGAAAGAGAGGGACATCGGGAACAGCCTCAAGACGTCTGAGCACATACGACCTGCAGTCCGACAGGTCTCCGTCATAGTCGGTCGCAATCGCCCTTGCCGCCTCGGCGGCAGCAGACCTCATGGCCGCGCGCGTATAGATGATGCAGACCGGTTGGACAAGCAGCGCGATCACAAGCATGAGGGTGGGCAAGAGGACAGCTGCCTCAATCGTCGCCTGGCCAGACGTTGATTCCGCAAGCTCAGTAAAGAAGAACGTCCTGAAAGACCGAGAGGACGTCGCCCTCCAACGAGTGCGATCCTGACCCGATAATCGTCGCATACAATCTTCCGTCACCCGCATAGCTGACGACCCGTGAAAGCGCAACGACGATCGCAAGGAAGGCAAAAAGTACCAGCGCGTACTCGACGGTTGACTGTCCTTTTGTGTCAAGCAAGACACTGTACGTGGTTCGAACAAGATGGCTTCCATCATCCTTGGCCTCCATATGGCTCACCTGGGGACTCCCTCCTCCCATTCCTTCACATCCATCCGTACGACCTTGACCTCCGACTTTCTCGAATCTTCGGCTCCCCTCACGACGACCGTGTCCACCCATCCGTCTCCGACAACCGTACAGGACCAGTTGTTCCCAAGCAGGTCGAGGTAGCCCGCACGCACAAGCACACACTTCCCCGCCCGTGCGTACTCCTCCAAGAGCTGCGTGGCCGTATCTTGCAAACTGGCTTTCGACGTATAGTCCCTCACGCCATCTTCTGTTGAAGGCGAGGAAGAAGGCCGTGAGACGTGCGACGGCGAGTCGTCACCATCTCTGTCGCCTTTCTTCTTCAGGCTCACTCTCTTGCCAGAGTTCTCCTCAGGGACGGATTTGCCTCCTCGCCCGTGCGCGCCCGTCTCAGCAATCACTTCTCGACCCGCGTTGCCTTCCACCTGGCGACGGCAATGTGTTGCCGTCGCCACGCAACTGACCAAGAGTACGAATAGGGCCAAGGGGACGAGTCTAGAGCCCCTTCCCCTGACAGTCATAGCCTAAAGAGCCCCTATTCCACTCGATATCGCGTCCCAGAGCTGCTGGACCTTTCCCTTGAAGGTGATGATCGAGAGAATTGCAATTACCACCAGGACTCCAACTAGAATGGCGTACTCCGTTGTCCCCTGCCCGTCTTCGTCACGTAAGGTCTCCCAAACGCCCCAGGCTACGTCTTCCATCCCCATCCTCAACTGCTCCATCTCACTGCCTTCCTCTGATTTCGATAGATACGACTGATGTGCCGCCCCTCCCCTCCGGACAAGCGCCCTTTCGTATGACTACATGACCTTCATGTCATTGCGAGGCTCGAGCCAATAAGCGGCCCCAGGATTGATAAAAGCATCGCCGGCACGATCAAGGTGCCCAAGGGGATGAGCATCTTCACGGGAACCTTCTCAATCTCCTCTTCCAATTGAGACCTCTGCTCCTCCCTTATTGCCTGCGCTTGGGACTCGAGGGCCGATGCAAGGGGCGATCCAAACTTGAGGGCTTGGGACACTGTCGACGAGAAGCTCTTCAGCGCACCTACATCCAACTCTTCAGCAAGCCTATCGAGCGCGGACGACCTGCTCTCCGCACCGATTTGCCACGAGAGCAGCGCCTCTCCAAATGCCGAGGACAGGTCGTCCTCATAGCGTTCGCAATAAAGGGAAAGCGCCGCATCGAACGAGAGCCCAGACGAAAGCCCCAAGGTCACCACGTCCAGGAACGTCGGGAGAGAGCGGAGGCATGCCCGCCTGGCCTCGCTTTCTCTGCCCTTGCGCTCTAGCTCCCTTATGGCAGGCAGCGAGCTCATCCGGCTTACGATGGACTCAAGGCGTTCTCCCAACCCGCCTGCGTGGTCGAGCTCGTGAGAAGAGCGATGCCCCAGTAGGCCGAACGTCATCGCGAATGCAGCCGTCGACACCGACAAGCACCCACCCACGTACGCCAAGTCCATCACACGACCCCCCTCATGAGTCGCCTGATGATGATTAGCGCGAAAGCGTCCATCACGACCGCAGTCATTACACTCACCATCCCGGGAAGTGTCGCGAGTCCGGCCCGGAAGTCCGGGGAAAGGATCGAGAGGGCGGCGATCATGATTACCGGGAGCCCACAGACGATCCTGACGGAGAGTCTCACCTGCGCCGTCTTGACCTCAAGCATCCTCTCGAACTCACCTTGTCTCTCAACCATCTTCGCCGCATGCCCAAAAAGCGACTTGAGGGGGCTTCCCGTCCTTTGCGAGATGAGAAGTGCGGTCGTGAGCAAGCCAACTCCCGGCGCCTCAAGCTCCCTCGACAGTTCCATAAGCGCCTCCTCCGCAGACTCCCCGCACCTCATTCGAAGCGAGGCCCTTGCAAAGGGCTTCGCGGCATGCCCTCCCTCGTGCGCCCCAAGATATTCGATTGCCTGGGCCAGCGTCTCGCCAGACCCAATGGCCATGGCAAGGGTTCGGAACACGCCTGGCATCTCCTGGGTCAGCTCCCGTTCGATGCGGCGAAGCTGTGCCTGATGCCATATCGGTACGCCAGCGAGCGCCACCGCTATCGCAATGGGCACGCCGATGGGAGACAAGGCGACAAGACAGAGGACGAGGGCAAGCAATGCATCACCGACGATTACGGCAGCCACCCCCTGCCCCGAAGTCCTTACCAGGCCCTCCGGAAGGGTCCACGAGCCCGAGCCTCCTTGGCCACCCCGTGCGGACACGACGATTTCCTCGCCAAGAGCGTGCCAAGAGTCCGTGGAGTCTAGTGCATTGACCACGCGAGAAGCCCCGAGAGCGCCAAGGAGGACCCTCACATACCTCATCACCTTCCGGCGCAGCAAGCTCTTAGGACTCGTCCCCAGTCGTCCCCCATGGAGCACAAGCACCGCGAGAAACGTCGTCAGGCTGCCAAGGATGGCATACATCGTCTCCATCTCTCCACCTCCTCAGTCCTAAGCGCGCCAATCCGAATGGCCTCTCCTATGAAACTGGGCTCCGAGACGAGTTCCCACGTCCCTCTCGCCTGGTCGTAGCGGACGCACTCTCGAAGCATCACTCCCCCGGAATCTGCCCTGGACACCTCGCTCAGCGACGTGATTCGACGGATGCCGTCCGGGAATCGCGCGGACATCACGAGCAGGTCTAGGGCCGACGCGATCTGCTCCTCGATGATGTCGGTCGGAAGGTCCATGCCAAACCTGGCCATAAGCACGAGCCTCAGTATCGCCTCCTGCGCCGACCCCGCGTGCAGCGTGGTCAGCGATCCGTCATGCCCGGTATTCATGGCCTGAACACAGGAAACACAGACAATGCGAGCACTGTATACGGTCCTGACCAGCCATCTAGCCGTTTAGCAGTTGAGCCGTGGGGGTGTGAGTCCGCCCAACTCACCTCTTTGCTCACCTATTTCACGTCCCCGGGGCTTTGGCCAAAGAAAAAGCGGGACTCCCGTGAGTCCCGCTCCGAGCGACGCTCTGGAAGCATGTCGATGTCCTAGACGTCCGGTCCGAAGTCACGTCTCGGCCGCGCGGTGTAGTCGTCGGACGTGTCGGCGTCGTCCGGGAGGACGGACGGGTCCGCGAACGCCCGGTGCGCACGCACCGTCTCGGGCGCAAGCTTGTCGACGACCCTCTCCGTGAGCTTGTCGGCGCACCTGCGCAGCCACGCGGCGGCCCTGGGAAAGCCGCTGTCCTCGAGGGCCCCGGCGACCACGTCGATGACCGAGGCCACGACGTCACGGAGCCCGAGCGTGCGTCTGCCCGTCGTGACCTTGAGGTCCTCGCGGGCCTGGTCGATGTCGCGGTAGACGCCGTGAAGCTCGTCCCTCGCGCCTGCGACCCTCTCACGCACCTCGCGGAGCGACGGCTCGTGGCCGTCCTTCCAGTCGATGCCGTACCCGTTCGGGCCGAGGGCCTCGACGTCTTCACGGATGTCACGGAGCTGGCTTGCGGCGCTGTCGCGCTCGGACTCGGCCTTGCGCTTGGCGCGCTTGGCCTTCTCGGCTTCCTTGCGTGCGGCCTCGGCGTCCTCACGAGCCTGCGCAGCCTCGGCCTTGGCCTTGTCGGCGGCAGCCCTCGCGCGGGTGACGCGGGCCTCTACGTCGGCAGTCTCCGCCTCGCGCGCCTTGACGGCCTGCGCGCGGGCCTCGACGTCGTCGAGCTGGCAATGGGCCCTGTACGCGAGCCTGGTGGCTCGGTCCTCGCGGGTGGTGACCTCGGCCTCACGCTTGGCGACGGCTCCCTCGCGCTCGGTGATGCGGGTCTCGCGCTTGGCGGCCTCCTTGCGGGCCGTGTAGCTGGTGACGTCCACGTGGTGCTCGTCGTTGTGCTTGACCTCGCGCTCTATGCCGTACTCGCGGCCCACGTCCTCCATGGTCCGCATCATCATGTCGTGGAGCTCGACGAAGCCCTGCTTGTCGGAGCCGTACACCTGCTTCAGAGCCTTGCCGAAGGCCGGGCGAACCGAGAGGCCCGTCTTGTAGCCGTCGGCGAGCGGGACCACAGCCAGGTGGCCGTGGATCGTGCCGGGCGCCCACCTCTGCGTCTCCCCGTCGAGGTGCCACTCGTCGCAGTGGACCTGGCCGCCGAGGACGGCGAAGTGGCCCGTGGCCTCCAGCCTGCGTGCGATGTCGCGCATGGCCTTTACGGTGGCCTCGCGGGTGGCGACGGCCTTCGGGTCATTGGTGTCGAGCCCCGTCACGGGGTTCGTCTCGGCGTCGCCGAACTGCACGACGAAGGTGACGTACGGGTCCGACTTGCGGTCGGCCATCATCTTGTCGTAGAGGCTCGAGACCCGGCGGCTCGGCTTCTTCTGGCGCGCGTTGTACTCGGCGACGGTGGACGCGAAGAGCGCGTCGTAGGCCTCCTTGTACGTCGCGGCGTGGCCGCGAATCGGAATCGCGTCGATTATGTTGTACTTGCGGTACTCCTTGAGGCTGCGCCGCGTCGGCGTCCAGTGCGGGTTCGTCCTGAGGTCGTGCTCCGGCGTGCAGGCCTTGCCCGTCTCGCCCTTCGAGACGCTCACTGACAGGCGGTAGCTCATCGTCGGCCTCCCTTCGGTCGTTTTTGTGCCGCGCGCTTGTTCCCGCGCGGCAGGGTTGCCAGTGGCGGGCTGACCTAAACCTGGCCCCGCGTGAGCGGGGACAGGTTTAGCCCAATTGCAAAACTGTCCGACGCCGCTTCGCGGCTGTCCAGTTTTCCATTGGGCGAGGGGCGCTGGCGCCCCCTCGACTCCCGCCGGTGACGCCCGAGACGTGGGACACGTTCCGGGCGTTCGTCACCAGAAACGTTGCACGCGTTTCTGGTGATGCGGCCTCAAAACGTTGCACGCGTTTTGAGGCCAAGGCACCGAGAGCGTGGGCACGGCTCTCACGGCCGTCCCGCACACCCCGGCGCCACGAGGCAGCGGCTAACGCTACCGCCCGAACAGCTCGTCCAAGTCCCCGAAGCGGCCCGCGTGTGGCCCGCGCCCCTGCGGCTTCGGCTGTGGCTGCGGCTTGGGCTGTGGCTGCGGTTGCGATTTGGGCTGTGGCTGCGTCTTAGGCTGCGGCTGTGGCTGTGGCTGTGGCTTGGGCTGTGACTGCGGCTTGGGCTGTGGCTGTGCGCCGCCCTTCTCCGCGAGCATGGCCTCGGCGACGGCCTCAGCCAGGCGCAGCGGGTAGGCTGCCGCCTCATAGGCCTTGCGGGCCTCGCGCTCGCGCCTGCGGGCGCGGGAGAGGGCCTGCCTTGCGGACTCCAGGCGCCTCTCGGCCCGGTCGAGCTGCTCGCGCAAGGCTTTGAGGTCGGCTTGGGTGACTGGCTTTGTCTGTGTCATGGCGTTGTCTCCCCTCTAGTTGATGACGAACTTGTCGCCGAAGGTGATCTTGTTGAGCGAGGCGCAGCCGGAGAACATGCGGTCCATGTCCGTGACCTGGGACGTATCGAAGGAGCTCAGGTCGAGCGAGGTCAGCTTCGAGCAGCCTTGGAACATCCAGCCCATGTTCGTGACCTTGGACGTATCGAAGGAGCTCAGGTCGAGCGAGGTCAGAGACTTGCAACCGTTGAACATCCAGTCCATGTCCGTGACCTGGGACGTATCGAAGGAGCTCACGTCGAGCGAGGTTAGAGACGAGCAGCCGTAGAACATGATACTCATGCTCGTGACCTTGGCCGTGTCGAAGGAGCTCAGGTCGAGCGAGGTCAGGGACGAGCAGCCGTAGAACATGGAGGTCATGTCCGTGGCCTGCGACGTATCGAGCCTGGCGAGGTCCATCGCCGTGCAGCCCTTCATGCCGTAGAACCAGAACGCCAGGCTGGACGCGGGCCTCACGGCGTCGACGAACCTCACGGCCTTGACCTGGTCCACCGCACCGGACCATGGCACCGCGGTCTGCAACCAGTACGACGCGTTCTCGAATCCCTTGTAGACCGTGCCGGCGTACGTGCCGCCGCTTATGGACGTCACGGTGCCGGTGCTCTCGTCCTCGTGCGTCTCGGTGCTACGCACGAAGTCAAGCTCACCCGTCGTGGGATTGAGCACGGCGTATGCTGTACCCACAAGCTCGGAATCGGTCGCGTGGTACGGTATCGCCATTGCCGTCCGTGGTGCCGCGACCAGGGCGAGCGCGCCCATGACGAGGCAGCAGACGAGCGTGAGCAGTGCGTTTCGTTTCATGTCTGATTCTCCTTTCGTTGTCGTATGTGCAGAGCGGGCCCGGCCTGGCCGGACGGGTCCGCGCCTTTCCACGTGTCACGCCACGAGCTCATAGCCGTGGTCGACGAGGAAGAGGTAGGTCGCCCTGTCCTCGGCGGAGTAGCCGTGGTCGACGAGCCACTTCTCGGTGATGGAGCGCCGGAAGGCACGAACGAAGCGGTCGAAGACCGCGTCGCGGGCCGCAACCTCGGTGGGCGTGCCGCGACGGCAGCGGTATTCGACCAGGACCGTCGGAGGCCTGCGGTCGCCGTGCGGGATGACCCTCAAGATGTAGAAGCGCGAGATGGCGGCGTCCATCAAGGGCTTGTCCGCGTCCGTCACGACCGGAGCGAGCCGTCCCCTGACGGAGCCCGAGTCCCTCGGCGCCTGGTGCATGACCGAGGGGCCGGCCCATTCGGCGAAGGGCAGGTTCGAGGTAGCGACATAGTGGGAGCCCAGCCACCAGCGGTCCCCGCTGCCGCGCCTGTAGACCTTGCACGGGTAGTTGTCGGTCATCGGCAGGATGGCGGAGCCCGCGTTGTCGTCGAGGGCTACCGCCTTGTGGTAGGGCGCGAGCTCGTCGTACTTGCCCGTGCCCGTCGCGGTCGGGGTGTAGATCTCGTCCTCGGCGAGCCCCAGGGCGAGAAGCGCCTGGTGGACGCCCCATGTCTTGCCAATGCCCGGCGGGCCCTGGATGAAGACGCAGGTGCGCAGGATGCCCGACGCCTGCAGGCGCTCGACGGCCTCCTTCACGCCGACGTCGTAGGACTTGCGCAGGTATTTGGCCTTGGCGTTCGTGCAAAACTTCCAGTCGAGGGAGTCGAACCAAGCGTCGAAGTTCTCGAGCCTGCGTCCCAGCTCGCGGGCCACCTCGTAGAGGTGCATCATCTCGCGCGTCGTCGCCTTGGTGCCCTCGCGCGAGGCGAGCGCGCCGTCGCGGATGGACTTGTAGCGCTCCATGGAGACGTTCGTCCACATGCGACGGTCGACACCCTCGTAGGCGTACTGGTACTTGCCCTCGCGCTGGGCCTTTGCGGTCTCGTGGGTACCGTAGAGGACCGCCGAGCAGAAATCGCCGCACGTGGTCACGCCGCCCTTGCACCAGAGCTCAAGGTCGGGGAAGGGTATGAACGCCTTGCCACCGGTCGGGCTGACGATGTAGCCACGGTCCTTGGGCAGGACGCGGAAGTAGACGCCGAGCTTGAGTAGCGTCGGCAGGATCTTGAAGCGCTCGCCGGACTTGAGCCGGACGTAGAGGTGGTAGTGCCTCTTCTTGCAGGCGGGAAGCCAGAAGTCCGAGTTGGCTTCCTTGTCCATGTCGTGCTCGAAGAGGAAGACCTCCCATTTGGGGTCGAAGGCCGTGACGAGGGCCTTGAGGGCATCGGCCCCACCTGGTATCTGCTCGTCATAGAACTTCACGGCCAGGGTCCTCACCTGGTCGCGCGGGTAGTGCAGCACGCCGCCCGGGTTGTGCTTGCGCTTGTAGGCTGCGTCCTGGTGGGTGAAGTAGGCCCATGCGTCGGAAAAGGCCCTGTTGGCGGTGATGTAGCGCTTGTCGATGGCGTCGCACACCAGCCACGAAGTCTTGGTCGCGAAGCAGGCGACGGCGCACAAGTTGGGGTTGTCCTTCCAGTCCTTGGCCGTGAAGTCCTTCGGGCGGGTAACGTCGACCGGTGGCGTGTAGTTGCACAGCCTCTTGTCACCGGATGCCTTCTTCACGCAAGTCAGATACACGCTCAGTGCCGAGCCGGCACTGCCCTGCCGGGACCCGAGCGTGCCCGCATAGGTGCCTTCCTTGTCGCCTTGTGGTACAATGTCCATATCACCTGCGGGTATGGCACCCGTGTTCCCCGTCGTCTGCGGCGCAGCAGGCGGCGGGGTTTTCGTCTTCTTAGCGGCCATGGGCGGCCACCTCCCTTGCGTCGTGGACCCAGCGCTCGACCGTGCGTGGCGAGCATCCGTAGTACTCGGCTATCTCCCGGTGGGTGTGGCCCTCGGCCACGAGCGAGAGCAGCAGGTCGGGCGCGGGCCGCGGATGCCTGAGGCCATCGGTCCAGGGGTCGTAGAAGAGCCCGAAGCGACGCGCGACCCACGCCTCGACCGTGCGGGGCGAGACCCCGTAGAAGTGGGCTATCTCCCTATGGCTGTGGTCGTGGATGAGAGGCCAGAGGATGTCGTCACTGGGTCGTACCATGCGGCTCATGCAATCACCGCCCCAGACCTATGCAAAAAGGACCCGGGCAGAGAAAAGGCGCGAATCGAGCCTTTAGTGGTCTCTTTTGAACCTTCGTGGGCAATTTGCGCGCCATCGCGCCGCGAAGGAGCGAAAAAACTAAGACATTAAGACACGCTAAGACGCCGTAGCTGTCTTCGTAGGCGTCACGCGGAACGACCAGCGGAAACAGCGCGCAAAACCCCGCAACAGTCCAAAAAGGCCTTGTCTTAGTGGGGCACGTATCGTCTGACCTGCGGAAACAACGCGAAAAACTACGCAAACGCCAAAATTGGCGTGTCCCCGTAGGGCTCGTAGCGTCTGACCTGCGGAAACGACGCGCAAAACCCCGCAAAAAAAACGGGTTTCGAGTTCTAGTTTTATTTGTGCAGTGAACCCCGCCAAAATGGCCGTAACGCCCGTAACACTTTGGCGGTATCGCAACCTGCAGGTTATGCATGTCGCTCACCCCCTGGGGACGACGCGGTGAGCGGCGCGGTAGCTGCGGAGGTCCTCGATGGAGTATGCGACGTAGCGTCCGTCACGGATGAAGGCAGGACCCTTGCCCAGGCTCCGCCAGTTGGCGAGGGTGCGGGATGCGACGCCGAGCCACTCGGCGGCCTCGGTGGGCGTGAGGCAAATGTCGTCTTCCGATGTGCGGTTCTGTCTCTTCGTTACAGCCATGGTCTGACCTCCGGACCTAGGGCACGCGTCACGCGTGCGGCGTGTAGGTCCGGGGTGGCTGCGACATCATCCCCGGTGTCGATTAAGGGACACTCTCGCCAACGGGCACCCATGCCCGCGCAGTCTGGCCACCGCGCTCGTCGCGCGGCCGTTTGCACTCCGCTACCCCTGCTGACGCGAGGGGCGGTCCCGCCTTACGGGGTGGAGATCTCTTATGCCTCGTCCCGTCGACGACTCTATAATACACCCAAGTTCTCTTGCGCCAAGGCTTTTCAATTGAACCACAGCATTATCGTGTGAGATACTCGCAGGCGATGTGACGGCGTCGTCGGAGAGATCGCCTCTTGCGTACGGGCGATTCTAAGGCGTTTTGAGACGTCGATAGCGCCTTTTCGATGTAGAGGACGTAGTTACTAAGAAACCCGTCTAGAAATCGATTCTAGACGGGTCAAAACGTGTTCTCTTGTATCATCGAGACGCGGATGTAGCCGAATGCTTTCTTCTTTCTAATAGTCTTTGTCAAAGTACTCAATCGCGTTTCGCTGTCAATTCATCGGCTGCCGCTTTTTCTTCGGCCATGATGCCCGACATATAAGCGTCCATGTACGCCCAGTCGGGGTCCCCAGAGGGCGTGACTGGCAGTTTAATCAGCTCTTC
>Ga0256406_1007148_pt1 | contig 10781 bp, 7 predicted proteins | sample RumenRJG_03DNA_FD_185986 | JGI IMG/M metagenome (GOLD analysis project Ga0256406, IMG submission 185986) | Bovine rumen microbial communities from Lethbridge, Alberta, Canada - RJG_03 | ecosystem: Host-associated > Mammals > Digestive system > Stomach > Rumen | place: Canada: Alberta | collected...
GGGCATCCTCTGTGTGAAAATACGATGCATAAACCTTTTCCAGCGTCTCCCGGCCCAGATCATTGTAGCCGTAACCGGTCGTTGAATACAGGCAGGCTTCGCCGACATGATTTTCCTGCATGGCACGTATCACCTTGTACTGGCAGTACTCCGCTATGTCATCTACTTTCTGAAAGCGGTCGACGAGTTTTGCTGCCGTCTCTTCGCCGTACTCGGCCGTTTTCCGGTCAATGCCGAAACTTTCATACATCTTCAGTTTATCTTCAGTCATGATATACTCCCTCGAATTTATTATCATTCAAATCAAGCTGACTCTACCATAAAGCCTGTTTGCCAGCAACGATTAATTCATCTATATGGGCATGCGATTCATTTCTTCTATCAGTGAATCCGGCAGGTACCGCGGACCGCGAATGTTGGTGATACCATACTTTTCAGCAAGAAGGGATTTCGGATACTCTCCGTGATTGAAGCGCCTGATCAGACGCATACGCATGACATTCTTTCCCGGAAATTCTTCTTCCATATCCGCGTCCGGTGTGAGATTCGTTTCCAGAATCCGGCACTCGTACAGAATGCAGGAAATCGGGACGCCTGCATAGATGCATACGATATCATCAGTCTTAAAGGATGGACTGCTCTGCGTCCATATGATCTCATCTGTTCCCTGAAAGAAATGCTTCGGATCGGCCAGGTTTACCCGGGCAGGCACGATAAAAGCGCGTGGCGGCCTGTATTTCCGATATTCTTTCGGATCAGCGGTAGCAAAAAAGCTGTCCTCAATGAGAGAATCAACCGTATCGTCCGAAACAGTATCATTAAGAACGACGGTGAGCCAATTTGCTTTGTTCATGTGATAGGCAGGAAAAATACCCGGCTGTCTAAGAAGCACGGAATGAAGAACAACGTCGGATACACGGACGTTCATAATCTGGAACTTGTCCTCACCGGGAAGTCCCAATACATCCGGGTCAACTTCCATAAATAGCGCATACCACTTGCCGGAGTCTTCATGCCTCAGTGCCAGACGGTTCGGTGCCAGACGAAACGGTCTATCGGGGTTTGTACCAAAACGGTTTCGGGCGAAAAAGAACGCCCTTTCCTTCTGTGTCATACCGCTCTTTCTGCCGCTTTCATCCATATATTCTCTTTCCTTATAAAGCATCGATCATGGCCTGCAGCTTCCGATTCCAGATACAGGCCATTTTTTATGGATAATACAGCAGATGCCATTTCTGGCAACTGCTCTCTGTTCGCGTAAAACGTCATCCCTGCGATCTTCTGGCCTTCCAGAGCATCAGCATGTAGTTGAGGATCGCACGGCTGTCACCGCCGAAATCTTCTTTCTCAACCCAGATGACGCTCTCCTCACGCCGGAACCAGGTAAGCTGCCGCTTAGCGAAATGCCGCGTATCCAGCTTGATCTGCTCCACCGCCTCTTCCAGCGTGCACCTGCCCTCCAGATACGGGAACATCTCACGGTAGCCGAGTGCTTTCATTGACGGGCTGTCCTCTGTGATGCCGTGCGCGACGAGGCCGCGGATCTCGTTTTCCAAACCACGGCTGATCATGCTGTCCACACGGCTGTTGATCCTCCCATACAGGATGTTCCTGTCCTGATTGAGAACAAAGTATAAAAAGCAATACGGCGACTTCCGCATCTTCTGCTCTTCGTTATGTGCAGAGATCAGCTCGCCTGTCTTCTCGTGAAATTCCAGTGCACGGATCACACGGCGTACGTTGTTCGGATGAATCTCTTCTGCGGCAGCAGGGTCTGTTTCCTGCAGCATATGGTACAGATATGCAGGTCCTTTATCTGCCGCGAGCTTTTCTAGCGCAGATCTCTCATCGGACGGTCCGTCTTCCTCCGTGAAATCGATATCTCTCAGGACTGCCTGGATATAAAATCCTGTTCCACCGGCGAGGATCGGTATCCGGCCCTGGCTCCAGATCTCTTCCATGGCTTCTTTGGCCATCTGCTGAAAGCGCCACACATTGAAATCCTCATCCGGATCGAGCACATCGATCAGGTAATGCGGGATGCCGCGACGCTCTTCCACAGGCAGCTTGTCTGAACCGATATCCAGTCCGCGGTACACCTGAACGGAATCGGCGGAGATAATGGATCCGTTTACCGCTTCTGCCAGATCCAGGGACAGCTTTGTCTTGCCTACTGCCGTCGGTCCGGTCAGGACAATCAGCGGTTTTTTCCGGCTGTCGGATATATCTGCCATCGTTTTCCCTCCATATATCAGGAAACAATCCTGCGGAATTTCTTATCCATCTCATAGCGTGAGATGGAGATGATCGTGGGTCTCCCGTGCGGACAGTTGTAAGGATTTTCCAGCGTGAGCAGTTCATCGATCAGCGCCTCAGCCTCTTTTTCAGAAATCTGCATATTGCCCTTGACTGATGCCTTGCAGGCCATGGATGCGATTTTTTCAGTGATCACCGCCGGATCGCCCTCTCCCATACTGTCAAGCTGCCCCAGGACTTCCGTGAACAGATCTTCAGGTTTCACATACAGATTTGCGGGAACTGCATTCAGCCTGTATGTGTTCAGACCAAATGGTTCAAGTTCAAATCCCAGAGATGTGAAGGAATCCATATGTCGGCTGATCAGATCTGCCTCATGGGCGGAGAGATTCAGTATAACCGGAGGATAGAGCATCTGCGAAGAAATCTTTTTTTCACGATAACCGCGCATCATACGCTCATAATTGACTTTTTCATGTGCGGCATGCTGATCGATGATATACAGGGAATCCCTGTATTCAATGAGCCAGTAAGTTTCAAAAAGCTGGCCGATCAGCCTGAACTGTCTGCGCGCCTGTTCGGAGAGTACCCTGTCATCACGAAACATATTCATCTGCTCCGTATGCATCTCCGGGCGTACCGCTTTTTCCTGCGAAACATGACCGGCGGCATCCGTACTTTCAGAAGCATCAGGCACCGTCCCCGTTTCAGGTGTTTTATCCATGGTTTCGCTTAATGTTTCTTCCCGGACGGTATCAAAGCTGAGGACAGGGACATCCTCATATGCTGCCTTCTGACCGCTTTCTGCAGAATGAACTTCTCCAGAAGTCATTCTGCTTCCCACCGGATGAATTTCTTCCGCAGTCTTTCTGTCTTCCGCGGGATGAACTTCTTCAGATGTGTCTGTACTTTCGGCCTGATGTTCTGCTGCCGCAGTATTGTTCAGAGAGTTTCTTCTCTCCTGCGCCTCTGCATCTCTGCTGAGTGCGCTTCTTCTCTCTTCTTCCGCTTCCCTCCTGAATTCTGACCTCTCAAACGGCTCAGGTGCATCACCGTTCAGCACGGGAAGACGCACATCTTTATCACTTCGGGGACGTGCCTCTTTATCCGGACTGACTTCGGGAATTCTCTCCCTGTTCATGAGTGCATTCTGAATGGCCAGACAGAGCTCGTGATAAAGCCTTTCCTGGTCTGAGAGGCGCACCTCCAGCTTCCTCGGGTGCACATTGACGTCGACCTTGTGGCTGTCGATATCCAGATATAACAGCGTAAACGGATAGCGGTGCTGCATAAGAAAACCGTGATATCCGTCCTCAATGGCTTTGGTGATTACATTATTTTTTACAAAGCGATTGTTGATGAAGTAATTTTCAAAATTCCGGTTGCCGCGTGATGCGTTCGGTGTGGCAATAAAACCGTGAATATGCATGATCTCAGAAGACGAATCGACGGGGATAAGCTCCCTTGTGAGATCGCGGCCGTAAATCTGGTAAACAATTTCCTTCAGATCACCGTTTCCGCTCGTGTACAGGCGATTCTGCCCGTTCATGATGAATTTAAAAGAGACTTCCGGATGTGAAAGCGCAAGTTCTTCAATCCAGCTGGCGCACTGACTTCCCTCGGCCTGCGCAGATTTCAGAAACTTTGCCCTCGCCGGCACATTGTAAAAAAGATCGCGCACGATAAATGTGGTGCCCTGCGGTGCGCCGATTTCCTCGCACTCCTTTTCCTTACCGCCCTCAATGGTGTAGCGGATACCGGTCAGCGCATCAGGCGTCTTCGTGATGCATTCCATCCGCGATACAGAGGCGATGCTCGAAAGTGCCTCTCCGCGGAACCCCAGCGATGCGATATCGTCGAGATCCTCCACTTTCCGGATTTTGCTCGTCGCGTGACGAAGAAAGGCAGTCCGCACCTGATCTGCCGGGATGCCGCCGCCGTTGTCCGTGATGCGGATAAAGGTAGTGCCGCCGTCTCTGATCTCCACCGTGACCGCCGTGGCAAGAGCATCCAGTGCATTCTCCGTCAGTTCCTTGACAACGGAAGCCGGACGCTCGACCACCTCACCGGCGGCAATCTTGTCTATGGTTGTCTCATCAAGTACTCTGATCTCTCTGACCATAATGTCCCTTCATAAGTTTGTGGCGCGTGGAAAAACATCTCACTTTCGGAATCCTGAGGCTGCATGGATCATGCAGCGCATTACCATCTGTTTTTCACCTCGCTCTGCAGATGAAACAGCGTGTTCATCGCCTCCATCGGCGTCATATTCTGAATATCCAGACTGCGGATCTCCTGAATGATCCGGTTGTCATCCGCCGTGTCCAGGAATGACATCTGCTCCATGTCCACAGTATCGTAGTGCGCCGTTTTCTTTTTGGCTTTATTTTCTGTAAGATCCTTGACTGCTGATGTGATATCAGCGTCCGAAAGCTGACTAACAATCTCATCAGCCCGCTTCAGCACCGGCTCGGGAACGCCGGCGAGCCGCGCAACCTGTATGCCGTAGCTCTTGTCCGCGCCTCCCTCGACGATCTTCCGGAGAAAAACAATGCCGTCGCCTTTTTCGCGCACGGCGATGCGGTAGTTGTTTACGCCGGCGATTTTGCCTTCGAGCTCGGTGAGTTCGTGATAATGCGTGGCAAAAAGTGTTCTCGCACCGAGCTTTTTCGTATCTGCCACATATTCGACGACGGCCCAGGCAATGGCCAGACCGTCAAACGTACTGGTGCCCCGACCGATCTCATCGAGAATGAGCAGACTGTTCTTTGTCGCATTTTTCAGAATATTCGCGACCTCTGACATCTCCACCATAAAGGTACTCTGTCCGCTCGCAAGGTCGTCCGAAGCGCCGACTCTGGTAAAGACGCGGTCGACAATACCGATATCCGCCGATGCTGCGGGAACAAAGCACCCGATCTGCGCCATCAGAACGATCAGCGCTGTTTGACGCATATAGGTCGACTTGCCCGCCATGTTCGGGCCGGTGATCACGGCCACGCGGTGTGCAGAGCTGTCCAGATACGTGTCGTTGGACACAAACATCTCATCCTTCAGCATCTGCTCAACCACCGGATGCCGGCCGTCTTTGATATCTATTTTTCCCTTTGTATTGATCTTCGGCCGCACATAGCGGTTGTGATCCGACACATAGGAAAAAGAACAGAATACGTCGAGAGCAGCGATCGCCCTGGCCGTTTTCTGCACACGCGCGACATTGTCGGCAATTTTTTTCCTGATCCCGTCGAACAGCTCATATTCCAGAGATGTCAGGTGCTCATCGGCACCTGTGATCTTCTGCTCGATCTCCTGCAGGCGCTCCGTCGTGTACCGCTCCGATCCGGTCAGCGTCTGTCGGCGGACGTAGTAATCCGGAACCTTGTCCTTGAAAGAGTTGGTGACCTCGATACAGTAGCCGAACACACGGCTGTAACGGACACGGAGTGTCTTGATACCGGTCTTCTCCCGTTCCTCCTGCTCCAGATCTGACAGCCACTTCTGACCGTCCTGTTTTGCCGCGCGGTAATCATCAACCATCTGGTTATAACCGTCGCGGATGATACCGCCTTCTTTCATCGCCAGCGGAGGATCTTCAACAATGGCCTGGCTGATCAGATCATGCAGATCCTCCAGAGGATCCAGATCATCACAGATATTTTTCAGGAGTGAACATTTGAAATTGCCGAGAAGCTGGCGGATAAACGGCAGCATGTGGAGTGAATTGCCGAAGGCGACGATATCCCGCGGATTGGCCGAGCGATAGGTGATCCGACTGACCAGACGCTCCAGGTCATAGACCGGCTGCAGATACTCGCGGATCTCATCGCGGATCATCGGCATTCCTGTCAGTTCTTCGACCGCATCCAGCCTGTTGTTGATTTCTTTCGGATCGATCAGCGGCTGCTCGATCATGCTGCGCATCATGCGCGCACCCATAGCCGTTTTTGTCTTATCCAGCACGCCCAGCAGTGAACCGCGCTTCAGCTTTTCACGAAGTGTCTCTGTCAGCTCCAGATTGCGCCTCGTCGCGGTATCAAGCACCATGAACCGGTCGGAAAAATAAGGCGTGATCGCCGTCATCTGTTCCATATCGGTTTTCTGAGTCTCATACAGATACCGGAAAAGCGCACCGGCAGCAATCTGTCCGCAGCCGAAATCCCGGAGTCCCAGCTTTGTCATTGATGAGGCGTGGAAATGCTTCAGCAGAATCTGTTGACAGGATGCATCGTCGAAGTAATCATCATTCAGTGCCGAGATCGATATTTTCAGCCGGTTTTTTAGGTCGTCCATATCGAGTGCCGACATCATGAGTGCCTGATTGCTGATGATCTCAGCCGGCATGAATTTCTGGATCTCATCCATGAGCCTCTGATCGGAATCTGTCTCCGAGACGAGGCACTGGCCTGTGGAAATATCGGCGACAGAAATGCCGTATCGGTCCGACGTACAGAATACGCACATCAGGTAATTATTTTTTGTCTCATCGAGTTCTTCCGGACTGGTCACGGTTCCGGGCGTGACGATCCGGATGACCTCCCGTTTGACAAGGCCCTTGGCGAGTTTCGGATCCTCGACCTGCTCACAGATGGCGACCTTGTGACCTCTCTCGATCAGCTTTGCAATGTAGGTATCCGCCGCATGGAACGGAATGCCGCACATCGGTGCACGCTCCTCCAGGCCGCAGTCCTTGCCGGTCAGCGTCAGCTCCAGCTCTTCGGAAACCATCTTCGCATCATCAAAAAACATCTCATAGAAGTCTCCGATGCGATAGAAAAGAACACAGTCTTTATATTGTTCCTTTGTCTGCAGATAATTCTGCATCATGGGTGATAATGCCATATTTCTCCTTTATGCGCGCGTTCCCAGATAATAGAAGCCGTGACAGCTGTCCAGATGTACCGGCACAATTTTTCCGATGAGTGATGCATCTCCGGGAAAATGAACGACGATGTTGTTTGCCAGTCTCCCCGTCACCAGGGAATCATCCTGTTCATTGATCTGCTCGACGAGTACGTCCATGGTCTGCCCATCAAAACGCGCTGTCCGCTCACGGCCGATCTGCTGCACAAGGGTAAGCAGACGGTTAAATCGATCTTTGATCACATCATCCGGCACCTGATTTTCCATGACCGCCGCCGGCGTTCCGCTCCGTTTGGAGTAGATGAACGTAAAAGCACTGTCATAGCGGACTTTTCGGACGACATCGAGCGTATCCTGAAAATCCTCCTCTGTCTCCCCGGGATAGCCGACAATGATGTCTGTCGTCAGAGAAATATCCGGCATGGCCGCGCGGATGCGGTCAACCAGTGCCAGATAGGATTCCTTTGTATAATGGCGGTTCATGCTCTGCAGGATTCTGGTGCTTCCCGACTGCAGCGGCAGGTGAAGATGCGGGCAGATTTTGTCAGGATGCTCTGCCATCACGCGGATCAGATCATCGGACAGATCCTTCGGATGTGATGTCATGAAGCGGATCCGCTCAAGACCGTCAATATCCGATATATCATCCAGTAATTCGGCAAAGCTGACCGGTTCCGGAAGCGTTTTTCCATAGGAATTCACATTCTGTCCGAGAAGCATGACCTCCACAACGCCGTCGGATACCAGACGCTCTATTTCACGCCGGATCTCCTGCGGCTGCCTTGAGCGCTCACGGCCCCTGACGTAGGGAACAATGCAGTAGCTGCAGAAATTATTACAGCCGTACATGATATTTACGCCGGACTTGAAACTGTATTTGCGGTCGATCGGCAACTGTTCTACAGAAGCCTCCGCCTTCTCCTGAATATCCACGATCATGCTGTGCGGTGACGCCAGTGATTCTGACACGATCTCTGCCAGCTTATAGATGTTGTATGTTCCGAAAACAAAATTGACAAAGCTGTATTTGTCACGGATCGTATCCACGACCTGCTTTTCCTGCATCATGCATCCGCAGAGGCCGATCATCATATTCGGATTTTCCTTCTTGATCGCATGCAGCCCGCCGAGACGGCCATAAACCTTTGTATTCGCATTTTCGCGGACAGTGCAGGTGTTGTAGATAACGAGGTCGGCTTCCTCTGTCTCCGTCTTCACAAAGCCGATCTCCTCCAGAATTCCGCGCAGTTTCTCAGAATCCCTGGCATTCATCTGACACCCAAATGTGACAACATCGAACGTCAGCGGGCGCCCTTTTCTTTCAGACACCTCCCGCAGCTGCTGTGCCGCCTTCTGCATGAAGTAGGCCTGTCTCTCAGGTTCTTTCACCGGCACCTGACCGGCTGTCATATCATGATCATCAAATATCATATTATCAGATAACTCCTGCTCAAATGATTACACGAATTTTATGCGGATTACTTTCAAATCATTATCTGTCACGGCAGGGCACTTCCGCCGCCGATGATCCTGCGCTGTCAGGCCGGATCTGTCCGTTGCCGAGAATAATATACTTGGTCGTCGTGAGTGCCAGCAGTCCCATCGGTCCCCTCGCATGCAGCTTCTGTGTGCTTATGCCAATCTCTGCGCCGAATCCGAATTCCCCGCCGTCCGTAAACCGCGTCGAAGCGTTCAGATAGACAGCTGCTGCGTCCACCCGGTCGAGAAATTTCTGCGCATCTGTCCAGCTGTTCGTGATGATGGACTCTGAATGGCCGGTATTGTACCTGTTGATATGGGCGATGGCCTCGTCCGTAGAATCCACTGTCTTTACGGAAATGATGAGATCCAGATATTCGGTTCCGAAATCCTCCTCAGATGCGTGTGTCAGATGCGCCTCCGGGCAGGCTTTCTTCATTGCGTCGTAGGCGCGTTCATCGGCGCGGATCTCTACATTCTTCTCTGTGAGAGCTTCTGCGATCGGTCCCGCGGCCTGATTGAGAATACCGCTGTGAATAACCAGTGATTCGCAGGCATTGCAGACACCCGTGCGCTGTGTTTTTGCATTGACGATGATGCGTACGGCCATATCGATATCTGCGGAAGAATCCACATAGATATGGCAGTTGCCTGTACCGGTCTCTATCACGGGAATCGAACTGTTTCTGCGGACAGCCTGTATCAGATTTTTACCTCCGCGCGGAATCAGCAGATCCACATATTCGTCCATCTGCATGAATTTCTGCGTCGTCTCGTGATCCACGGACTCGATGAGCTGGATCATGTCCACCGGCAGACCGGCGTCAGCAAGGCTTCTCCTTAGCACTCTCACGATGGCAGTGTTTGAGGAAATGGCATCACTGCCGCCCTTCAGGATCACGGTATTGCCTGTTTTAAAAGTGAGCGCAAAAGAATCTGCCGTCACATTCGGCCGCGCTTCATAAATGATGCCGATGACCCCGAGCGGCACGCGCTTCTGTCCGATCATCAGACCGTTCGGCCGTTTGTTCATGGAGAGAACCGAGCCGATCGGGTCATCCAGAGATGCCACTTTCTCCAGCCCATCCGCCATGGAGCGTATTCTTCCCTCTGTCAGGCGGAGCCGGTCGAGCAGACTGCTCTTCATGCCGTTTTTCACAGCCCTGTCCACATCTTCGCTGTTGGCAGCGAGAATCTCATTGCTGCGGCTGACAAGATCAGCTGCGGCGCGTCTCAGCAGATTATTCTTCTGTTCCGTGGAAAGCCCGGCGCCTTCCATCGATGCTGATTTTGCTCTCTTACCGATTTCTTCAAGATCCATGACTCAGAATCCTTTCTTCTGTAAAAATGGCCTGCGGCGGCACATCCATGAGATCATACGGCACGGCATCAAAGATCTGGAATTCAAAAGCAACGGCGTACCGCGTAAAATCCATGTGCCGTTTTAAATAGCGGTCATAATAGCTTCCGCCGTAACCCACGCGGTGAAGTGACTGGTCAAAGGCCACACCGGGCATGATCATCAGGACGTGATCCGCGTCGTCCGCCTGTGACACGCTTCCGGGGACGGAGGGATCCGGTTCTGCGATGCCGAATTTCGAAGTCTTCAGCTGGTCGAATGCGTGAATGTACCAGAATGACATGCGACGGTGTGCTTCAACTCTGGGAACCGCAACTTTTTTCCCGTCTCTCCACGCCTGTTCGATAAAAGATCTGGTAATCACCTCGTGCCCGAATCCCATGTATGTAAAAATGGCATCCGCACTCCTGTACGCATCGGAAGCCGTGATCTTCTGAAAAATCTGACGGCTTTTTTGATTCACTTCTTCGTCTGTCATCTGCTCCCGCCGGTTGAAAACCGTCTGCCGCAGCTGTTTTTTTATTTCGTCTGCACTCTTACTCATTTCATAGCCGATCTGTGTATGCTTTATCAGTTTTCGGATTCCAGATAATCCATGAGATAAAATTCATCTTTCTTTCCCGGAAGAAAGAGCGTTCCGACCTTCTCCCCGTTGACGATTCTGTGAATATTGTGGAAATCGTCACCGCTGGCGATGATCATGCTGCAGCCGGCCATCCCGGCGATCTTTGCCGCAGAAAGCTTTGTCGCCATTCCTCCGGTGCCCACATTGGTCCCTGTCGTTGACTTTCCCATGTGCATCAGCTTTTCATCCAGATGATCAACT
>Ga0256406_1007149_pt1 | contig 10777 bp, 10 predicted proteins | sample RumenRJG_03DNA_FD_185986 | JGI IMG/M metagenome (GOLD analysis project Ga0256406, IMG submission 185986) | Bovine rumen microbial communities from Lethbridge, Alberta, Canada - RJG_03 | ecosystem: Host-associated > Mammals > Digestive system > Stomach > Rumen | place: Canada: Alberta | collected...
ATGTAAAATCCTGGCACCTTCTACGATCCCGGTTGCGGCAAATGCGAGAAAGACCGATCGGAGGGATTCAGAGAATATTGCCAGATGCCTTGCCTATAACAGTGCCAAGTTCATCTACGTTCCCACAGTTGATAAATCTAAATTAGATTCTACAATCGAAATATTATCTTTCTGGATTATCGAAGGAATGAAATATTCTTTCTTTTTATCCACAAGCGTTAAATCATTTGCAGAATCCTCAGCTAGTTTTAAGGTTAAATTAGTTCCAATAAAACCTGCTGCACCCAGTATCAGAATTTTCATTTTACACTCCATTTATCTATCAAAAGATTCTTTCACATGTCAATATTAATCATCGTTTTGGTATTCCGTTCATTCGATTATTCAGAAATACCATACTTCTCTTGGTTTTCTACAACAGCATACTGTTTAAACACTATACCGAAAATAATGCCAAACAAACATGCTATTGAATTATTAAATGCTGGTTCCGATGTTGAACTGATTAAAAGATATATATATGAAAATAGTGTCCCACAATAAATATACTTATCTAGATGCCTAAGCAGAGAAATTCTACGATAATAAATAAACAGTATCCCAATGTAAACAATTGTTCCCAAAAAACCAGTTTGACCGAAAATAATTGGCCAGAACTGGTCATCTAAAAAAGGTGCTGTTGAATCACTTAACCCATACACAGTTTGTAATCCGTATTTTATATAAATTGGAGAATAGTGGGCGCCCGCCATGTGTGAAGCAAAAGTAGAAAAACCGGTTCCTATTGGAAAATATTCACGCATTATCTTTAAAGATGTTAGCAGCATCACAGATCTTGCAGACTGTCCACCTAGTTTAATAAAGTAAAAAGATATCTGCGACCATCCCACCAGAAGTCCTAGAAATGCTAATAATAACATCTGCCAAACTTTGAATTTCCCTTTATGTATAAATATGATGTAAGCAAGAACTATTAAAACAATAGCCGCACCAAATGCCTTAGAACGTAAAGTAAAAGCCATCATAATAGTGTCAATTATGATAAATTTCCTATTGGCTTTTTCATAGAAAATAATCAACAGTGTGATAAGACCAGCAAATGCCGCAGCTAAATAAGTTTGATGGTAGTAATTTAATTTAAAGCTTCTAATTCCAAATCGAACTTCTGAAATGCCAAAGCACGAAGTGACTCTATCCACAACAAATAGGGCCAAAAATGCTAATGATAATAATCTCATAGCAGAGGATATCTGTGCACGGTCTTTATGAACAATCTTTTTGTTAAATAACAATAAGCCAAATAGAACCGATAAATAAAACTTTACATTAACAAATAGATCTTGAATCACAATATTTATAGGCTGATAGTTATATATAATATTCGCTAATAAGCCTATAAAAATGTACAAAGTCAAAAGAAAGATTACTTGTTTTTCATGATAAACAGTATCTAATGTTGAAAATTCTTGAAAATGAAGGACAATCATTACGATACCTAACAAAGCCGTGATTTCATCCAAATAACTAAACGCAGAGTTAAGCTGTTCCAGAGGACTTTGAATAATTAATAAGACTATCCAGAATATTAGGAATAATGTATTTTTTCTTATCTTGATTCTCACACTACTACCTTCGCAACGTCTTTCTTAAACCAAATCTATTAGTTTTGGCCTTATCCCTTCATCTGCCGGGCAATATCTGCATCTACAATTTCTTCACCGGTTTTATTCTTCAACTGCTCTTTTGATGCCTCAGAAAGTCCATTATTCACAACCGCATTCATATCGCAGGTTGTCAGACGATCTAATTCCTCTTTAGTAACTTTGCCGTCGCGATAATCGCAAACAATTTTATTTTCATACATGCTGTATGGATGTTTGGAGAAAAGTGCCTTTGCTTTATGTTTAAGAACCCAGACAGCAGGCTTCCAGATATACTTATGCATAGCAGGAGAGACAGATCCGATCATCCAGCAATTACGATCACAATGTCTTACTTTTGCCCTGACTGCATCAGCCTGTGGGCTGTTCCACAGCTCATCCCAGCTTTGCTTATTCAGATTTCCCATAACTTCTTTGTCCTTAGTCCCATTGCATGGCATAACATCACCATATGGATCAATAAAGAATGTATCGAAGGACATATCACACGGAAGGAGTCTCGGCTGTGCATAGATGTAATTGATGAGGCCGTGATTGAAATATGCCCTGAACCATTTCTTCGGACTATTGCTCTTTAACAGTTCGTTGATCAGATTTTCAAAATTCTTTGCAACCATGGGGCGGTCATGAATAATATTCTTAGCTTCAACAAAATAGAAGCTGTTATGAAGACTGGCAGTAGCGAATTCCATACCCATTTCATCCGAGATATCATAAAGCGGTACGAGATCGGGGGCATTCTTGTCCTGGACTGTCATACCGAAACCAACATCCTTCATGCCCATCTCGCGGAGAGTCTTCAGCGTCTGATAGCCACGTTGATAGCCATTCTCTAAGCCGCGGATCTCATTATTTGTTTTTTCAAGGCCCTCGATAGAAATACGGATCCCGATCTGCGGAAATTCCTTAGCAAGAGCTACAATACGATCAGTAAAGAAGCCATTCGTAGAGATTACGATACGATCTGATTTTTTATACAACTCTCGGACGATGTCCGGAAGATCGGTACGAATAAACGGTTCACCGCCGGTGATGTTTGTGAAATACATCTTTGGTAGTTTTTTAATTGTCTCGATGCTCAGTTCTTCTTCAGGCTTAGACGGAGCCTTATACCTGTTGCACATAGAGCACCGAGCATTACACCGATATGTAACGATAACTGTACCGTTTAATTTCTTGTCATTAGCTGCCATCTTAGTTCTTCCCTTCATATATCTTCATAACTCTGCTGTAATAGGTATCTATATCATCAAAATAGATATCTTTGCAGTTCTTACTGAATTGCTCTGTTTTTGATTTACTCTCCCAAAGATCACTAATTTTCTCCTTCAAATCGGATTTATCGCCGGATCTGAATAATTCTCCAGTTTTTCCTATTTGTATCAATTCAGGGATGCCACCAATATCTGCGCCAAGCACAGGCGTTCCATACATTTGACTTTCCATCACAGAAAACGGACAATTTTCATACCATTCGGATGGATAAACCGAGAAACGAGCCTCACGAATCAATGCTTCAAGCTCTTTTCCAGTCTTAAAACCAACATTTTTAATGTTTGCTACTCCGTTAATCTTCTCCTCAAGAGGTCCAGTACCCGCAAAAATAAACTGGATGTTAGACAAACTCTTACAAACATCAATCAGTGTTCCGATGCCTTTTTCCTCAGAAAACCTGCCAAAGTAAAGAACATAATCTTTTTTTTCTGTTTTTTTCCACTCAACCTTATCTATAAAATTGTGAAGAGCAATTGTCTTACCTTGGAACACCGAACTCGTGTCCATCTTCGTCTTCATGAACTCAGAGCAGCAGATAACAGCATCTATATATTTATATGTTCCTTTCCATTTCCAAAAGAAACCCTCTGCTGTTCCAATAACACTCTTGAGGGTGCTTCCATGGATACATTTTCCCCTTGTGCAGTTCATAAAATGCCCGCCTAAACACTTCTCACAATTCTCGCGAGTATTCGGATTATTAAGCATGTGATTTGGGCATACAAGGTTATAGTCATGTGCGGTAAACACAATGCGGCAAGGACGCTTTTTCTTGTTTCTCCACTTCACAATCTCCAAAATAACAGACGGTGTAATCTGATAAGTAAAATTATTTAAATGCACAATATCAGGCTGAAAGTCGTCCAACACCAGCCTGATCTTCTTCCTTGCCTCTGAACTGTAGATTGTCTTGATAGGGTACGTCAGCTTGGAGAGTTTAGAACCCCCATGAAAATCCATATCAGATGTATAAGCGTCAACATGATTACCGACACAACGACCTTGATGTTCCATACCAAAGTACTGAACTTCGTGTCCTTGTGTCTTCATATAGTCGCCCAATTTGAAGATATATGTTTCTGACCCGCCATTCGGATACAAAAACTTATTCACCATTAGTATTTTCATCTGCGTATCCTCATCTGTTTAATATTCTCCTGCACATCATATTCAGCAAGAAAGAAAGAGCTATTGTCAAAAAGATAGCACCGCAAATATAAACTCCAGAATTAAGATTGCCAACCATCGCTATCAAGCCAAATGCTGCTCCATGCATTAGATATACTTCATAGCTTATATTTCCCAAAAAACCATTTATACTATTCCCAGCCCGAACTTTGCTCAATACAATAAATATAAAAGATGTTATTACTATTCCAAGAAATATTTTTAGGCAATAATCCCCCCAGAAAGCAATGGGTTTTAGCTTCAAATATGCAATACCCAGAACTCCAGAAAGAACCATTAAGGTAATACTCTTAATGCCCCATCGTTCTGCAAACCATTCTTTAATTTGCTCTTCATGATTTGCTGCAATAATCCCATAAGCAAATCCGAGGGGTTCAACAATCCATATTGATGTGATCTTAAAACTTGTTAATCTATCGACTAAGCTACAAATTAACACAACAGCACACATTAGGACATCTTGCCATCTTCCTTCTTTTACATACTTGATAAGAACATGATAGATAATCCAGAAAGAAAAATAATAGAGAAGAAGAACTTTTACCCAGTTATTAATATTTAGAAACAACAAAAGTGAAATTTCATTTCCTTTCAGAGCTCCGATAAGTACCCCAGTTATATTTGCTATAAATGCTGGAACCAGAATAGCAGGGATTCTTCTTCTCCAGAAATTACTCATGTAACCAGGTTTCTTCTTAATGCTATATTTAAGTCCATATGAACTCGTCATAAAGAAAAAGGTAACTCCTATGTATGCGAAAGAACCAAGCATATCCTGAATTCTATTTTGATACGTCGAAGGAATATGTACCAGAACTACAATGAGACACCAGAAACCACGAAGGAACTTTGTGTCCTCCATTGACATAAAACTATTTTGGCGCTCTAAAATTGCGTAGGGTTAGGGATACCAAGATAAGTTTCGTAGGGTCGTGAAATCGGCCCTTTTTTCGTCGCATAGGGATACCCTTTAAAATGGCTGGGGGGGAATAATATATGGGGACATCTCTGTGACAGCCAAATCTCAGCAGAAAATTTTATAATGTTGATGACGCTTGGAAAGGAAAAGGACTTTGGCAATGATTGACCGTCTTCCAAAGTCCCCGGTATTCACCGTGCCAATTATAATACATTCCTACCGCCTCAAGAGACTCTCGGCTGGTGTTTTCTGTCATATGCAGTGAAAAGCTGATGTATGAAGGCCAGACTGAGATGAAGCTGTATGACCACGTGAAGCGCCACTGCAGGTCATTCCATGGGCGTGATTATATCATTCTGATACCGCGGTACTACTATAAAAGCCGCGATGGCCATGATCATGTTGTTCGGGTGCTGCCCGATTTTCTGATTGCCCATAAGCTGTATGACATCATTCTGATCAAAGCTGCTGCCAGTAACTGCTGTTATCCAGGGGATCCATCTATCCCAATCTTTCCCTGTGAGAATACTGTCAAACGCTGGTTTGCAGTTCTTGAAACAGTGAATAAACAATTTTCTGATGCTCTATCTCATATCAAACACTACCGGGAAGATGGCTGTATTCTATCCATCTCATGGCTTTCACTGCATAGCCCGGATTCTGCCCAGCCGTTCTGTTTTGATGAACTGCTGCAGCTGATTCGATCCTGAAAACACCCACTGACTTCAGTTCGACTACGCAGTCTTTCCTTTTTATCATCTGTTTAAGGAGGAATAGATTGTTATGATCAATCATTCGAACGCAGTTTTACTGCCAGCCGCAGCGTCTGATACGCTGCCCGGCATTTTCAGTGCGATCTGCACGAAGAATGTCTATTTCATCATGGAGAGGAGGAATGGCTGATGTATTTTATCGATGAAGACAGAGAGCTTCTGAAGAAAACTCCTGACAAATGCAGGCCTTCTTTCAGTTCAGGCGAGAATGCACTTTATATTCCGCTCGACTGTTATGCCGACCTTCTGAAAAAGTATCTTTTAAAAACCGATCTGAAAAAAGACTTTGAAAACACTCGGTATATTATCATGCATTTTGATGAATCTGTCCGCGATGTCTGCCACAAGACAGCACCTCACGCTATTATCTGCGTTCTGCCATACACGGTTGATAACTTCATTATTTCATCAATCGTCAAGTACTGCAGATTTCTTGAAGAGAAGTATTCTGATCAGCCTGATTCTGAGCAGTATCTCCTGATTCATGAACACTGGAAGCTTTTATTATCCAGACTGAATGGGCAGAACCTGCCGCGCTGGACAACATACCGCGGAGAGATCGTCAATCTGTTATGGCTCAGGAGCCGTATATTTGAATTCTATCCGGTTACAGAACAGCTGTACTATGCCAAGTCAACCTTTGAGTCCTTATGCCGTGAACCATATTTTCGCACTTCAGCTGAATATTGCATGGAAGATATGATCAACACTTTGTTTAACTGCACTTCACATGATATCTCTGAACTGCCGCTTACGATGGAAAACTGGGAAGATGAAATCCTGAACGGTATCGCATTTCAGCAGTTCGAAGACGGTTATAACAGATTATGAATATTGAAAATATGATTCGGGACGCCTTCAACCTGATGCCCGAGGATATTCAAAGCTTCAGCTGGAATAAGGAAGATAATACCTATTATATCCACATCACCTTGACTGATTGGAAGCCGGCCTGTCCTTACTGCGGCGGAAACGCTGTAGTAAAGGAATATCGCACAAGGACTTATCATCACCTGCCGCTGTTTGGTCATCCCACAGACATCATCTGGCGGCGCAGACGCTATGTATGTAAGGATGACGGCAGGTCCTTTTCTGAATCAAACCCTTTTGGCCCTGAGAATTTTCATCAGACTTACGCTGTGCTTAATAAAATAGCCATCGCTCTGGCCTCACCGCATAAAACATTCAAAGATATCGCAAATGAATATAACGTCTCTTCACAAATTGTTTCACTGTACGCAGACAGCTTCCTGCATGCGCCCCGGGTTCCTCTGCCGGAGAACCTGGGGATCGACGAGATCTACAGCCATATGTCAAAATACGGCGGTTCTTATCTCTGTGTGCTGGTGGACAACAATACCAGGCAGCTGGTTGATATCCTTCCAAACAGATCAAAGAGAACTCTTTCAGATTATTTTGAAAGAATCCCTAAGGCTGAACGTGATCGCGTTAAATACGTCACTATGGATCTGTGGGAGCCATATAAGGAGGTGGCTCAGAAATACCTTAAGAACAGCTGCTGCTGTGGGGATCCATTTCATGTAATTCAACATCTGACACAGGCATTTACTGGCTTTCGCGTCAGCCTTATGAACCAGTGTATTAAAGGAAGTTCTGAATATTACATGCTTAAGCATTGGCACGATCTGTTTCTGGTTTTGGATGAAAAGAAACTGAATAACACACCAAAATATAACAGTTTCTTCAGAACGAAAATGAATTATCAGGATCTTTTCGACGTTCTGCTTTCTGTCAGTACTGATCTTACACAAGCTTATTACCTCATGCGTGACTATCGGAATTTCAATCTTACAGCTACAGAAATTGATTGTGAAGAGAAACTTGATAAACTGATTGATGCTTTCCAGTCTATTGATCTTCCCTGTTATAAGAAATTTATCGAACTTCTCATCGCGTGGAGACCTGAAATCATTAACAGTTTCAAGAAACCGGATGGCATTCATCGTGAATCAAATGCGCTTACGGAAAATACCAATCAGCGTATCCGTGAACTTCTCTATGTTTCTAATGGCTACAGTAACTTTGAACGCTTTCGTGCACGTGTGCTGTACTGCTATAACAAATCAACTTTCTATGCATTGACACAGACACTTGATTCCCGAAAGCACAAAGGCGTGAAGAGAGGACATTACAGAAAGAAGACTGAGGTTGAAAAAATGACGCAGCCTGCACTTACAAGCTGACGTCACTGCTGAATCTATTAAACTTCACGCTTCCTGTAATGACAATATCTTCATCATTGCAATTACTGCTTAACATACTCAACTAAGCTTTTCGTATAACATGAAAATCAGGCACTATGGCATATATTTGTGCCATGTAATGCCTGATTTTTCAAGTATGCCTCACCCTACGAAACCTTATTGGCCTTTCGGGTAAAACCCTACACAATTTTACTTAAGCACTATTTTTTCTGAAATCTAACCTAGTTTTCCATAATACTGAAAAAGCAATTCCCACCAACAAGAAGGACATTAAAATATTGGTTAGCATCCCCTATATCTCTCCAGCGTCTTATCAACAACATCTTCCCAGTTGTATTTCCGACAAATATAATCAGCAGCTTCTGCCTTATACTTCTCAACCAAGTCTGGATCATCTAGCAACTTCTGAAGTGCTTTTCTCAACTCTCCAACGTTTCCCTTCGGGAAAACAGCTGCCTTATCCTCAATAACCTCTGCGCACTCGGGAATGTCAGACACCAAGCAGCAGTTCCCATAGCTCATAGCTTCAAGCAGGCTCAACGGCATGCCTTCCAAGTCGCTTGGTAACGTATATATGTAAGCGTTACTATAAAGCTCCTCAAGCACTCGGCCTTGCTGAAAGCCAGTAAAGATAACACCATCACCAGCTGCTGCTTTCAGTTCATTCATGAAGGCTTCTGTATCAGAGCTCCCTCCGGCAATAACCAACTTCTTGTCAGTATTAATGCCCTTCCATGCTTCGACTAAATAGCGCAGTCCCTTTTCTGGGACAATGCGTCCAAGGAAGAGAACATAACTGTTCTTTTCCAGTCCCCACAGTTTTTTGATTTCATTAACGGACCTTGGCTCCGGCCTGCTTACACCGTTAGGAATGAATACCGTATCTCTGTTGTAGGTGGTTTTGAAATACTCCTGAACACCTCGGCTCAGTACAATAATCTCATCAGCGTGTTTTACTGCCTGCTTCTCGCCCCACTTGATATACTTGGTAGCGAAGCCACCCCATTTGGCACGAGCCCAGTCAAGGCCATGTACTGTGACTATCACACGCTTATGCTTAATCTTCGGTAGCCAACTCATTGCAGCTGGGCCTTCAGCATGGATGTGAACAACATCGTATTTGCCCCACGCTGCCTTCCATGCAGCAGATAAGCTGCTGGTCATAGCTGCAAGACCTTTTTTCTCGATCGTCCACACCGGGATGATCTTTATGCCTTTATACTCTTTTCTCCGATCTATCTCTTCACCGCTTACATGGTGCGTGTTACGGTCATAACAAGTGACCTGGTGCCCTCTGGTCGCCATTCTAGTGGCCAGCTCATATACAACGATCTCAATTCCGCCCTCTCGGCTGAGCACATGTTTGTGGCCGAGCATAGCGATATTCAACTTTTTCTCAGCCACAGCGGGCCCTCCTATATCAACCATTGTCTTTTTGGCTCTTTGCGAGCCAACAGTTTTCTCCATCTGTTTTCCACACGCGCTTTCTGCGCTTTTTGCACATTAGAAGTAATAGTTTTCTTTCCTCTTGCTCATGTTCGAAAAAGGCATTTACGACGCGATATGAAGTGGTTTTCGTTGATTGAGGTACTATATATTGTAGTTATTAGCGTTGCGAGTACCATATATAGTACTTCAAAATGTAAATTGCACATTAGAAGTAACAGTTAGCTCAACAGGACTCTCACGCTGCCATCAGCCCTATATTTTTTCGGCTTATTATCTGTGCATCCCCGTCGGGTTTACAAAGACCTTGCCGCCGAGCTGGTGAATCTCTTTAACGTATTTTTCAAAGAATGGTCCGATCCTGCACGCCAAAACATAAACGATGGGATGCTCGATATGATGTTTCTTGATATGGTTTATCGCCCATTTCAGAGAATCGATGTCATAGAAAATTGCCTGTGCGGACTTGAACTGTTCCTTTACTGGAACCTTGTAGCAGATTGCGTTTCTGTACTTGAAATGATGTGGGCTTACGGTCTTGACACCTGGAAGTTTCCTCTCATCCATGTACCCGGATCCGTTTGCCTTGCACGCGATGTGGTAGCGTATATTCTGATTAGACGAGTGATAGTCGATCAATTTCATTACGAACGTTTCATAGCCGCCGTAATTTCCTAATCCTTTTGACCCAATAATAAATACATCCTGCACCTGTCACTACACTCCCTCATTAAAAAATCTTTTCATATAAAAACGTGAAACACACTCTTCCATTCACCCGCGGGTCTGATCATTCTCTCGCCTGTCAATCGCTGACCACCCCGTGAATGAATGCCGGAGTATGGAATACAAACAATCATAAGCAAGCGCTTGTTAAGCTCAGTGAAGAGAAGGCACCAAATGATCCTGCTAAGCAAACCTTTGTCTCGTTTCTTCCTCACGATTAATAAAAGGGAGTATCCGAAAAACTCTTCTTTCATCCACTCCCTTGGTCCTATCTATTTTTGAACTTTACCATTATAACATCAGAGAGACAGCATTTTTATGCTTTCTGCACAATATAGAGTATGCAATTCTGCACACGCTACTTCTTACTATTCTCTTCTCTAAGACTCCTGATTGACTCCTGCACAAGATAATAGCTTCTAATATTCTTTTCATCCATAGCTTCCACCATAAACTTTCTTCTTATTTTATACAAGTGATCTGCAGTCACTTCGTATTCTTCAGCAATTTCTTTAATGGAAATCCCATCTACCAGTGTTTTCCAGATGACAGCCTTCATTGCTG
>Ga0256406_1007150_pt1 | contig 10777 bp, 12 predicted proteins | sample RumenRJG_03DNA_FD_185986 | JGI IMG/M metagenome (GOLD analysis project Ga0256406, IMG submission 185986) | Bovine rumen microbial communities from Lethbridge, Alberta, Canada - RJG_03 | ecosystem: Host-associated > Mammals > Digestive system > Stomach > Rumen | place: Canada: Alberta | collected...
TAAAATATACATACTATCCTCCTTATTCCTTAGCGGATTCGTTAATACGGTCCAAATATCTTTGCAGGATAACTATCGCCGCCTGCCTGTCAATGATTTTCTTCCTGTCCTCACGGCTCATATTGGCCTCTATAAGGACTTCTTCCGCCTCGGCAGTAGAATACCTCTCATCCTGCCATTCTATCTTTACAGCGGAAAGAGGACCCGAGCTTCTGAGCTTATTCTCGAGCATGGTCCTAAAGTCCCTTACCTTCTCTGTCTGAACTGAATCTGAGCCATCTAAATTGAGCGGCAATCCCATCACAACGGTAGAACAGTCGTACTCCTTTATGAAATCAATAACTTTGCCGCAATCCTTGCGTATACCCACTCTTTCGATGGTGCATAAACCAGTCGCGATAACGCCAAGAGGGTCGCTAAGAGCGACCCCCACTGTTTTAGTTCCAACATCAAGACCGAGTATTCTCATTATTTCTTAAGGTCAAGATAATTTGTCAGGATTTCCTCAAGAAGTTCATCTCTGTCAATTTTGAGAATGAGATTTCTTGCATTGTTGTGGCTTGTGATATATGAAGGATCACCGGATGTAAGATATCCGACAATCTGGTCTACCGCATTGTAGCCACGCTCTGTGAGGGCTGAATAAATCTCCATTAGTGCTTCTTTTTTATCCATCTGACTATCCTTGAATCCTTCGAACATTATGGTGTTCTTACTCATCATTTATCCTCCTGTTGACTATGCTGTCATAAGTTCTTCGGCTTTAGCAAAGGCCGCGTCGATCTTAGAAGGATCCTTGGCTCCGGCCTGTGCCATATTGGCTTTTCCGCCTCCGCCGCCTCCGGCAGCAGCTGCAATATCCTTGATAAGTTTTCCGGCGTGATAGCCTTTGCCAATGAGGTCTTCACTGACAGAAACTATGAAAGTAACTCTGCCGTCGTTGACCGCTGCAAAGACCATGACAACGTCATCGGTGTTTTCCTTAACGGCGTCGGATATGCTTCTCAGCTGATCCACATCCGTGTTTTCAAACTTCTTGGTAATAAGCTTTACGCCGCCGATATCTTTTGCTGACTTGATTATATCATCAACCGAGCCGCTAATCTCATCAGATTTAAATGTTTTTATAGTATTTTCGAGAGATTTGATATCACTCATTACTTGGACGGCCTTGCGAGCAAGGTCTGTTTCGGTTGATTTTAAAGTTCCTGCAACGGAATTAAGTATGTCTTCTTTTCCTGCGAGATACTTGATTACATTAGATCCCGTAATGGCTTCGATACGCCTTACGCCTGATGCAATTCCGGCCTCGCTTACAATCTTAAATCCGCCTACCTTACCGGTATTGTCGATATGCGTGCCTCCGCAGAATTCTACGCTGTAGTCGCCCATGCTGACAACTCTCACGATATCTCCGTACTTTTCACCGAAGATAGCCATAGCGCCGAGTTTCTTGGCATCATCTATAGGCATCTCTTCCATCTTGATAGGAAGGTATTCATCTACTCTTTCGTTTACTTCTTCCTCAATCTTTTGAATCTCTTCTGCGCTTACAGGCTGGAAGTGGTTGAAGTCAAATCTGAGGTAATTATCATCGACATATGAACCTGCCTGCATTACGTGGTCACCGAGAACGTCTCTGAGTGCCTGCTGCAGGAGATGCGTAGCAGAGTGAGATCTTGCGATCCTGTGTCTTCTTACGGCATCAATTATCAGGTTTACCTTATCTCCCTTGGATATTTGGTCTGCAAGTCCTGCATCATCTTCGTGAATAACGTGGAGATAGATGTCATTTTCCTTTACAACATCAACTACTCTGAGCTTATCTCCGCCCTTTTCGATTATGCCGGTATCGAATACCTGTCCACCGCTTGTAGCGTAGAAAGGAGTCTGATCGAAGATGGCAAATCTGCGATTCTCATCAAACTGACCGACATAAAGAACCTCAGCATAGGAACTTTCTTCTGTATATCCGAGGAACTTAGTATGCGGCAGCTCGCTGTATTCGCTGGCATCTCTCCAAGCCTCATCATCGGTATCCTTCTGATGTGCTCTGGCCAGATCTTTTTGCTTTTTCATGTTCTCGTTGAAACCGTCAACATCAGCTGTCATGCCGTTTTCTTCGAGAATTTCCTGGGTTACCTCCAGCGGGAAGCCATAGGTATCATAGAGCTTGAACGTAAGGTCTCCGGAAAGCTCCGTGCTGCCGGCAGCCTTCATATCCTCGATATATCCATCCAGAATCTGAATACCGTTATCAAGAGTCTTGGAGAAATGAGTCTCCTCGTTTTTAATCATCTTGATAATGTAGTCATGTTTTTCCTCAAGCTCAGGATAAGCCTTTCCTGATGTCTTGATAACGCTCTCAGCCAGAATTGAAAGCGGGCTTTCCTCTGTAATATTCAGAAGCTTGGCGTGTCTTGCTGCCCTTCTGATGATTCTCTTGAGGATGTATCCCCTGCCTTCATTTCCCGGAAGAATACCGTCTGCAATCATAAATACCATAGATCTCATGTGATCAGTGATAATACGAACGCTTATGTCTACTTTGGTATTTCCCGACTGATACTCAACGCCTGCCATATCGCAGATAGCGTCTCTGATATATTTGACTGTATCTACATCGAATATAGAGTCAACTCCCTGCAGTATGCATGCAAGTCTTTCAAGACCCATTCCTGTATCGATATTCGGATGGGCAAGTCTAGGATAGGATCCGTCTTCCTGCCTATCAAACTGAGTAAATACGTGGTTCCAGAACTCAAGATATCTGTCGCAGTCGCAGCCCGGCTTACAGTCAGGGCTTCCGCATCCCCATTCAGGTCCTCTGTCATAGTAAATCTCGGAGCAAGGTCCGCATGGCCCCAGTCCGATTTCCCAGAAATTATCTTCCTTGCCGAGTCTGATGATCTTTTCCTCAGGCATTCCGATTACATCTCTCCAGATTTCGAATGCCTCGTCATCATCTTCGTATATTGTGGCCCAGAGTTTATCCTCAGGCATTTCAAGCCATTCCGTGCAGAATTCCCAGCCCCACTCGAGAGATTCTTTCTTAAAATAATCTCCGAAGCTGAAATTGCCCAACATTTCAAAGAAAGTTCCGTGTCTGGCTGTCTTTCCGACGTTTTCGATGTCGTTTGTCCTGATACACTTCTGGCAAGTTGTCATTCTCTTGCAAGGCGGTGTCTCAACTCCGGCAAAGTACGGCTTTAAAGGTGCCATTCCTGAGTTGATTATCATAAGACTTTTATCATTTTGAGGGATAAGCGAAGCAGAGCCTCCTGCGTAGTGGCCCTTGCTTACAAAGAAATCCCTGAACATGTCTCTTACTTCATTTACTCCCAGATTTTTCATAAATATTTTTCTCCTGATTTTGCTTGTGAAAACACCCATTAATTATAGTCTGAATCGTCTACAATTTCAATGGAATCAAGAGATGCTCTGACGTCAGCTTTTATCTCAGCCAAAAATTCTTCTCTGAGCTGTGACTGTTCAAGTTTTTCATCTTCGCTCAATTCTTCAATTTTTGATTTTCGTGCAAGCTCATTGATCCTGTCGATCTTAGATTTATCCATCATTTACACCTCCGCATTACCGAAAATGCTAACACGAAGGATGGCGGAAAATCAAGACAGCGGATCCAGATAATCCCTGAACATTCTGCTTCTCACCTCATCGCTGAGCATTAATAAGAATTTCTTGTTGCTCGGCTTCTTGTTAAAGTGTCTCATTCTGTTTGAAAGCCCCATCTCATGACATCTGTTATATGCCGATTTAATTGCATTTCTTATATTGTGCTCAACTATAGCAATGTTCTTAAGCTTGTATTTACTCTTGATATGCGGATATACGTCATCAGACATTTTGAGATCGAGTCGGTTTTGGTCTATTATCAGCTTTACCGCATCTACGATATATGCATATCCATTGTTTTTGATACTGATATCAAATTCTTTCAGGGCCTCGGTTATTGCGTTTGTAAAAGAAGCATGTTTCTTGTAGGAATCCGGATCTTCGGTCTTGCCGTGAGGATTAAAACCGTACAGAAATGAATTGCTGAGTTTAAAAGTATCGGCCAAATTACTGTTAATGATAATCTGTCTGTTTAGTTTTACCAGTTCTTCCAGAATTGCCATAAACATGTTTTGTTCATTTTCATTTTGTGAAAACATAGGTCCCTCCTTTTTAAATACTGATTTGATCTTTTATTTTTTCAAAAATGGCATCTCCGATCCCGTTAACCGACAAAATGTCTTCTTTTTTTGAAAACCTTTTATTAGATCTGTATTCAATGATACGGTCAGCAATAACATCACCTATACCGCTGAGAGTTTTCAGTTCTTCCTTACTTGCTGTATTGATGTTTACATAACCGCTTCCGGATGATGGAATAACGATTTCAACATTAGAATCAGTTTCATTATTCTGAGAATCAGATGCTTTCGGAATTATAATTTTTGCACCATCCTCCACAAAAGCAGCCTGATTAACAGAATTGGTATCTGCATCAGTTCTGAGTCCTCCGGCAAGCTCAACAACTTCATATAGTCTTGTACCTGTCGCAACCTTATAGACACCCGGTTTTTCAACGGCGCCACCGATATCAATGAATATCTCATCTACTTCCGATTCAGCTTCGGTTTCAGCAACTTCAGCGGATTCAGAAGCTGCTTCAACACTAATGTCATGTTCTCCGGAATTGTGAATCTTTAGAATTAAAGCTATAGCAAGGATAACGGCAATCGACAGGATCTTAATCAGAGCTTGTCTGTTGGCTATTAAATCGCCAAATAATGATTTGATTTTACAAGCGATACCATCCATATCATCAATCTCCTTTCTCATGGGATGTATCGCAAATATAAGGTGTATTGGAGATTATAAACAAAGAATTTGATGAATATATAAAGTCACGAAATACAGCAAAATAATACCGATATCAAGCAATAATTAACTGATATCTTATACTTTGCAGTTTTAAGAGATATTCTTTTGTTGAAATAAGTGATTAAATTGTCCAAAAAAGGCACTAAAAAAGAGCCGAAGGCTCCTCCTTAGTTCGAATATATGCGAATCAGTCTTCACTGTACTCAAATTCAAAATCTTCTATTCTGACCGTATCTCCTTCTTTGAGTCCCAGGTCTTTCAATATCTTAATTCCACCCTGCTTTACGATATAATTATATAGGTATCTTATCGATCCGCTGTCCGTAAAATTGGTAGAATTGAATATTTTGCTGAGTTGTTTGCCCTCGAGAACGAATGCACCATCCTCATCCTTGTATCCGCTGACTACTTTGTAGTCTTCATCTCGCTCATCGGCATCAAAATCAAACATAGTCATAGACTCTATTTCAGGCTCTATATAGTGATCTATCTGATACAGCGCTTCGTTCAGAAGTTCCTGCACTCCCTGTCCTGTGGCAGCACTTATCTTGAAAACCTTGCGTCCAAGTTTATCCATGTATTTCATAAACTCTTCGGCCATATCCTCATCGAATATTATGTCGCATTTATTGGCAGCAACTATCATAGGTTTTTCCAAGAGAGCCGGGTCGAACTGCTCAAGTTCAGCCATAATCTTGTCATAATCTTCAATTGGATTTCTGCCCTCAGAACCGGAAACATCGACTACGTGAATAAGGACTTTAGTTCTCTCTATATGCTTTAAGAACTTAAAACCGAGTCCCGCACCCTGAGATGCGCCCTCTATAATTCCGGCAATATCAGCCATTACGAAACTGCTGTCGTGAATATATACAACGCCGAGATTAGGATCTATTGTCGTAAAATGATACCCTGCAATCTTAGGCTTTGAATTCGTAGATACCGATAAAAGCGTTGATTTACCAACATTTGGAAAGCCTAAAAGGCCTACATCGGCAATAAGTTTAAGTTCAAGGATAATCTGCCTTTCCTTAGCGGGAGAGCCTGCCTCTGCGAAGTTAGGTGCCTGGCGTATGCTGCTCTTGTAGTGAACATTACCTCTTCCGCCACGACCTCCTTTGGCAACTACGACGCTGTCTCCGTTTTCGACTAGATCCTTCATAAGATGACCGGTCTCTTTGTCTATTATCATGGTGCCTACAGGTACCTTAATGGTAAGGTCCGAGCCTTTTGCGCCGTAACGCTTTCTCTTCATGCCGTCCTGACCGTTCTCAGCCTTATACTTTCTCTTATACTTAAGATCCATAAGGGTCCTGAGGTTTTTATCGGCCATTATAATAACGCTGCCGCCGTTTCCTCCGTCTCCCCCGTCCGGACCTCCGTCCGGTACATAAGGATCTCTTCTGAAAGTAACTGCGCCGTTTCCGCCCTTACCTGATTCAACCGTGATTTCCGCTCTGTCTACAAACATAAATGTAATAAAAAGCCCCTACTTTGTAGGGGCCTATGGTATGTGAATTAAGCTTCCTTGCTGTATACGCTGATCTGCTTTCTCTTCTTGTCGTATCTTTCGAACTTAACTGTTCCGTCGATCTTTGCAAAGAGAGTGTCATCTCCGCCCTTAGCAACGTTGTTGCCAGGGTGGAACTTGGTTCCTCTCTGTCTCATGAGAATGGATCCTGCGCTTACGAATTCACCGGCACCTACTTTAAGTCCAAGCCTTTTGGACTCGGAATCTCTGCCGTTTTTGGAACTTCCTACTCCTTTTTTACTTGACATGGATATTACCTCCGATTTCTATTACTTAGCCTCGATTGCAGCGATAATGTCAGCCTTGGTAGCCTTGGAGTCTACCTTGATGCCCATCTCTTTTGCTACTGCAAGAAGCTCATCCTTCTTCATTGATGCATTTACCTTAGGTGCAGCGGCCTTTTCTGCCTTTGGTGCTGCTTCTTTCTTTTCAGGCTTCTTCTCTGCCTTTTCGGCCTTAGGAGCTTCTTCCTTTTTAGGAGCGTCCTTCTTTGCTGCAGAAGCCTTAGGTGCTTTGCCTTCTCCGATTCCCGTAATCTTTACGAGGGTGAAAGGCTGTCTGTGTCCGTTCTTGCGTCTGTAATCTTTCTTTGCTTTGTACTTATAGATGATGATCTTGTCGCCTTTTCCCTGCTCTACGACCTCTGCGTTTACAACGTATCCGTCTACGAGTGGGTTTCCGACGATGAGCTTATCTCCGCCTACTGCGAGAACCTCATCAAATACTACTTTTTCACCGACCTCGGCATCGAGCTTCTCAACCTTGAACTCGTCGCCCTGCTGTACTTTGTACTGCTTACCGCCGGTCTTAATAATTGCATACATTTTATTCAATTCCTCCTTAAACCAGACTCGCCGAAGTATGGGTGCCGATCCCTTAAAAATCGGACTTACAAACCCGCTCCGAGCGGTTAACCGCAAAAAAGAATAACACATTGAAAACTCTGCGTCAAGCATAAAATTTCAAGGCGTGCAAGATGCACGCCTGGTAAAAATGCTGTTGAAATATCTGCAATTATTCTTCGATTACTACGCCGTCTTCATCAACTTTTATATCGTTTTCGGAAGCGGCAGGATTCTCTGCAGTCAGATGATCCATCAGAGCCTTTCTGACCTCTTCCATAATCTTAGGGTTTTCTTCGAGATAAGCCTTAACGTTTTCTCTCCCCTGGCCTATTCTCTCGCCGTTATAGCTGTACCAGGAACCGGCTTTTTCAACGATACCGATCTCTGCTGCCATGTCGAGAATATCTCCTGAAAGCGATATGCCCGTTCCGTACATGATATCGAATTCGGCTTTTCTGAACGGCGGAGCCACCTTGTTCTTAACAATCTTGACTCTAGTTCTGTTTCCGTATACTTCCTCACCCTTCTTAATCGAGTCAATTCTTCTGACGTCAAGTCTCATGGATGAGTAGAACTTAAGAGCTCGTCCGCCTGTCGTAGTCTCAGGGTTTCCAAACATGATACCGATCTTTTCTCTCAGCTGATTGATGAAGATTACGCATGTGCTGGATTTATTAACAGCGCCGGCAATCTTACGAAGAGCCTGTGACATTAGACGGGCCTGGAGTCCAACATGTGAATCTCCCATCTCTCCTTGAATCTCAGCCTTAGGTACAAGTGCGGCTACGGAGTCGATTACGATAATGTCGATAGCGCCGCTCCTGGCAAGCATCTCACAAATCTCGAGAGCCTGCTCTCCTGTATCAGGCTGTGATACCAATAGTTCATCCACATTTACTCCGAGATTCTTTGCATATACGGGATCGAGTGCGTGCTCGGCATCGATAAATGCTGCCTGACCACCCGACTTCTGACACTCCGCAATTGCGTGCAGAGTGAGAGTTGTCTTACCCGATGATTCAGGACCGTATATCTCTATTATTCTTCCCTTAGGATATCCGCCGACGCCTGTGGCAAAGTCCAGGCTGACGGATCCCGTTGATATAACTTCTATATTGCTGACCGGACCGGCATCACCGAGCTTCATAATAGCTCCCTTGCCGTATTGTCTTTGAATCTGATCCAGTGCCTGTTGCAGCGCTTTATCCTTGGCTGCATTTTCCGGATTTGTGTTGCTCATATTGCCTCCTGTTTATATATAGAACGCTTGTTCGGATATATAATACCCTCTTGCTTTTCTTATGTCAAGATTATATTTTGCTTAGTCTTTGAATGTCTAACAACAAAGTCCCTAATTCCTGCAAAAAAGTATCTTTTTTTGAAATCACCCTTCGGTTTTTAAATAACGTCAGGAGTTTTCAATCTGATCGGTCAAAAGAAGATACGCAGTTCTCAGCATGCGAAGCGTGAAGTAGTTTCTGTTCCACTTCCTGTCGTTTCTGCTGGTGTTTACTCTTACAGCGGATAATTTGTCCTTATACATGTATCCTATATACGCTTCACCTGCATCGTGTCCCGGGTCTGCTTCAGGCCCTGCATAACCTGTCACTGAAAGGCATAAATCCGCCCCTGTGGCAGTTTTTACCGCTTTGGCCATCTCCATTGCGGTTTCGGCACTTACTACGCCGAAATCGGAAATAACGGACGAATCGACTCCGAAGCTTACTTTGGCCTCATCGGAATAAGTAACAAAGGAAGACTTAATTACGTTCGATGCTCCTGCTACATCGGTTATCATTTTTGCAAAGGACCCGCCCGTGACAGATTCAGCTGCGGAAATTGTAAGGCCACTCTCTTTGAGAATCCTTACTACAACTTCGTTCAACTCTTCGTTATCCAGGCTGTATATGTACTTGCCGACAATCTCCTCTATACGAGCAGTCATCTCATCGGCTGCTTGTTTTGCCTCCTCAATGGTAGCTCTCTGTGATGCTACTCTTAAAGTACACTCGCCTTCCTTTGCATAGGTCGCGATTGTCGGATCCGTCTGGCCGTCAATTAGAGGCATGAGGAGCATTTCCAGATCTGACTCACCAATTCCAATCGTCCTTATGACCCTGTAATACATCCTCTTATCGATCATTTGCTCGAGGTACTGCCTTGCGCCGTGCTCAAAGAGCCAATGCAGCTCACGCGGTGGACCGGGGAAACAAATTGCCGTCTTTCCGTCCTTTTGGAGGGCAAATCCCGGTGCAGTCCCCGATGCGTTATAAAGAGGTGTGCATCCTACAGGCAAATATGCCTGCTTGTAATTATTCTCTGACATGTGCCCGCCGCGCTTATGAAAGAATTCGCGGAGGTCATCTACGACTCTTTGATCGAGGTACATCTCTGCTCCCATGTACTCAGCGACCATCTCCTTGGTGAGGTCATCTTGAGTAGGTCCGAGGCCTCCTGTCAGAAGCACGATATCCGTGTCGGAAAAGGCATCTGCAAGCTTTTCCTTGAGCCTCGCAGGATTATCTCCCACCACAAAGTGATACATGACATCAAATCCCATGTGATTTAGATTTTCGGACAGATATGTCGCATTAGTATTTACGGTCTGTCCGAATAAAAGCTCTGTACCGACAGCAATAATTGAAGCCTTCATAATCAGTCCCTTTTCAATCTTTTGAGCAAATTGAATTGCCCTATGCTACATAGAGAAAACATCCTTGTTCTTTATGATATATTCGCATCCGGAATAGATTGTCATTATTACCGAAGCAAGGAATATAAAGCTACCGATAATAAGAATGTTTTTATTTTGAGGAACAGCCATTCCGAGGAGCATTACGCAAACACCCACCATTTGGAGTACTGTTTTAATCTTTCCCGACATACCGGCGGCCAGAACCCTTCCTTCTGACGCTGCCACTGTCCTCATACCGGCAATTGCAAATTCTCTGGCCAGGATTACTATTAGCATCCAAGCCTTGATATATCCAAACTGAAGAAAGAGACAAAGGGCGGAATAGACAAGTATCTTATCTGCCAGAGGATCCATTATCTTTCCGAAGTTGGTAACGAGATTATGCTTTCTGGCAATTTTTCCGTCCAAAAGATCCGTAAAAGATGCCAGTGCAAATACAATAAGCGCAATAAAATACATTTCTTTCAAATATGCTGCAATGAAAATAGGCACCATTATTACTCTTAATACTGTTAATTTGTTAGGTAAATTCATAGTTTTTCTCCTGTTTCCTCTACTATTTGACCTTCCAGGTCGTATTCATACGCGCTGCCGACCTGTACATTTACAATATCTCCCGGCTTGTATTCATCGGGTCCCGTAAATGTAAATTCACAGTCGATATCAGGTGCATCGAATCTGCTTCTTCCGATATAAATTGTCTCATTGTCTTCTACTACTTCATCTATGATAACTTCGTATGTCTTCCCTATTTTTTCTTCGTTCAGAGCCTCGCTTACAAGCATTTGATGTTCCATGACAAGTCTGCGTCTTTCCTCG
>Ga0256406_1007151_pt1 | contig 10774 bp, 9 predicted proteins | sample RumenRJG_03DNA_FD_185986 | JGI IMG/M metagenome (GOLD analysis project Ga0256406, IMG submission 185986) | Bovine rumen microbial communities from Lethbridge, Alberta, Canada - RJG_03 | ecosystem: Host-associated > Mammals > Digestive system > Stomach > Rumen | place: Canada: Alberta | collected...
CGTCCTCGGGCTTCGCGATGCCGCTCTTGATGATCTCGGCAAAGCCCGAGATGGAGGTGAGCGGGGTCTTGAGCTCGTGGGAGACGTTGGCGGAGAACTCCCGGCGCTGCTGCTCCTGCGTGACGTCGGTCGTGACGTTCCTGATGGTGTAGCAGCAGCCGACCTCGGTCTCGCCGGAGTACACGGCGGATCCCTGCACCTCGTAGTAGAGGTTCCCGGAGAAGATGAGCTTCCTTGACGTGACGCCCTTCCGGACGTCCTTCGAGAGCGCGCCGATGCCCTTCATGGTGTCAAGGATGCGCGGCGCGTCAGGGTCCTCTCCTATTGCCTGCAGGAAGTTCCTCGCCTCGCCGTTCGAGAGGAGGATGATCTGGTCGGGATCGGTGAAGATGACGCCCTCCCTCATGTTGGAGGTTACAGTCCTGATGACGCTCTGCCTGGTGCTGAGCTCGCGGAGCTGCAGCTCGATTTTCCTGTTCTGGCCTGAGATCTTCGAGAGGAGCGGGTAGAGCTCCGGATAGACGTTGGAGTCCAGCGGCCGGTCAAGGTCAATCCTCGAGATGGGCCCGGCGAGGCGCCTCCCGCATGAGAGCGGAAGGAGGCCCTGCGGCATGCGCTGCCTCAGGGCCCCAATGCTGTCTGATGAGCAACGGCCTGATTGCTGTCAGGCTCCTCAGGCAGCTCTTATGGGATCAGAGCTTGTTTGCGCGCCCCTTCTGGTTCTGTATGGCCTGCGGCCTGAGGGACGCGGAGCGGCGCCGCTCTTCCTCATGTCGCTGCCGCAGCGGAGGCGGGTGTCGGCGAGCGCCTCGTCAAGGCGGCTGATGACCTCGCTGATGTCCTCCTCGGAAATCTCCGCGGTTGGCTCGAAGCGGATGGTCTTCGCGTTCACCAGAGTTCCCGCGGTCATGACGCGGCGGGCGAAGAGCCCCTTCGCCGTCTCGTACCCGAGCTCCTGGGTCCTGAACTCCACGGCGAGCATGAGGCCCACGCCGCGCACCTCGGCGACGACGTCAGGGTACTTTTTCGCAAGCGACTCCAGGCCGTCCTTGAGGAGCTTTCCCTTCCTCGCGCAGACCGCCGGGATGTCATGGGAGAGCATGTAGCGGATCGCGGCGATGGCAGCGGCGCAGCAAACCGGGTTGCCGCCGAAGGTCGGGGAGCCGAGGAGCCACGGGTTGTCGATGAGCTGCTGAGTCCACATCTTCGGGCGGCAGATGATGCCGGTTATCGGCATGATGCCGCCGCCGAAGGCCTTGCCGTAGGTCATGATGTCCGGGGTTACGCCCTCGTGCTCGCATCTCCACACCGTGCCGGTGCGGCCCATGCCGGTCTGGATCTCGTCGAAGATGAGCGCTACGCCGGTCTCGTAGCAGATCTGGCGGACCGCCCTCAGGTAGCCGTCGGGCGGGACGATGACGCCGGCCTCGCCCTGGATGGGCTCAAGGATAACGGCGGCGACCTTCTCGCCGACCTCCTGGAGGTTTCTGATCGCCTGACTGATGTCATCGGCGACGCCGTAGCGAACGTGCTGCACCTGCTGAACCATCGGGCCGTAGGGAGTGCGGTAGGTGCTCTTGCCGCAGACGGAGACCGCGCCCATGGACTTCCCGTGGAAGCCGCCGACCGCGGAGATGAACCAGCGGCCTCCCGTCGCGATGCGCGAGAGCTTGAGGGCCATCTCGACGGCCTCGGCGCCGCCGTTCGTGAAGAAGCAGTACTGCAGGTCGCCCGGGGTGATGGCGGCCATCGCCTTCGCGAGGTAGCCGCGGAGCGGATCGAGGAGCTCCTGGGAGTGGAGAGCCTGGTGGTCAAGCTGCGCCTTCACCACGTCCAGGATCTCGCTGTTGCGGTGCCCGAAGGTGAATACGCCGAAGCCGCCGAGGCAGTCGATGAACTTCTCGCCCTCGAGCCCGTAGCAGTAGGCGCCGCCGTCCTGCCACTCGAGGACCGCGCCCTCCGCGGAGTCCGAGGAGACGGACTTCCGGTACTTGAGCCAGCCCGGCGATACATAGTTCTGGAACTGATCGAGGGTCTCCCGGACCATTCTCTTCTTCTCGGCCGCGGGAATGTCTTTGGTGTCAGTCTTGATGAGCCCGATGATCCTGTCAAGGGAGCTGATTACGTCCTGTCTGTTTTCTGCCATAGTCTTGCCTGCCCTGCATTCTTATATAAGATGCATTCGCTAGTTTGAGGAGACGCCGGACAAATAAAGGATTTGTGCCGCATTTCCGGTAATAACCCGGCCGGCTGATGCTCTCTGAGCACGGCCGGATCTTCCTGCGGCTGATTCTGAACTGGATAAAAAGTGTCCCGTTTTTTTGATTGGGTTGTGCAGCCAGCACTGCCTGCAATGAAAAAAGTACAAAAGACATACGGACCAGAAGAAAAGGTCCGAAACTGCAAAATTATCAGCCGCCTCGGTCTTTTTTATCCTGATGTACTGAGAATATCAGCATATCTCGTGCCTGTGCGTCAGAAGCACCACTAAATATGCCATTGTCCTTTACGGAACCCGCATTAAAAGTCCTGTTATTGGGCAGAATTGCACTGTTCCTGCCCAGAACCAGCTGCAGTGCACCATAAGAGAGCAGCCGCCCCGGAGCTCTTCCTCTCAAGGGCGAAGGGCAGCAGGCAGCCGCCGAAGGCCCGGCTGCCTCTCCGGACACCTTGGATATCCTCAAAATGAGGCGATAGCGGTGCAATAAGTGCCGAAAATTTCGACTTATTGCACCAGTATCCGGATTTTCCCTCTGAAAACAGTCGGTTATGCAGATTTAACAAAATACCTGCCAAGGGCGGCTCCGGCTGACACTGAGGTGATGCCGCTGCATGAAATCAGGGCAAAAGTCAGCATCCGCGCGCTGACTGAGAGGCCGGAGATAAGATTGAGCCTGAGAGCGGCAGGGAGAGCGCATCATGGCATTTAGGAATATCGGCCTCGGCAATGTTACGCTCCCTGTCTTCAGGCTAATATACTATTATTAATATTGTTTTAACGAACAAATTTTGTTGATACCGTCCAGTAAATCGTGTATCTTATAACTATTTCAAATAGTGAAGGATAATCACATGCCAGACGTTAAGCCGTTTCCCAAACCTGACCTAAGCAAGTACCCTGAAATACCGGCAGGTGCATGTCTCAATTTCAATAACCGCTACGGTTATTACCAGGTTTACAAGAGTTTCCAAAAAGAAGATCTGTCTACGGGGAAGAAGCGCCAGAGCAGGATCACGTATGGTTCTATCGGACGAGACGGCTTTTTTTCTCCATCACCAACATGGCTTCTCTCAAAGAAGAATGATGAACTGCTGGTCAGGCTCGGAGAAAAGGATACCACCACAGAAAAGCTGTTAAAAGGAGCAGCAGAGGCGGCCGCAAAGGCTGCCAATGAGTCGGCCGCAGACACAAGGCGGCAGTCAAAAGTAGTACACCGTCTTGAACCATTGCTGCTCGGGACTCTGCTGAGATCGCTCAGCGGCAGAAGTGACGCGTCTTCTGTGAGTGATGCAATCAATGGCAGGCTCAAAGCAGAGCTCTTCGATCCGTTCCTTCCCGGAATGCTCGCTCAGGTTCCTGTGTCTCATGACACTGTAAGAAAAGTAATGCTGCTGGCCGATCCGGAAAAGTTCGCAAGCATGTGTCAAAAATTTACTGCCGGGCTGGCCTCAGAACTTGAAGGCAGAGTAATTGCGGCAGATGGACAGGCTGTCAAGGCAAGCCGCAGTACAGGAGAGAATGGCGGTGCGGCCTACATGATCATGAACTTTTACGATACAGTCGGGCGTGTCTGCATCGGACAAAAACTTATCGACCGTAAAACCAATGAGATTACTGCCGGACCTGAGATTCTGAAAAATCTTGATGTCAGGGGAGCAACTATTACGACAGACGCACTAAGCTGTCAGGCAGGCTTCGCAGAAAAAGTGATTCAAAGCGGTGCCCACTACCTGTTTGCACTAAAAGGCAATCAGGACAGAATGTCAGACGAAGCATTGTCACTTTTTACATTGTATGAAGGTCTGGCTTTATCGCTTGAACCAGAAACAGAACTCGATCATGGAAGGATTGAAACGCGACAGGTTTCAGTGCTTAAAGCCTCTCTTTTCTCAGAGGAGATCCGAAAGCGCTGGCTGGGACTTGGTGACGGAAGCATAGTCAGAATAGCCAGGAGCAGAACTAAAAAAACAACTGGTGAGGGATGTCCAGAAGTCGCGTGGTACATAACATCGATGGCTCCTGTTAAGGAGAACCTTCAGAAAATCTCAAAAACGGTAAGGGAGCATTGGAGCGTGGAAAATCGCCTGCACTGGCTGCTGGACATGCATTTCAGCCAGGACAGAATGCAGGCTGATGACCCGGTTTATGTTGCCAACAGAAGTGCTCTTAACAAAACAGCTCTGGCCATGATTGAGCACTGGCGCTTCTGGCTTTGGGAGACAAAAAAGACACCAAAGCTGCTGAGCGTGAGACAGGCTATGGAACGTTGTGAGCAGCCAAGAGTCGCTTTGGAGTGCCTATGTTGTGCTCTTGGCCTGCTTGATTAAAGTGTGTTCATGCGTTCGCCCTGGTATACGGCCGCTAGGGAGATGCATAAAGTTAGGTGTCCGACCAAATTGACAATTCCATTAAGTCCTTTTATCATAACTAGGCTTGTTTGGAGGATTCTCCCCCCACAAAGCCCCCGAAGATGTTGGTAGCATCGTAGAGGGCGGTTCTCAGCAATCTACTTGAGTCATGAATTTCTCCACTTCCATGAAAGTCTTGCCATCCCAGAGTTTTGCCTTCATGAATTCATTGACGCACTCATTTCTACCCTTGGCGGTGAACTTATAGAAATCTTCTACAGGAAGAGGTTTTTCCTTAAGAATCAGCATAGTATGCATTTCTCCCTCATCCCACCCTTGAAAAGAATAAGTATTACCGTTAAATCTCACATACAGATCTATTCCATAATGCAGATCATTAATAAATTCATTTATGTCCCCGTCGATCATACCTTGAAACTCCCTTTAAATATTTCTTAAAATGCCGGATCATAGCCCTTGACATAGGCATAGCTTGGGATCTTTTGAAGTTTCTGTCATATACGTGCCAATGCAGGATTTTCCTGCGGCTAGGATCCAAACTAGGTTCAGGATGATAGGCTATTTCAAATCGCAGAAAATGATCCTTGTCGTATATTCTCATCTCATGGAATGTCCCGTCAGGCTCTAATCTGATATATGCATAGCTCGAATGTGCTTCTTCTGGCAGTTTATGTCTTCCATTAAGTCCTGCCAGAACTTTTACGCCCTCAATTGTACCAATCGTGAAATACGCATACTTCACAATTTTGCCTGCAGCAAAAGTTCCACGTCCACCCATATCAAGAGTTCTCCCTTCTGGAAGTCATATAATCAACTGCGACTATGTGTCCGTCCATCTCGGGGAAAGGCTTACCAAAAACGATTACCGTAATTGGTGAGAGTTTTTCCAGCATCGCATGATAACCTCGCAAGAAATTCAGCCTGGATCGTCTGCAACCGATCATTCCAACAGCAACAATAGATTCTTTGGGAAGTGCATCAAAACAAAACTCAAATGTCTGCGCTAATCCCCAAGTAACCGTAGGAATTACCTTTAATCCCTTACTCTGCCAGTATGCACCTACCCATCTGCTCTTGCCTGTACTCTCTATCTGACGCCACAGAGGCATCTCGGCATATTGAGAAAAATCAGGAGTAAGCAGAAATGCATATTTTGACAGTCTAGACAAACTCAGATCCGGGTGTGAGTACAATGATTCAAAGCGATAATCATCGATAAAAAAATGAACTCCCTTTTGGTTATTTTTCGTATCACGCGTGCTTGTATCTGAATATGAAATCAGCTGAATATCTCTTGTTTCTATGGTCTGAGGCATAATAACAGGGAACCCCCATTTCCCTTCAAATGGGAATCCATTCCGCAAAAACAAGACGGAATTTCTGTATTTATTTGATGTCATTGTAACTGGGGCCTCCATGCCCCGCGATTTTCGCGGAGACTAATGACCTTTTGCTTGTTTGGAGGACATATATCTCCGTGTTATCTAAATTTGGACAGGAAATTTGGTAGATTTCCTGCCAATCCAAGGCTATCTATCAGATCTTCTTAATAACTGACCTCCTCTGACGATGTATTAGCTACATTTGATACTCTCTCTAGTCTGGAAATCAGTTCGTTTTCAGGCAATATGACTTCCTGACCATTCATAGAAAGTAGGATGACAAGACACTGCCTGTATTTTCCGTAATCGATCTTTTTGCTTATGAACAATTCATCCAAAATGTCAATTGTCCGGCTCAATCTCATTTTCTGTGTGATCGCTCGTTCCTGACGTAATCCTTTCTGCTGGCATCGATGATCTTGAGGAAGAAATATTCATCGTCAGGATAACCGTACCCCTGTCGTCTGAGAGTCTTAATTTTGTAGTTTATTCCCTCCATCATGCCATTGGAAATTCTGAACTTTGCACGAGCTACCATGCCATTGAAATGCTCCTTTATAAGCTTGCTGAACCACAGAAGATGCTTGTCTTTAGATGCCTCGCAGATGTTCATAATTTCCTTCAGCTCTTTGGCCATCTCCTCAGCTAGGATGCGTTTGTCATAGGCGTATTTGAGCTTCTCTTTTATCAGGTCAGCAGTGAACAGAAGCTTGTTCTCCTTAATCAGAGCTTTGTATCTTTCCTCCCAACCTCCTTTGCACATAACCTCTTCAATTTTGAAGATGGAGCCCTTTTTGCGGAATACCTTTCCTTCTGCAGCTTCCTGGTCCTTGCGTCTGAGTTCTTACAGACTTGAGGTAAGAATAAACTTGGAACCTTTCAGCAAATTTGCTGCTTTGTCGTTTCCCTCCTCGCGAAGCCTTTTCTGCTCATCCTTGCGGATTTCGCTGATGACCTTGTCATTGAAGTTCTTCACGACATGGAAGTAATCAAAGACAATCTCCAGGTGAGGGCATTTCTCCTCGAACGCGTCCTGGAAATCCGAGTTCATGTCGCATGCCACTGCCTTCACGCCCTTCATCCAGTCAAGGCCGACGAACTCTATAAAGTCATAGACGACCTGCTTCTTCTTGCCCGGCTGAATCCACAGAACATGGCCGGTCTCTAGGTCGGTGATATGAGTGGCATACCGGTGGCCGTAGTGCAGCAGGAATTCGTCAATGCCCAGAAACCTGGCCAGCCTTTCCGGTTTTCTCAGCTTCTTGCCATCGATAGTGCAAAGCTCCTGAAGCCGCCTCTTGTCAATCTCCTTGACTGTGTTCTGCCCAAGTCCTGTAAGATTGGCCACTGTCTTGTTATTCAATCCCCAGGCAAGCAGATCACGCGTGTGATTGTACAGATCGTTCGTTATCCTGTGGCCGGGAGCCTTGAAATGGATGTTCTGGCTTTTAGTCTCATGGCATCTGGGACAGCGGAGCTGGTAATGCTCATCGCATAGATCGGTGTATGCTCCTCATATTGGTATATGACGGAGATGAACATTACTCTTCTTGTTGCGGTGCATCCTGAATCCGCATTTAAGGCAGACCAACTCTTCCTCGGGCATCTTAAGCTTGCCTTCGAACCAGTAGACTTTGCGTTCTGATTCAGACGTATGTTCTGTCGTTTCATCGTTGTAGATAAAACCAGGCAGGATGGAAGGGATGCGGAGATAGCAGCAGTCGGATTCAGCAGTGGATTGTCCTGCAGAGGCAGTTTGGCTATAATCAGTCATATGCTCTCCTTTTGATCGTCGATCATCGTGGTGGGTGTATCTCGATCATCAAGTGAGGCCTTTTTTATGCAATTTTTAAATCACTGAAGGCAGAGGTTTGGGTCCCTGGCCACACAGAAAAAATGATTGACCCAAAAAAACTCATGCGGAACTGACTATCAGGACATTCAGCCAAACAGCACGCAACACAAGGAAGAGAGACTCAGATCCCAAGCTCCAGACACCATTCGTAGACCGGACGGATCCTGATAAGGCATCCAGACACCTCGATATCCTCCCTGTTGTGATGAGTGAGCAAAAGAAGATCAGTACAGCCTGTCTGCCTCTCAGCGAGCAGCAGCCCCCTGATTTCACGCTTTCGTGCAGTTTCTGCTGATATGTCATAGGACACCTGTATGGCCTGACACACCTTATTCCCATTGCAGACCACAAAATCGCACTCGCCGCTGCGATCATTCAGATAGTAAACATCCAGCGCTTCAGCCCTGGATTTGCGGATAAGATGCACCAGGACTATCGTCTCCAACCTGTGCCCAAGGTTTGCACCTGCAAAGGCATTCTCCCGTTTGTCCATCATCGCAACATCAACAGCGTACACCTTCTCCTGCGTAAGCCTGATTCTGCTTTTCGTCGAGTATTTCTGGATACCAATAAGAAGATATGCGCTTTTCAGATAGCTGATGTAATTTCTCGCAGTGTGTTCTGACCTGAAGCCAAACTGCCTGGCCAAATCTTTCGGGACAACAACACATGGAACATTATTCAGCAGATGCTGTGTCATATTCTCAAATGCAGCCTTATAGCTTATGCTGTAACGCTGCTCAATATCACGCTGCACAATATCGTTAACAAGCTCGGCTATGTAGTGGCGGCTGTCTTTAATCGACTGAAGTTCCGGAAAACCGCCACTCCTCTGATACTGATCAAAAGCATCACGTCGAAAAGCTTCTGCCTTTGTCGTCTTAGTTACGGCATCAACATTCTGAACTTCGCAGAATTCAAGGAACGAGAATGGAAAGAGCTCTATCTCCTTTTTTCTGCCTGAAAGATGTGTAGCAAGCTCACTGCTGAGCAACCTAGCATTGGAACCTGTAACAACAACATGGATTCTTTTCCTCAGCAGGCGATTGACAAAAAGGTGCCAGCCTTCCACATTCTGAATTTCATCAAGGAAAAGAAAGCTGAAATCACCATATATCTTGTAGAGCACCTCAAGCACATCATTCAGCTGATCTGCTTTTAGTTCTTCAAGCCGCTCGTCATCAAAATTGGCGTAAGCAAATTTCACACCCTTGGCGCGAAGGGACTGATAGCAGAGTGTGGACTTGCCACTGCGTCTGACACCGATGATTACCTGTGCCTGCGGGCTATCCAAATCAACCTGTGATTCTTCCTTCCTGTGGCAAAGCCGTTCCTTGGTGCGAGCTTCAATTTCTTCCTTTTGATCCGAAAGAATAAACTCCAGTGCTGCTTTATCAACCATATCTCTACTCTTTTACAGCTGGGCATACTGCGCAGACTCTCTACAACGCATTATTTTGCAAAAAATTATAGTTTCAAATGCGTTATTTTACAAAATTACATCTTCGACAACGCGTTATTTTACAAATTTAAGCTCTTTTCAACGCACTATTTTACAAAATATTGCAGATATCAATGCATTATTTTGCAGAAATCATAGGTTACTAACGCGTTATTTTACAGATTGTATCAAATTACAACGCGTTATCTTACAAAAATATACTACCACCAACGCGTTATTTTGCAAAAATTGACAGTTCTCAACGCGCTATTTTACAAAACACGCCTGAGAAAGAGCGCTTTTCTGAAAGCGACTGAAGGTCTCCGGAACAGTCTGGGAACGGCAGGAGAGCGCTTGAAATCACGAATTACTTCATCACTTAAAAGGGGGTGTCGGCTGCCAGCCGTTCACTGGAGCTGCAGTTCTCCTCGGCAAAGCTGACCATTGCCGCCCTGATCTCATCGCGCACGCGGCGGAACACACTGAGACGCTCATCCAGAGTGCCTTCTGCCGCGGCAGGATCGTCAAAGCCGGTGTGGAGACGCCTCTTTACGCTTCCTGTGAACACCGGGCAGGTCTCCCGCGCCCCGCCGCAGACGGTAATCACCGTGTCCCAGGGCTCCGGGATATACCGCGAGACGCTGCAGGGAATCCTGCCGCTGATGTCAATTCCGTCCTCGGCCATAACCATCACGGCAAGAGGGTTCACCTCAGGCGCGGGCCTGGTGCCTGCCGACCTCACGGTCCACTCAGGGCAGATCCTCTCCAGATATGCGGCCGCCATCTGGCTCCGGCAGCTGTTGCCGGTGCAGATAATGAGAACCTTCATTGTCTCCCCCCTTCGTTTCCGCCGCCTTGCGCGGTGCCTGGTCCATTATATCCGCCGCGGCAGAGCGCTCCTGACCGGGAACCCACTGACACTCCATCTGACCCTCCGGCAAAAAACGTACCGATATCTCAGATCAGAAATAATCAACTGCCGGAACAATGCTTTTTTCGTATAATCAGGATGTGCGGATCAGTCCGTACTGAGCCCGGTTCTTCTCCTTGCCGGGCTTTTCTGTTCATAATGGAAGTTCCAGCAATGAAAAAGAGACTCATCATCGCGGCCCTTTCCGCCGCAGTTATCGCAGCAGCATGCGCCGGATGCAGCAAGAACGAAGAGGCTCCCAAGGCGGCAGCGCAGCCTCAGGCAAAGCAGACCGTGCAGGCCAAAGATGACTCCGCAGCGAAGGCCGCAAAGGCTGAAGTGAAGAAGGAAGAGCCGAAGAAAGTTCCGGTAAAGCCGGCCCTTGACAGGACCAAGCTCACCGACTTCCAGTCCAACATCTACAACTTCAAGAGCGCTGACCGCGGAACCGGCCCGGTCCTCCAGACCGTGGAGCTCTGCTACCAGCAGAAGAAGAAGCTCTCCGCCTGCGGAGGAAAGGCCAAGGGCAAGGACTGGAACATGGCAGAGGCCATCAAGTTCGGCACCGGGGTCTCGAAGTTCGTCAAGAGCATCAC
>Ga0256406_1007152_pt1 | contig 10774 bp, 9 predicted proteins | sample RumenRJG_03DNA_FD_185986 | JGI IMG/M metagenome (GOLD analysis project Ga0256406, IMG submission 185986) | Bovine rumen microbial communities from Lethbridge, Alberta, Canada - RJG_03 | ecosystem: Host-associated > Mammals > Digestive system > Stomach > Rumen | place: Canada: Alberta | collected...
CAAATTTTCATGCTATGGATGCAAGAATAGAGAAAACAATTGAAAATTGGAGAGAAATTTTTAATGAAAAAAACTATTCATAATCTAATTGAATGAGGTTTTTGTATATGGGAAATGGAAAATATAGGAGTAAGGTGTTCACTAATTTCTTCTGGAGATTCGCAGAACGCAGTCTTGCTCAGATTATTCAATTTCTTGTTTCTATTGTCTTAGCAAGAATATTAACACCAGATGACTACGGAACAGTGGCCTTAGTATTAGTAATAACTCAAATACTTCAAGTCTTTGTAGATAGTGGGTTAGGTAATGCTTTAATACAAAAGAAAGATACAGATGACGTGGATTTTTCCACAGTATTTTATTTTAATGTTGTTTGGTGCGTGCTTCTTTATTTATTCATTTTTGTTATCGCTCCATATATTGCTGAGTTTTATAAAAACGAGAAACTAACTTCTGTTATCAGAGTATTATCAATAACAGTTATTGTTTCGGGAGTGAAAAATGTTCAACAAGCTTATGTTTCTCGTAATTTATTATTTAAAAAGTTTTTTTGGGCCACATTATTTGGAACGATTTCTTCTGCGATTGTTGGTATAACACTGGCATACAAAGGAGGTGGAATTTGGGCTTTAGTTGCACAATATCTAACCAATCTTTCAATAGATACTTTGATGTTATGGATAATTGTGAAATGGAGGCCTATAAAAAGCTTCTCAATAACAAGACTACGAGTGCTATTATCTTATGGTTGGAAATTATTGGCTTCAGCTCTACTGAATACTATTTATACAAATATTCGACAATTAATTATTGGAAAAATGTATTCATCAGGCGATTTGGCATTTTACAATAGGGGAGAGCAGTTTCCTAGTGTCATAGTTACAAACGTGAATACTTCAATTGACTCAGTTCTTCTTCCAGTAATGTCTCGTGAGCAGGACAATACAAAACGGATTAAGGACATGGTACGGCGTTCTATTACTATTAGTATTTATGTTATGGCACCCTTAATGATGGGATTAGCTTTTTGTGCAAGACCTATTGTTATATTGCTCCTTACTGATAAATGGATTCCGTGCGTGTTTTTCTTGAGAGTTTTTTGCGTTACATATATGTTTTATCCAATACATACAGCAAATCTCAATGCAATAATGGCTATGGGAAGAAGTGATATTTTTTTTAAACTCGAAGTAATAAAAAAAATTATGGGATCTACCATACTTATTGCAACCATGTGGTTTGGTGTCAAATGGATGACTTATGGCATGATTGTAAGTAGTATATTGAGTCAAATAATAAACTCTTGGCCGAATCGTAAACTCCTTAATTATAGTTATCTTGAACAGATAAGAGACATAATACCCAGTATTATTAAAGCATTATTAATGGGCATTGTAGTATATGTAATAGGCTTCATTCATCTACCGCTTTTTCTGGTTGTAGTAATTCAGATTGTATCGGGAGCCTTTATATATTTATTCCTTTCTAAAATTACAAATTGTTCGGAATTTTATTATATATTGAGTATTATTAAGCAACGCACAAATCATGCAAGTACTAAGGAAAATTGAAAAAATGATGAAAAAACTAATGCTGCTCGGGGGAGCTAAATATCTATTGCCATATATTAATGTAGCACATGAGTTAGGTGCTTATGTAATTACATGTGACTACCTACCAGGTAATCTGGCGCATAAGTACTCTGATGAGTATGCAGATGTAAGCATCGTCGATAAAGAAGCCGTTTTTGCAAAAGCAAAAGCATTGCATATAGATGGAATCATGAGCCCAGCGACAGACCCTGGAGTAACAACAGCTGCGTATGTGGCTGAAAAGATGGGTCTTCCGGGTGTCCCATATGAATCGGCCGAGATATTGCAACATAAAGATCGTTTTAGAAAGTTTCTACGTGAAAATGGGTTTAATGCTCCCAGATCTGAAAGCTTTTCTAATGTAGAAGAGGCAATAAGTGCTGCGAAGACTTTTCAGATTCCTTTCATTATAAAACCAACAGATTCTGCCGGTAGTAAAGGCGTGACGGAAATTAGTAGCTATGAACAGGTTGAAAAGGCAGTGAAGAATGCTTTCGATACTTCGATATGCAAGAATATCATCATCGAGTCCTTTATAAAGCAAAAAGGTCATTCTACTGATACAGACAGCTTCTCAATCAATGATGAATTAGTATTTTGCAGCTTCAACTGTCAGCATTTTGATCCAGAAGCGGTCAACCCATATACACCATCAGCATATACTTGGCCGAGTGATATGCCAGACGATATTCAGAAGCAGTTAAGGGCTGATATTCAGAGAGTAATTAAGCTACTTCACCTTGGTAGCTCCTTATACAATATTGAGACAAGACAAGGGACGGATGGTAAGCCATATATTATGGAGCTAGCTCCTCGTGCAGGTGGCAACAGACTTGCCGAGATGCTGAAATATGCATCTGGTCAGGATCTTGTTATGAATGCAGTAAAAGCTGCACTTGGCATGGAGCTTACTCCGATGACGGACCCTGTGTATAACGGCTCATGGGCTGAGTATATTATTCACAGCAACATCGAAGGTAATTTTGAAAACATTGATATTGATCCGGCATTTGAAAAAGAACATGTCAAAGAGAAGGATATCTGGGTAAAGCCGGGAGATCATGTCTATACTTTTACAGGAGCTAACAGAGCTATTGGAACGCTTGTGCTTCAATTCCAGAGTCAGGAAGAAGCTGAACGGGCACTCGCAGATATAAATAAATATGTAAAAGTAAATCTAAGTTGAGGCCATCATGGAAAAAATTTTAGTGTTTGGAGCCAGTGGTGATACAGGCAGATATTTTGTTAATTATTTTTTAGAAAAGAATAATGGCGAGTATGAGATTATTGCTATTGGCACACGTGAGACAACTTATTTTGAAACCATTCATGTAACATATTATCAGGTAGATATTCAGAATAGGGATGATTTTTCTAAGCTTCCAACGGATGTTTATGCTGTCGTAGATTTAGCAGGAATAATGCCAGCAAGAATGAAGGGCTATGATCCTTATAAATATATAGATGTAAATATCACGGGAACACTTAATATCCTGGAGTTCTGCAGAAAGAACAATGTTGACCGAATTCTCTTTGCACAGAGCTTCGGCGATATTAAGAACTATTCAGAAACCGATCCAATTCTAACTGTAAATATGCCTCGTAATTTCAGCTTTACGACGGATCATACAATCTATGTAATGAGCAAGGATTTCGCAGTTGACATGATAGAAAATTATCATCAGATGTATGGTTTGAAAAGGTTTATTTTCAGGCTTCCTACAATATACCTTTATTCTCCTATTGACTATTACTACGTTGATGGAGTGAAACACAAGATTGGCTATAGAATTTTGATAGACAAGGCTATAAACGGAGAGCAGATTGAAGTCTGGGGTGATCCTTCTAGGAAAAAGGATATGGTATATGTGAAAGATTTCTGCCAGATGCTTTATAAGACATTATTCGTAGAAAAGAATGAAGGCTATTACAACGTCGGAACAGGAATTGGCACAACTTTATTAGATCAGATAAAAGGAATGGTAGAAGTGTTTGGCGGCGACAAGAAATCCGAAATTGTTATGGTTCCGGACAAACCCAATGCGCCACAGTACATCATGGATATCACTCCTGCGGTAAATGATCTGGGTTATCACCCAGAATATGATTACATTTCTATGCTGCAAGATTTTAAGAAGGAAATGAATCAGAGGAGATAAGACATGGCAGATAAAATTTTGGTAACTCGTTCTTCAATGCCGCCTATGGAAGAATATGTCGATGAAATAAAGGATATATGGGAGTCTCATTGGCTGACCAACATGGGGGTCAAGCATAAAGAACTTCAGAAGGAATTAAAAGAGTTCTTGGGCATAGAGAACATTGAACTCTTTACTAACGGCCACATGGCACTTGAGCTTTCTATGCAGGCATTGAAGCTACAGGGAGAGGTAATCACTACGCCTTTTACCTTTGCATCAACCACTCATGCTATCGTGCGAAATGGTCTGAAACCTGTATTCTGTGATATTAACCCAGATGACTATACAATAGATCCGGCAAAGATTGAGTCACTGATTACAGACAGGACTTGTGCCATTGTTCCGGTCCATGTTTATGGCAATATCTGCCATATAGAGGAAATTGATAAAATTGCTAAGAAATATGGCGTGAAAATACTCTATGATGCAGCACATACCTTCGGTGAGACATACAAGGGAAAGAGTACAGGTACATTTGGCGATGTATCCTGCTTTAGCTTTCATGCAACGAAAGCGTTCAATACTATTGAAGGCGGGGCCTCCTGTTTTAACGATGTTGATTTCGGCAAGAGACTATATCAACTGAAGAACTTTGGAATTAAAGATCAGGAACATGTAGATGGTATTGGCGCAAACGCGAAAATGAACGAGTTCTGTGCTGCAATGGGCATTTGTAATCTTCGACATCTCGATGAAGAGATAGGTAAGAGACAGAAGGTCGTGGAAAGATACCGTGAAAATCTTAATGATGTGCCTGGTCTGAAGCTCAATGTTATTCAGCCTGATGTTAAGCCAAACTACGCATACTTCCCAGTTGTCTTTGAAGAGTCTGAGTTTGGAGCAACGAGGAATGAAGTCTTTGATAAGCTTAACGAGAATAATATCGGAGCAAGGAAATACTTCTATCCGCTCACAAGCACATTTGAATGCTATGCCGGAAAATTTAATCCTACTGAAACACCGGTGGCTCTTCATGTCAGCAAGCATGTTTTAACACTTCCGCTCTATGCAGATCTCTCCATGGAGAACGTAGACAGAATTTGTGAAATTGTTCTTAGTTGCAGAGGTTGACATGGACGACAAGACTAAAGACTTCAATGAATCCCATAAGGAACTGGTGGAGCAAGGTGACGTTGCCAATGTAAGCCAGTTTTCCAGAGATGATTCGGAGAAGAAGACGAAGCGTTGGTTTCGTGAACGCAATAAGATGGAAGAGATTCAATGATTTAGCGGTTTATCTTAGGGTAAAAGAGTAGTCATGTATCGTAAGTATTTATTTGAAGCAGATATGTTAGTCCTTCATTAAAGGCATTAGTACCTGTTGAAGGGTTAAAAGATCTTGAAAAGCAGGATAGTCACAAGTATCATATCTACTTTATTCTTGCTCATGATGAGTACTATTTCCGCAAAGAAAAAACTAAAGTTTTGCCAGAAGGCATAAAAACTACATTGTTTTCGTGACGGAAGATGGAGAAGTAGATATAGACATTCCTGTTATGTCTTTGATTGTGGGTAAGCGCATAATAAAACTCCTGTCACTGCCCACGCAGCGTGAGAAAGCGGTGGGCCGCTTAGAAAATCGTGGGCTGTTTCCGGAAAGGCTTTATTTTAGGGCTGTCTGGATGACTCATTTTTCATGCAGAGATGTCACTGCCCACGCAGTGTGAGAAAACGGTGGGCCGCTTAGAAAATTGTGGGCCGTTTCCGGAAAGGCTTTATTTTAGGGCTGTCTGGACACCTCATTTTTAATATAAAAAGATTAGAAATAACTAATCGAGACACACACCTCGTGTGTATGAGAAGCTGTATAATTTTGGGAAGCCGCGTACAACAGCCATTTTTGGGGATATATACGGCCCATGAAATTCTCACACTGTGTGGGCAGTTACACTAACTAAGATACACATCTCGTGTCACTGCCCACGCAGCGTGAGAAAACAGTGGGCCGCTTAGAAAACCGTGGGCTGTTTCCGGAAAGTCTGTATTTTATGGCAATCTGGACACCTCATTTTTAATATAAAAAGATTAGAAATAACTAACCGAGACACACACCTCGTGTGTATGAGAAGCTGTATAATTTTGGGAAGCTGCGTAAAACAGCCATTTTTGGGGATATATACGGCCCATGAAATTCTCACACTGTGTGGGCAGTTACAAACAGATTGACCGTAATATGAAAATAGTTTTATGCTGTCACCTGATTTGCAAAAAATACTTATTTTGTAATTTAGAAATAATTCATAAACTCCAATCTATTATATGCAATAATACATTTGAGAAAGTGAGAACCGTTTATGTGCAAATTTCGGTCAAATGGGGCGGCTAATTCGCACCGAAGGTGCGCTTGTTTCGGTTTCATCGGTGCGGAGCACCGCCCCATGGGTTCCTTCAGCTGGTACTATCAGGCACGCATGCTGATACCATTCATTTCAAGTCTGAGACTATGCCGCTTGTCCGTGAGTCGGGACAAAACAGCATCCGCGTAAGTATGCTCCTTGAAAATGTCAAACCAGCTTTTAACCGGCAGCTGGGAAATGACGATTGTAGACTTTCGACCGTCCCTGCTGTCAATCACCTCAAACAGGTCCCGACATTTATCCTGATCGAGATCCATAAGGCCAAAGTCATCGATCACCAGAAGATCCAGCTTTCCGATTTTTTCGATATAATCAAGATAAGTAGACTTGATGCGGGCCTTCTCAAGTTCGAGCATCAGATAGCTGGCTTTGATGTAAAGCACAGTTTTCATTCGTCGGAGCGCCGTAATACATAATGCGTTGCTGATATAGGTCTTTCCCGATCCGGTCATTCCGGTAACCAGAAGGTTGCGGCTTTCATCTATCCATTCGCATTTGGCAAGACGTTCAATAAGCTCAGTATCCAGCTTGCGAGCCGGGTCATAGAGAGTATCGTCAAATGTTGCCTCCGGATTACGAAGACGTGCCTTTTTCAAGTTGCGGTTAAATTTCTTATCATTCCGGACTTGCCACTCATTGTCCACTATTTGAGAAAAACGTTCCATGAATGACTTTAAATCCACATTTGGGTCCAGCATCTGCTTTTCAAAGGCATCTGCCATACCGGACATTTTCAAGTGCCGAAGTTTCTCGCTAATTGCCACTTCCTCATCAGTTAAATTAATTTCTGCATGAGTATTCGCCGTATCTGTTCTCATTGATAGCTCTCCTTTCCTCTGATATTTTCATGTTCCGGAAGTGTTTCTGAATTACTTGTTCCGGACTGGGAAGGAGTGTTCCTGGCTCTGCCAAGGGCCTTTTTGAAGTAACTGTATTTGCAGGCAGACGCCTTAACACATGCGTCCGCGGCTTCGGCGACGATGCTCTTTGGCACATCATCACACATGTGAAGAATACCATTGCAGCTGTTATACGCCTGTTCCTCATACTTGCAGCTCTTCAGTACCCTGTCTATAAGGGTCATCATCGACTGACCATAAACGGATGCCCAGCGTCGATAATACGCTCCATCATGCAGGTTTGCCTCTTTATAGAACCGATGCTGTGGCGGCATATGACTGTCATCGGTAATGTAGCGCGGGAACTCATTGTAACTGCGTTCATGGCGGCAAATAAATCTGTTGTTTTCGTCGCAAATGATCACCTCCGTCATGGTTGCCTTGAGCATTGCAGGCTTGTTGTGATACGTGTACAATACCGAGTAGTAGTGGCCATCAAATTCAAGGTGATAGCTATCCGGAACACGGCTAAAGTATTTGTATTCGCAGGGCGTAAATGATCCTCCCGGCAGAGGACGCATCCTGGGCTTATCAAAGGTCTCAAAGGCATACTTTCGAGACTTTCGCGGATCTTTTTTGTTCTGGAAATCCCTTTCATTGATGGCTTCTATTATTTCATGGGTTTTCCTGTTGATAGATGCCAGATTCGTATAAGGGGCGTCCTCCTTAAGCTTCTCAATAAGATAAGTTTCAAGATACCGGACATGGTTCTCCACGGATGGCTTTCCTTTTGGCTTTCGTGGAGGCGGTGGAAGCACGATTGCATCATAAAAATCCTGAAGATCTTCAAAAACAGCATTCAGCTCAAGCTCGTCTTTGGTGTGTTTCGTAATAGCAGTTTTCAGGTTGTCTGGAACCAGGTATTTAGGAACTGCACCATAGAACTCAATCGCATGAACTACACCCGCTATAAAGTGGGGCGTTTTTTCATCGGTGAAGATTTCGGCATAAACATAACTGCTGAATCCCATCGTAGTCAGGAAAATGTGGATTTTCCTGGCTTCGCCAGTATCTGCATCAACGAGAAGCGCCGGCTGATCTCCAACCCAGTCGATATACATCCGTTCTCCCGGAATTCTTTCGACTGGCATTGAGACATTCTCCTGTCCATAGTTTTCGCGAAGAAAGTCTCCGTAAAGCTTATAGAACTGGGTCAACTGATATCCGTCAGGATTCTTTTCCTTGTATTCAAGCCAGATAAAACTGAGATCCTGATGATCCATCTTCATCATCTGCTGATGGATACTCTCGAAATCTGGCATGACCTTTTCGGTATGCCTGAGATTCTCGGGCGGATAGAAAGCTTCGACTACCTCCTGCGGAGCCATGGTCTTTAGCTTCTCCATCGTAAGACCCAGCTCTTTGTACCGCGTGGTGATCAACGTAATGGTACTGTTTCCGATGCCGTATCGGCCTCCTATGGTCCGATAACCGACATTGTCCTGTCGAAGTGATAGAACTCCGACAATTGTTGAGTAACTTTGCATTTGATGCTCCTTTCTCAACTAATGATGTACGAGTAACACCGCTAGTATAAGAAAAAGCGCACCGTTTGTACCGGATTACATGCACCGGTCATGTGAAATGAGTGCACCGATCATTTCGGAATCAGTGCACCGTTCGACCGAAATTTGCAGTTTATGCCAAGAACAAATCAAGGAGTTTTCAAAGACATATTGAAGGTATATCGTTCATTCAATAATGCAGTTGATAAACTCCATAGTGACTATTTTGATGATGAAGATAATTTTGAAGGAGACATGATTTCTTATCAAGATTATTTTGGAGAAGCAAATTCTGCATACGAAAGCGCTTTGAATCTTGAAGCTTCCTTAGCTTCTCTTTTGCATGATACTAAATTTGAGATGGCTGCAAAAGAGAAAGAGTATAAGGATATGCTCGAGGATGTTTCATCCAAGAAGAGTTTAATAAAGCATGAGTTCGCTGAACAAGTTAATAAGTATTCTGAAGGCACAGATGGATTAACTGAATTGGAGGTCGATATGTTAAATAGCCTCCAGATATACAGAGACATGGATTGAATACTTATATGATTAATGGCTGGCGTAGATCATTGGCAATAATCACCACTTCTCCCTATACTCGCTAGGGCTTATACCTTCAACTTTCACAAATACCCTTGAGAAATAATGGCTGTCCTCGAATCCACAAAGTATACCGATTTCACGGATGCCTTTATCTGTGAAGCGGAGCAGTTCCTTCGCTTTCGATATCCGTAATCCTTCGACATATTCGTTGACAGTCATACCGTATTGGCCTTTGAACAGCCTCAAAAGATAATATTTGTTTATGTAGAATCGCTCTGATAAATCCGTCAGGGCGATTTTTTTTGCGTAATTTTCGTCTATGAACTGCTTCACCTCCCGGATTCTGACTTTCTTTCCCTTCTCGTTATTCTCATTCCAGCTGTACACCATGATTTCGGCGATCAGCTCACTCAGGTACTGGTTTATCCGCATGTCGCGCAGGTAGTCCGACGAGTTGGCGATTGCGTAGGTGTCGGACCAGATTCTCTTTATTTTCGCCAGGCCGGTCGCGTTGCCGGTATCTTCATTTTTTTCACGTTTCCCGGTCTTATTCTGCTCATTTATTTCAATTCTCTCGTCATCAATATTTTTTTTCTCTAAAATCCTATTATTCCCATCTGAATACTTTTTTCCTTCCCCTGGATGAAACACTGGCTGTCCTCCGCGCTGCTTGTACTTGTCGTAAATCTTCAGCATTTCGGGGCCGTTGAAGTGTATCCATGAAATATTCCAGAGGTCTGGAGACGTGGTGTGGGAGTAGGTATCGGCGCAGTAGAGGAAGGCGCAGTCTCCCTTCTTTAGGGCATACTTTTCACCTTCGTATACCAGTTCTCCGGACCCTTCGTTGATGAAGAAGAACAGGAAGGATTCGAGCCCACTCCTTCGACTGGTGTGCTCCCGATTAGCTTTAAGTGTGCCGATCTCCTGCAGGTAGAGGAGAGAGGACTTGGCGAATGATGTGGGCGTGTATATGGTCCGCTTGGTGCTGACGATGTCCCCGTGGAAGAGGGCATCATCTGTCTTATTATCTGTTGCTGGCATTCTGCTGCCTTTCTTATTCTCTGACTATTTCTTCGTATTTTCATCTTCTTTCATTTTATTCATCTAGTTACAAAATGTCAATATTGTCCACCATAATGTCAATATCGTTTATTTAATTCAGCTTCTCACTTCTTTATACTTGATACTAGTTTGATATATTTCCTTGCTGGCTCATTGCTGCTGATTTGTGGTTGAGGGGCATGGAAAGAGAATAAAGACAATGGTGTGAGTAACACGAAAGGATAAAGATAATGAAGAAAGCGTTAATTACAGGAATCACTGGACAGGACGGGTCTTATCTTGCAGAATTCCTGCTTGAGAAGGGATATGAGGTACATGGAATTGTACGCCGTGCTTCTATCTCAAACACCGGTAGAATTGATAAGATCATGGATAAGATTACAATCCATGACGGTGACCTTACAGATGGATCTTCTCTGATCCGCATAGTTTCAGAGGTTCAGCCGGACGAGATTTATAACCTTGCAGCGCAGTCGGATGTCCATGTTTCCTTTGATTCCTCTGAATACACCGGAGACGTTGACGCTCTGGGTGTTCTGAGAATTCTTGAGGCTGTCAGAATCAACCATCTTGAGAAGAAGACAAAGATTTACCAGGCATCCACATCTGAGCTCT
>Ga0256406_1007154_pt1 | contig 10771 bp, 8 predicted proteins | sample RumenRJG_03DNA_FD_185986 | JGI IMG/M metagenome (GOLD analysis project Ga0256406, IMG submission 185986) | Bovine rumen microbial communities from Lethbridge, Alberta, Canada - RJG_03 | ecosystem: Host-associated > Mammals > Digestive system > Stomach > Rumen | place: Canada: Alberta | collected...
CGGCATAGGCACCTATCATGGCACCTGCTATAACAGGAACGAACCATGCCCATTCCCCGCTCGGATCTGTATACTTCAGCGTATTGTTCAGGCAATAACTGTAGCGGTTGAAGTTCTGGCTGTTGTCGGGCATCTGCAAATAATTGTCGGGACTGAAGAACCTGCCGAGGATGGGGTCGTACAAACGGCCGTTCATGTTGATGATGCCGAACTCATTCAACATTTCATGTCCGGTGTAGCCGCGGTGCAGGCCGATGGCGTTAAGCGTTACCGTCTGCTTGCCCCATGCGTCATAGGAGGCATCAAAGACCTTCGCACCGTTCTCATCCATAACGGAGAGAATGCTGCCCAAGTTGTCAGTAAAGTCAAGATAAGTCTTTACCGTGCCGTTCTCCCTGACGGCGATGGTATTGCCGTCAAGATAATAGAACTCGCGCGTTTTGCCGTTCTCAGTAACTCTCTCGCATTCCCCAGCATAGACCGTAGTACGGATATCTGTACCGTTCTTTGACAGTTCCGAATACCATCTCTGCCGGTCCGGCCCGTAGGCTATATCCATCCTGAGATTCTTGCCCGCATCGTCTATAAGCTCTATCTTCCCGAAGTCGTTGAACGATGTTGTCAGCGCCTCGCCCGGTATCTTCCCGTCAGCATTCTCCACCTCCGTCACAGCATGCGGTCGGACATTCTTGTCGTAAAAGAAGTTGCCCACTCCCGTCTTGAAGAGGATATTTCCGTTGGGGGCATAGCTTACCCTCATGGTTTCGTCATCACCTTTCTTAACAGAAACGAGCCTGTTCATGTTGTCGTAGCCGAAATACTCCAGCGGTTCGTTGTTCCGCTTGCGCGACAACAGATTATCGGTGGCCCCATCGTACGACTCATCAAAATTTTCCAGCATGGATAAACCGTGTGTAATACGGCGGTTGCTCTCATACCCGCGGGCATCTCGCGTCAGTGTAGTTGTTAGCTTCCCCATGAAGGACGTGTTGCTTACAAGACCGTCCGTGCTCTCTACCTTATAGATGACCTTGTCGCCAATGGCTGACTGCGACTTAAAGCCATAATTATCATATAGATACGACTCTTCCAATCCTCCAGGATATGTATCCTTGGAGAGCTGGCCGTTGCCGTTGTATTCGTATGAGAAGCTATAGGTTCCATGTCCGTCCACGTTGCGTTTCTACGCAATGACACGTCCGAGCCTGTCATGGGTATATTCTATTGAGTTGTTGCCTAAAGCCATTTATTTCAGATATGACCCTTTTTATATTCAGAAATAACCATCTCGGCATCTAAGCCATGAATTCCTTCTGAGTTGTTGGCTATTTCATGTAATACTTTGAGACAAAGGTCGGTATGCAAGTGTATTAATGCCCTTGCTGTCCATATTCTCAGATTCTCATTTTCTTCGAAAAGAAATGGCTTTAACAACTCTATCTTATTGTGTGTTTTTAGAAAAACGATTGACTCATATATACATTTAGCACTTTTGTTTCCATTTTTATAATCACCAGACTCTAACGCCAGACCTTGACTTATACAGTTTTTTCTAAACTGCATAACTGCGTCATTAACTTTACTTAAAATCATAATTAAAATTTATGTTAGTGCAAATATTCTAAGCCGTTAAATTTTCTGATTGTATTTAGAGACCTCTAAACAACTATAAATAATGAAAAACACATAGAGATAAATCTCTGTATATCAACTGCTTTTGGATTTTAACACTTCAGACTTGCTTTTTGGCGGTTCTCAAAAATCCGCTTATCTTTGCAACGCATTTCTACCGCGGAGAATTTTGAGGGCTTTTATTTTGCCATCTCGTGGACTGGGTTGACAAAGGTTGACAAGAGTGGACAACGATTGACTGATGAACGAGAGGGAAAGGAGCAAGGAAGTGACCTCATTTGAAGAACGTGACATCGTGGAATGAGTTGACAATGGGTGTCAATGATTGACGAAAGTTCACTCCGTGGCGGTTTGCAAGAAATTGATTGTAAAACCACATAAAAAGGAGTCAAATGAGAAAGACAAGAAAATGCGCCTTCTGTGGAAAGGAGTTCACTTGTAACAGCGGTTCGCAGAGGTATTGCTCAGAACATTGTGCCGAGGCAGCAAAGGTTCAGCGCAAGAAGAGACAACAGGACTTTTTGAAGGCAGTCCAGCCTGTTATAGACATCGCCAGCCAGGAGTACCTTACATTCTCCAAGGCTGCCATCCTCATGGGATGCTCCCGTCAGTACGTTTACAAGTTGGTAAACGAGGGTAAACTTTCTGCATCCCGAATCAGCAGCCGTATGGCATTCATCCGCAAGACAGACATTGAAAAGATGCTTGCAGGAAATCCTTATCATCGTGTCTTGCCAACATCCAAACCTAAGAATCCTTCTTCCCTTTCGTTGAAGAAGGAACATGATTCAAGTAAGTCAACGAGGAAAGAGAACTCTTTTCAAGACATTGAACCACTTGAATACATCTCTGGCGAGGACGTTATGGCAACCTACAAGGTTAAGAAGTCATGGCTCTATGTTTCAGCCAAGAGAAACAACATACCTGTGTGCAAGATTGCAGGCAAAAACTATTATAGCCGAAAGCACATGGATGCACTCTTCGGAGTTTCCGCTGAGATAGAAGGCTTGACAGAATGGCTGACAACGGATGAGGCCGAATCCCTCTATTCCACGACCAAGGAATCCTTACGCAGCCAAGCCTACCGCCGCCATATTCCCACAAAGCGAGAATATGGCAAGACCTATTATTCCAAGAAACATCTTGATGACATCTTCCGCCCCGACCTGAAGGCGAGTGATGCCTATTACACCACAGCCGAAGCTGCCGAGAAATACGGCATGACCAAGAGCAACATCTGCGTAATCGTCAAGACGAACAACCTCACCAAGGTGAAAGTCGGAGTCCAGAACCTCATTGTCAAGGAGGAATTAGACCGAATAATGGCGAGCAGACTAGCGCAATTCGGGGGTTACAGGCTCCAATAACGCCCAATAATAAGTATCAACTGCGTGAAAGTGCAATTATCCATGAGTTATGAAAGGGTAAGTTGGTCACTCTTCCATCACGCAGTTACTTTGCACCCGCTATGAGACGCATAGCCTTCGATTATCAACAAAACAAAATTGTCATACAAGTATGAGTAACATTTGCAAGACAGTAACCTTGCGTACGCGTAAGATAAAGAAAGGTACGCAACTGAGCTTTTACCTTGACTACTATCCCGGCTACAGGGATGAGTCAACCATGAAGGTACAGAGACATGAGTCACTTGGCATCTACATCTTTGCCAAGCCCAAGAACCAGCGCGAGCGTGACTACAACGAGCGCATGACGGAGAAAGCCGAGGCATTGCGCTGCCGACGCTATGAGAGCATCGTGAACGAACGCTATGACTTCTTTGATAGAGAGAAGGAGAAAGGCAATTTCCTCGCATGGTTCAAGAAGAAAGCCGATGCCAGAAACACCAAGTGGCAGAATGTCTATAAGCATTTCGAAGCCTTCTGCGAAGGGAAATGCACCTTTGGCGAGATAGATGTTGACCTCTGCAACAAGTTCAAGGAATACCTTTATACAGCTCCACAGACCATCCACAAGAAGCAGAGGCTGCACACCAACACTATTGCTGGCTACTGGTCAACTTTCCGAGCCGTTCTCCACACAGCCTATCGCGACCATAAGATCAAGGAAAATCCCAATGGCTTCCTTGACAGGATTGACACCATCCCAACGGAGAAGGAACACCTCTCTCAGCCGGAACTCGTAAAACTTGCCAACACAGACTGCAAGGAGCCAGTATTGAAGAAGGCTTTCCTCTTCTCTTGCCTGACTGGACTCAGAAAGAGCGATGTCAAGGCACTGACATGGAAGAAGATTCAGCCATACGGAGATGGAGGCATGTATATCACAGTGCGTATGCAGAAGACTCAGCAGCTCGTGAATAACCCTGTCAGCGAAGAGGCCCTTGACTTAATCGGTTTCTACGACGATGAACACGAACCCGATGCAAAAGTATTCCCGGACTTCAAGGACAAAATGACAGGAACGACATTGAAGAACTGGCTGAAAGCAGCGGGCATCACCAAGCACATTACCTTCCACTGCGCCCGTCATACTTTCGGCTCCTTGCAGGTTGATGCAGGAACAGGTATCTATACCGTCCAGCACATGCTTGGACACAAGAACGTGGAAACCACTCAGATCTATGCGAATATGGCAGATGAGAGTAAGCGAGAGAGTGTCAACCGCATCACGTTGAAGCCAAAGATAACTCCACAATTGAAAGTCGTCGGGCAGGGATAAACCTATTTGTTGGTTCTATTTCTTCGAGAAATGAAACCAAAGATGCTTTTTCTAAGTTGAAAATATGGAAAATGAGAACCAAGCATAATTGGCTCTCATTTTTCGTTATACCTTTGCCATGCAATCAAACAACGGAGAAAAAGGAGGAAAAGACCAAGTGTGAAAATCATACTCACTTCAAGTATGATTCACAAATAAACATAAAACACTGGCCTACAGAAGAAAAGGCTATACGTCATGTGCAAAAATCTTCTTAACTTTGCAGCGCATTTTCTGAAACAACGAACAATAATACGTAAAGACAATGAAAATAGATTCTCCATCTTCAATCACTTCACGGGAGGCATCCATCCGACTCGAATGGATCTCCACAAGAATACTGCCGGGAGTTGCAGTTCTTCTTCTTTCAATTCCACTTTGCCAATGGGCAGACTCAAATCTTCCCAATGGCATTATTCCAGTATCTATCATCTACCTGATGATTGTAATAGTCCTAGGGTCTATGTACATGGCTGTGCAGTATGCTTTTGTGGGAATCGCGCAGACGAAGAAAGCCAAAATCAATGCTACTACAAACAACAGCAATCCTCACGAAGAAGATGGGCAAGCACCTGTTTTTCTTTTGGAGGCAATGCCTGTCTATAACGAGTCAGAGGGTATTGATACCGCTTGTGAAGCAGAAACCGCTGAAGAGATAAGCGAGACTGAGGTTATAGAAGAGGCATATATGGCAGAGACAGGAGAACTCGCAAAAGACAACCATGTCAGCGTAACCTACCAGCAGGGTATTGATGACTTCTACCAAAGTCAGGCAGAAAGCCAGAAGAAGAAACTGGACACCATTCATGAATACCTTTTATACATCATGTCTCCATTTGTATATGAGGAAGACATGGACGAGTTCTGTACAGATCTGTTGAGATTCGCGATGGATCACAACTACCGCCCTGAAGTTGAGTGGAAGAGATACAAGACCAAGCTGAGCAGCTTCGATGTCCGCCATATGGTCTGGAGCATTGCAACAAGATTGGGACTTGGTAAAGGCAAGGTTTACAGCAACGATGATTGCGCCTGTTATATCGAGCGTCGTTTTGCTTCATTATGCATAACAGCCTGTGGAGAGCCGTTATCACATAACACACTCCGAAACCTGACTGTCACATCCAACAGTGACCAGATTCACTGCGATTACCCTGGGAAAGACGGACTGCTGTTTCATATTCCTTTGCAACTGGGTGGAGAGAAAGGCTGAAGTTAATATCTCTCACCAATCCTGCATCAAAACATAAACATCACATTACGGGCCACATCAGATACAAAATCTGGTGTGGCTTTATTGTGTATATACCTTTTTAGTCATAAATCTTACCCAAAACACGGCCAAAATCTCAACTGTCATTCATTATACTTACGTATTCGATGTTATCAAAATCCACTTCAAAAACCTGTTTTAACCATGAAAAACAGCCAAAAACGAGGCTCAACTGCGTGATTGTTTCGTGATGAACCTGTTATTAAAAAGTGGCTTGCCCTCCGATTCATAACGGGGTTCCTTTGCAGCACGATTCCACTAAAGGGTCGTGTTGTAAAATGACAAATAATCAAATCACGTTCAATGACCTTCCGCAGGTCGTTGCCGAACTTCGGGATGAAGTATCGGGCATGAAGGCGTTACTGCTGAACCTTCAGAACAGACCAACTCAGCAGCGAGAGAACAGACACCGCCCTGTCACGCCAGAGCAGGTTGCCGAGTACACAAACATTCCCCTGGCGACTATCTATCAGAAACTTGCAAACAGGGAAATCCCCGGTAGCAAGCCTGGCAAACGATGGGTCATCTACCTTGATGAGATTGACAAGTGGCTTGAAGCGAACCGCAAGAATCCCATTCCTCTGACGGATGAGGAACAGAACGCTGCCATCCTTGCATCGCACAAGCGCAAGCCGAAAAAAGCGGACTGGCAAACTGACCCTATTGTTGAGCCTTCAAAAAAAGTGAATGTAGCAAATGCAACCACTTCAAAGCCAAAAGCGATTGCTGAAACTGACATAACACCGCCAACCGCTGATGCAGCTAATGATGTCGTCGTTTCTGATGAATCTAAGGATTCTAACGAAAGCACCCATTCAACGGCATCTAACAGTACAGTTGCTTTCGATGATTTCAACGCTAACGATGCTACCTCTTCCTTTGACCGATTGAAGGTCATCTACAAGAAGGTTGGCAACAACGAATCGCAAGCCTTTGGCGTATGGCAGCAACTGAGCGAAAGTGAGCGAACGGCTGCATTCGCACATACCCAGCGATTGCAAGGTGACCTGAGTTTACGTTCCTATCTATATGTTTATCTGCGGGACAAGGAGTGGATGAAGGCAATGTAGCAATGAAGTAGAGGGCTTGCCCGATGCTTGCCACATAAAACAAGCATCGGGAAGCTCATTACCCGTTCCGATTTTCATCGGGCGGTGGACTGACCACATAAATCTGCAAGCAGAGGTCACAGTATCTGGCATTAAACTATTCTCACACATGGCAGGCCATGAATATCGGAGCCGATACCAGAGGGTAATATCAAGCGTGTAAAATCGGCTTGCCGATGCCACATTTTTCAAGTAGTGGGTAGCCTAATACCCCTGCCTACTATCGATGTCGGGGAAACTAGCCAGATAAAACAGCAAGCTTTTAGGGTTTCTATGACTTTTATGGTTCTTCGAACAACAATATTCAAAATGAAAGACAGCTGGCGACTTCACACAAAGAAGGATATGCATAAGAGGCTTGCCTCTGTCCACTCAAAAGTAGGGAGGGGCAGCCTAATACCCCAGCCATCTATCGATGTAAGGGGAGCTGACCAGATAAATAAGCAAGCAATTAGGGTATGAATATGACATCAATAAAGGTAAAGTTTAGGCCATCCATGGTGGATGGCAAGGAGGGAGGACTCTATTTTCAGATTATCCACAATCGGGTTGTTCGTCAGTTGAATACAGATTATAAGGTCTTTGCAGAGGAATGGGATGCAGAGTCGGAAAGCGTTATCGTAAATGGTAATCGCTCCAACATCCTGTTGGGTATTCAAGAACGTCTGGCATGGGATGTGGCCCGTCTGGAAAAGGTCGTCCGCTTATTGGAAACGGAGCGTCGTCGCTTCACGGCAGACGACGTGATTACCATGTTCCATAAACTGACCAAGGAGTCCTCCCTCTTTACCTTTATGCATGGCGTCATAGCGCAACTGAAACAGTTGGGAAAAGTCCGAACTTCAGAGACATACGCGGCTACACTCAAAAGTTTTATGGCTTTTCGAGACGAGCAGGATGTGCCACTCGATGGTATCACATCTGACATGATGCTCATGTATGAAGCTTACTTGAAAACCAGAGATGTGCGCATGAACACCATATCGTTCTATATGCGTAACCTTCGGGCTGTCTATAATCGTGCAGTGGAGAAAGGATTGACAGCACAGCAATATCCCTTCCGTCACGTCTATACGGGAGTGGACAAGACAGTAAAGCGAGCTATACCTATCAAGGCCATCAAAGCCCTGAAGGAGTTGGACTTATCCATGAAACCAACGTTGGACTTTGCACGTGATATGTTCATGTTCAGTTTCTATACCCGAGGCATGTCTTTCGTGGATATGGCTTATCTCAAAAAGACCGACCTTCAGAACGGAATCCTGACTTATCGAAGACGGAAGACAGGACAAGAACTGAGTATCAAGTGGGAGAAGTGTATGGCTGAAATCATAGCCAAATACCCTGAAAACAAGACAGATTTCCTTCTCCCTATCATCAAAGAGGAAGGAAATGAGCGGAGGCAATATGACAATGCTCTGCATTTAGTCAACTATCGTCTGAAAGAACTATCCACAATGCTGAAACTCCAAAGACCACTCACGATGTACGTGGCTCGTCATTCATGGGCAAGTGCAGCCAAGGCGAAGAATGTACCTTTATCTGTCATCAGCGAGGGAATGGGACACGACTCCGAGGCAACAACACAGATTTACCTCGCTTCTTTGGAAACGTCGGTGGTTGACAAAGCTAATAAAATGATATTGGGATTGTTGTAAATAAGGATTTGTTTAGCAAATTTCTCAATCTCTTCCTAAGAGACGGATATTTGAGTACAAAATTACTAATTTTCGGCCAAAATACACATTATTTAATAAGAAAACACGCTTTTGGTATATCATTTTTATACTTTGTTTAGCAAATCGCTATGCAAAACGCTCAAAAATCGTGGAATATCAATGACCTTTTGTTTCTCTACGTCTCTTAGGAAGAGATGAATGAGATTTTATCCCACTATGTGCCTACAATAAGGCATAGTTATTCGGAGAATGAAGATGTTATCCTGAAGCAGGAACTACTACCCGTGCGAACAACGCTAATTGAAGATTTCTTACCTTAAATAAACAAACTAAAAAACTGAAATGCTTATGAAAACAAAAGTACTTTCTATCTCGTCCTGTTGCTTATGACAGAGATGTATGCCTACATGTAACCACTGACGATATCCATGTAAGTCGTTCTTATGGTTCATACGCTTGCAGTAACTTTGCACGCGTTATACAAAAAACACATGAAATAATAAACTTTTTTAAAATAAAAAACAAGTATAACATCTTAAAAACAAGAGACTATGAGAAAGAATTTCTTTTCAATGCTCGTGCTGCTCGCAGCAGTAGCTACGGGCGCGTGGGCGCAGACCGAAACGCTGCTGACCACAATTACAGCAACAGCCAAAGAGCAAGCCAGCTACAGTACGGCGAATGTGGCAACCGTTTCATTCAGTTATACTGCAGGAGGGAGCTCAGCATACCTCGCTAACTGGGGATGGTGGGGATACGGTTGGTCGGCAACCGTCACCGCTGCCGAAGGATATACCATCACCAAATGTATATTCTATGACGACGCCAATCGTACAGCAACAGACAGCGAAGCTCCATTTGTAGTAGAAACCACAGAAGAGGATAAGACACCGAGAATAAATGGCACACCCATTGATGGTGGCAATAATCAAAGTAAGGGTTTAAAAAAGATTGAAGTCTATGGCTACGCCACGCCTGTCTCTGGCGTAACCCTTTCACAGAACGATGCTGTGCTGACCGTTGGCGGCGAGACGCTGACGCTGACTGCGACCGTTGCACCCGCCAATGCCAAAGAAAAGACTGTGACATGGACGACGAGTAATGATGCCGTGGCTACAGTCGATGCTAACGGTGTAGTGACCGCCGTGAGCGCAGGTACCGCCACCATTACTGCTACCGCAACCAACGGCACCGATGACACCAGCGACGACAAGACCGCCACATGCACCGTGACCGTGACACAGAACTATAAAGTCACCCTGGCCGACGGCACTGAGGATTCCGGCAACTGGACTATCAGTCCCGCCAATCCGCAACCTGGAGATGTGGTAACCATCACCTATGGGGGCACGAAGAAGGTGAAGAGCGTTAAAGCCGTAAAGAAGGCGGCAGTCATTAAAGTTACCATCATCACACTGAACAAGACCGAGACCACCATTAACGTTGGTTCAACCGAGACACTCAGTGTGACTGCCATCGACCCCTCCAACGCTACAGACAAGACCTATACCTGGAACAGTGACAACACCGCAGTTGCCACCGTAGATGCTGACGGCGTAGTAACTGCCAAAGCCGCAGGCACCGCCAACATCACCGCCACCGCCAATGACGGCAGCGGCGTGACAGCCACATGTGCCGTCACTGTCATTGTCCCCGTATCCAGCATAACAATCAACAATGCTCCTACAGAAGCCCTTTTCGTCAATTCCAAGGGAACGCTCACAGCAACGGTTGTGCCCGACAACGCAACGGACCAGACCGTCACTTGGTCGAGCAGCGACCCTGACTATGTAAGCATCAACGAAACGACGGGAGAATATGAAGTGAAAGGCACAACAGGCTACGGCTCAGCAACCATCACCGCAACGGCAGGCGGCAAGACTGCTACTTGCACCATCACAGGAAAGGTAACCTATACCTCACTGAAAGCCGGAGACGTGATTCGCACAGGAGATACATTCTATGCTGGGAATGTTTATTTTGACACTAAGCCTGCCATGAGTTTTAATAATAGCAATGGTGTAATCACTTTGGTTGAGGACAGTGGATATTATAAATTCAAGCGTGGCAGTAATGGTTCGATGCCAAATGTGACAAGTTATAAAGTGGCAAGCAACACCGACGGTATCTATATCGTCAGCGGTTCAGGTACGTCAACAAGCGATAAGTTTACTCTTGCAGTCCATACGAAATGATTGTACTTATACTGTACTAACTATAATCAAAAAAAACAATATGAAACGTACATGAAAGGCTTCGCCAAAGGGAATGAAAAGGGATTTTTTGTATCTTTGCCACAGATAACCCTTAAACCCTACAGATATGGCGACACAGAAGAACGAAGTCTCCTTTGAAGA
>Ga0256406_1007155_pt1 | contig 10765 bp, 7 predicted proteins | sample RumenRJG_03DNA_FD_185986 | JGI IMG/M metagenome (GOLD analysis project Ga0256406, IMG submission 185986) | Bovine rumen microbial communities from Lethbridge, Alberta, Canada - RJG_03 | ecosystem: Host-associated > Mammals > Digestive system > Stomach > Rumen | place: Canada: Alberta | collected...
GCCGGGGCCGCCCCACCAGGTGCCGATGGCAAGACCCTTTGCCGGTCCCTCCGGGTTGGGGTTGTCATCGGAGGCAGCAAGGAACATCCCCTTTTCGATCATCTCGGAGAGAAGCGGATGCACGAGAAGCATGCCGGGCTTGATGTTGGGGGAGACGGTGATGCCCCGCTCCTTCATCGCGGCAAACCAGGCGGCGGGATCCTTGAAGCGCTTATGATTCCAGGTGAAGGAGCAGCGCTTGATGCCCTCCCTGGTCTCCACCGCGCAGTACCCGGAGGAGAGCTGGAAGCCGTCTGCCGGGATCTCCTCCTCTCTCGTCGTATCAATGAAGTCGAGGATTGCGTCGTCGCAGTCCTTCGGCAGCTCCGGATAGTACATGGAGCTTCCCAGGTACCCGATGGCGGCCCTGGGGAGCAGGACGCTCTTTCCCGTGAGGTCCGTGTACCGCTCAATAATCTCTCGGATCGAGGGGCCTGCGATCAGAAAGAGGTCGATGTCCCCCGCATCCGCGCGGAAGGTGGAATAGCGGTGCCAGTAGTTTCGCTTCTCCCTGCCGAGATTGAAGTCGCACTCCGCCGTGCAGTGGTAGAAATAGCCGACTGCCCTCTTTGTGGTGCGGTTTAAGCGGATGTAGAAGGGGATGTGCTTGTAGAGGGAGTCCGTCTTCTCCGGATTGTATCCCATCGCATCGCCGGGGGCCATGTTCAGAAACCCCTCCGCCTTGTTGATCTCCCCGGACTTCTCGCCAAAGCCGTAGAAGCAGTCGTCCGCCTCGATCTGGCTCGTGTGGAGTCTTCTGTGATTGGCATCCTCCCGGTAGGCAAGATCCGGGATGTCCGCATGCAGAAGGATCCCGTCTGCATCATAGACGAGAATCCGCATCGGATCCTTCTCCACGACAACCTTCAGCCGCTCTCCCTGAATCACCGCCTGCTGCTCCCCGTCGGTCACCGTCATCGGAGAGAGCTCCACCCTCTTCCGGTAGGCCTTCAGAAAGTCATCGGTTCTCGAGTCCCATCCCGTCATGGCAAGGCTGTAGGAGGCCTCGTCAAAGTCCCCGTCGAATCCCGCCCGGATTCTCACGATCTCATCGGTCAGGAACAGAATCCGGATCTCCACCGCGTTGGTGGCAACCGATGCAACCTGCCCGTTCTGCGTTACCCTTCCTGCTCTGTAACAAACCTTCATGCTCTTCTCCCTGTGTGTCTTCTGCGCATCCCTGGTTCCGGCGCTGCGTTTTTTACTCCTGTCAGTGCCGAAGAGGGCACCGCTTTCCTTCCCCTCTCCAGCCTCTGTCTTTTTCCTCATCTTAACAGCTCAAAAGGCGGCAAATGGTACGTATTCTGCATTTTTTCCGCCGGAATTTTACATTCCTTGCAGTATTTCCCCGGTTCCCGAATCCTGATACCCAGATCCCCTGCTCCTTCCCTGCAGCTGCTGGAGAGACAGATTCTGCCTTGCGTGCCGGTATACTGCTATGCAGAATCGGTATCCTCCCAGCCCCTTCTTTTCGTTGACGCGGGATTTTTCCGGATTTAGGATTTTTTCAGACAGGCGGCAGAAAGCCTGCCGCAGGACAGAAAGCATTGGCCGCAAGGTCCCAGGAGGCAGAGATGAAGGTACTCATGATCAACGGAAGCCCGGACACCAGCGGATGTATCCACACGGCGATGATGATCGCGAAGGAGCAGCTCGAAAACCACGGCATCGAGTGCGAAGAGCTGATTGTCGGCAACAAGGACATCCGGGGCTGCATCGGATGTCAGAAGTGCAGGACCATCGGGAAGTGCGTCTTCAATGACCTTGTCAACGAGTCAGCGCCGAAGCTTGCCGGGGCGGACGGCATCATCATCGGAACGCCGGCCTTTTACGGAACGCCGAACGGCACCGTTCTCTCCTTCCTGCAGCGGCTCTTCTACAGCTGCGGCCTGGACCTGCACATGAAAGTCGGCGCCTCCATCGTCTCCTGCAGAAGGACCGGCAATTCCGCGGTCTTCGAGCAGATGAACCAGTTCTTTGGCATCAACGGCATGCCAACCGTTCCCTCCACCTACTGGAACGACGTGCACGGCTACCACAAGGAGGACCGTCTTTGCCGATGAGGAGGGTGTGGAGACCATAAGGAACATGGCTGAAAACATGGCCTTCCTGATGCAGTATATCAGAGACGGAAAGGCTGCCTACGGCCTTCCCGAGACGCCGCACGCCCACTTTACAAACTTCATCCGCTGAGGTTCTCTCCGGGGATACAGACAGAGCCATGCCCTCAGGTTTTCTGCAGGCATGGCTCTTTTTCTGTGCTTCCGATTTTCATTTTGACAAAAAGGGACTCCCCGCACGTGCCCATGCGGGGAGCCTGCAAATCTCAGGTCCAAATGTTGGAGGAGGGCCTGTGACCGCCGGGATTTTACCCTCCCGTTCTTCCCTTGTTACCTTCCGAACTGGCAGTCGTTGTTGCCGGAGTCGGTCATCCACATCTCGAGCATGTTGATGGGATCATCGTAATCTGCAAGCCATCCCTCGCGGGCCACATCGAAGTTGCCCTGCTTTCTGTCGTTCAGGAAGGTCTGCCAGTCCTCGACGGAGATGTCCATCGTGATGCCGATCGCGGAGAGATCCTGCTGGATTGCCTGGGCAATGCCCTCGTGGGCGGAGCCCTCGTTGGTCAGATAGTTCAGATGAATCGGTGTCGAATCGGAGAGCGTTCCATCCTCATCGAACTCATAGCCCGCATACTCGAGCAGCTTTCTTGCCTCCTCGACGTTGACATCGCCTGCCACGGAGAGATCCTCAAAGTAGCCATCCTCCACCGGGAAGGTGTAGTCGTCATCGTTGCTCTTGAACACGCCGCCGTTGCCGTCGCTCATGCCGGCCGGAATGTAGGAGGTTGCGATCTCCTGCTCGGTCTGGCCGATCGTGTCGATGATGTACTGGCGGTCGACGAGAAGCCCCATGGCTCTTCTCATAGCAGATGCCTGTGCTACGGTCTTGCCCGAAAACAGGTCGGAGTTGACATTGAAGCCGACGTAGTAGGTGCCGAGGAACGGAATGATGTGGAAGTCATCGCCGTTCTTGAGGTTTGCGATCTCACCGGTGGGAACCGTGTCCGCGTAGTCGATGTCGCCGGACTGGTAAGCTGCCAGGATTGCAGTGTCGTCTGCGGAGAGCATGAAGTCGAGCTCATCGACGGAGACGTTGTCGGCGTCATAGAAATACGGGTTCTTGACGTAGGTCATGGACTCGTTGTGCGTCCAGCTCTTAAGCGTGTACGCGCCGTCTGTCACAAAGCCTGCCTCGTTTGCCCAGGTATCGGAGCCGAAGGCCTCTGCGGGAACCGGGAAGAACAGCGGGAAGGCGAGCAGGGACATCATGTACGGGCAGGGCGCGATCAGCGTGAACTGCACCGTGTTGTCATCAACTGCCGTCACGTTGATGTTGGGGCTTGTTCCATCGCCGTAGCCGTCAAAGATGGAGAACAGATATGCATAGTCGCAGCCCGTATTGGGATCTGCCGCCCGCTGCCAGGACTTCACGATGTCGTTGGCGTTCAGCGTGGTGCCGTCAGACCACTTGAGGTCGGACTTCATGTGGATCGTGTAGGTGCAGCCATCCTCCGAGATCTCGGGATCGCCGTCCGCAAGGGCGGGGACGATGTTCAGATCAGCGTCATAGGTGTACAGACCCACGAAGGAGTTGGAGGCAAGGCTTGCGCCGTCCACGGAAGTATTTTTCTGGGGATCCAGATGGTCCGGCTCGGAGGCGAGATTGATGCGCATCACATCCGCAGCCTCTCCGTTCTTCTTTGCGTACAGGAAGAACTTGGTTCCGGAGAGGTTTGCGTAGTCGCCGCTCCAGGCGGTGTTCTCGAGATAGAGGTCATTGTAATAGTAGATCGGCATGACAGCGCCGGTCGCCATCACCTGGTCCTCTGCCTGATGGAGCATTGCCTCACGCTTTGCCCCGTCGGTCTCTGCGTAGATCGCGTTGATAAGATCATCATATCCCGTCCAGTCCGGTGCCTGTCCGTCTCCGGTAAGGCCAACTGCCGTGACCCAGTCCTCAATGCCGTTCTCATCGGTGGGCTCGTAGAAGCCCGACCCGGAAGCTGCCGTGCTCTCCGTGGCCGCTGCTGTCGCTGCAGCGGTCGCAGAGGCGGCGGACGAAGAGTCGGACGGCGTGCTGGATGCGCTTCCGCAGGCAGCCAGGAGTCCCGCTGACATCGTCCCTGTCAGCAGCATGGCAATTACTTTCTTTCTCATAGTATCCTCCTTCTCTTTTACGTCTTCAGTGGTCGATGAAATGTGTCTCCTTTGTTTGATGTAATTGTATTATTGTATACTATATCGCGTCACTGCGTTACTTTGCAACTTTAACTTTTCAGAACTTTCTCCCGATTCTTTAATTATCTTAGCCACAGCTCTTTTCAGGCGCTGTTGTTATGCACGCCATTTCATCATGGCCTGCTCCGCTCCGGGAGGCTGCCGAGCACAACCCCCGCAAGAACCAGGACAACGCCTGCCAGGTTTGCAGGCGAGAGCACCTCGCCATAGAGCAGGGCGCCTGCCACTGTGGAGGTGACTGGCTCGATAGAGGCCATGATCGAGGCCGCGCCGTTCTCCACGTGCTGCAGCCCTGTCGTGTACAGGGCAAAGGGAGCAACGGTGCACAGAACCCCGAGAAAGACCGCGGGGACAAGGAGCGCCGGATCTGCCAGAAAGGCACCCGTGATGCGGGGAAGGCCGGTCAGGAAGGCAGAGGCGACGGCCGCCACAAGAAACGTGTAAAACGTAATCGTGAGCGGTCTGTACCCTCTCTGAATGGCAAACCTTCCAAAGATGGAGTACAGCGCATAGCCAAGACCTGCGCCGAGGCCAAACAGCAGTCCCTGCAGGGAGAGCCTTGTGCCGCTCCCGATCATGCCTGTCACCAGCATCAGACCGAACAGGGTCAGAAGAAGCGCTGCGATCTTTCCTCCGGTGATTTTCTCCTTAAAGAAAAGCGCCGAGAGCACGATCACAAAGGCTGGTGCTGTGTAGAGCAGGACTGCCGCCACCGACAGGGAGGTGATCGCAACCGCCTGGAAGTAGCAGAAGTTGAAGAAGACGATGCTCCCGATGCCGGTACCGAGAAAGCACCCAAGATCCCGAAGGCGGATCCTCCACTCCCCCTTTCTCCGAAGAAACAGAATGGGGAGAAGGACGAGGGTTGTGACCGCCGCACGGATCCATACGATATCCATGGAGGCGAGGCCGCTCTCATTCAGCCTTCTCACGAAGATGCCGAGGATCCCCCACAGCACCCCCGCAGCAGGGATCAGAAGCGGCGCACCTCTCTTCATGGGCAGATCTCCTTATACGTTGTGGCGGTACTCGTAGGGCAGCACCTTGATCTGGTTGTAGCTCGGGCAGTCGCGGACCCACTCCAGGGACTCCTTGACGATGGCCGTCTGCATCGGGATGTTGTTGGGCTCGCCGGCGTTGGAGCCGATCGGCACATGGGGTGCGGTGATGCGGGGTGCGCCCTGCTGTCTTGCGATCGGGGGAAGGGCTGCGATGACGCAGCAGCTCATGCCCGCCTCCTCACAGCATCTGGTGACGATGGTGGCGGAGCGGTGGCAGGTGCCGCAGCCTCCGGTGCAGAGGACAACGTCCACGCCCTGGGCCTTGAGCTTTCTTGCGATCTCCGGGCCGGTCTCGTTGCGGAACTTCTCGACGTTTCCGCCGCCGCCCATGAAGGTGTAGGTCTCCTCTGCGAGGGATCCGATAAAGCCCTCCCTGACCAGCTCTCTGAGCCGGTCGATCGGGAACATGGCGTTGACATCCTTGTTGATGTCGGAGTTGTCGAAGCCGCCGTGGGTGACCATCAGCTCGCTCGTGGGGGTGTCCCTCTCGATGACGCGGTAGGAGAAGTCACCGGAGGTGTTGAACGGCACCTGGCTCTTCTTGTGGATTCCGCCTGCGGTGATAAACGCCACCTTGCACTCGGAGAGGGGCTTTTTGAGTTCCGTGAACACCGGCTTGGGTGTCACAGGAACGAAGATTTCTGACTGCATTCCAGCTACTGTCGTAAGGCTCATCTTGTTCTCCTTTGTCTGTATCCTCAGATCTGTTCCTGCGGGATGTCCCGCTTTCCAATGATCTTCATGCCGCTCAGGTAGCACGCTGCCAATAGGCCCTCTTTCAGCGGCACATCGGTGAAGATCCATCGTCTCGGCACAGCGATGGTGCCAAGGTTCTGATCCAGTGTCAGCTTCACCGCGGTGTCATTCACCTCGGTGAGGCTCCCGCCCACGAGGCAGGGGAAGAGCTCCTCTTCCTCTGTCATCGGAGCGGCATCATAGTCAGGGGGTTCGTCCACAACCCAGAGATAGCTGAAGTAGAACTGCATCTCGCATCCGGGCTCCAGGGGGATATCCCCCCGGATGACCTTCTTCGGGACCGTGAGCACACCCAGCCTTCCGTGCAGGTGTACCTTCACCAGATCCCCTTCCGTCTCCCTGACCAGTCCGCCCATCAGGACGGGACCTATCATGTAGTCCTCCGGCTTCATCAGTGGAGCGTGCCGTTGTCGAGAAGTACTGTCTCCGGAAGGCCGAGGAGCTTGTTGTTTGCGTTGATGACGTCGTTGGACCACTTCTTCGGAGCGGGCTTGATCTCAACGCCTGCCATGCGGTTCTTCAGCATCTGGATGGCCCTTGCGGCAACCTCCCTGGTCACGCAGGAGCAGCCGGCCACGTTGTTCTCGAAACCGCCCTTGTCCATGTTTTCCTCGACCATGGCCGCCGCATACTGGTTGCCGACGACCAGCTGGCCCTGATAGGCGCAGAAGGAGACGCCAACGACCGGGATTCCTCTCTTGCCGGCCTGTCCGATGTGCTGGATGAAGTCGATGTGGTTGTTGCCGAAGCCCTCGGTGGTGATGATGCAGCCGTCGATGTCGAGGGACTCAAGGAGAGACCCCAGTCTCTCGGAGACCCACATCTTCTCGTCATTGACCTGTGGGGAGCCGACGAAGATGACGCCGATGAGATCGAGCTCGTCATCTGCTGCAAGACCCTCTACGAGGGGCTCGCGGATGTAGTGGCGCGTCATCTCCTTGGTGGCGGGTCCGATGCAGGTCAGGGCATGGATGGAGCCGTCTCTGACCTGGTTCGGGGTCAGCATGATCGGTACATTGCCGCAGTCGACGTTCTTCTGGCCGCCCTTGACGCCGCAGGGCTCCTCGGGGCAGATGACGTTGTCGTGCATGGCTCCCTGGCCCATGATCTCCTTGACCAGGACGACGCGGGGGTTGCCCTCTCTTCTGACGTCCTCGCACTTCTCCTCGCGGACGACCTCGCCGTCATAGTTCCTGAGCTGGTCTCTGACGGCCTGGATGATGTAGTCCTGGCACTTGTGAGCGGCGAACGGGCCGGGGCGCGTCATGCCGGACTTTCTTGCGATGACGGCATGGCAGCGGATGATGATGTCCCCGGGATCAGCGCAGCCGGGATGTCCGAAGTACATCTTCTCATCGAGGTAGCCCTCGGAGGAGCCGAACTCGTGAACCTGCACGCCGTCCTCGTCGACACCGGTCAGCATGAACACGACGCCGTCAGCAACCTTCGTGACGCCCTCGCCGAGCTCACCCTCGACCTTCGCTGCAATCGGGCACACATCCATGATGGTGTCTGTGTAGACATGTCTCTTGTCGGGATAGATGACATCGAGGGCCAGGCTCTTGCAGAGAGGATCCTCCTTCACGGCCCTGTCGACGATGCTGCCGTCGATCGTAATCCTGCCGTCCTTAATGGAGGTCTCAGTGCCGATCTCGACGTCCGTGATTTTGATGTGCTTCTTGACAAGGGTGCGGATGACCTTCTTCTCACCCTTCTTTGCCGGCGCGGTCTCCGGGAGCGCCTCGCTCTTTCCCACTGCCGAAGCGGGGGCAGCGCCTCCGAGCGGGATGTCCAGTGTCAGGTCTTCAATCCTGTCTGCCTTTCCGATGTGGATGTGCAGCATACCGTCTCCTTTCGCGGCTGTCGTGATGGCAGGTGCCGGGGCCGCTTCCTCTGCAGGGGTCTCTGCCTTTGCCGGTGCTTTTTCGGGTGCCGAAGCATCCTCGTTGACCTTGTCCAGAACGTCCTTCGTGATGGGGGTCAGGGCCTCCACATCCTGAAGGAGCGTGGATCCCAGAACCTGGCGGATCCTGAGTCCGTCCGGGGAGAGAGTTAAGAGTCCTGCATCGACCATGTCGTCGAAGATGCCGGGATCCTCCAGATCCGCCTCACTGATCACGAGGCCCTTCTGCCGTCTGCAGCAGAAGATTGCGGGATCGTCCAGGTGCGCCTTGAGTGTTTCCTTTGTGATAGACATGTTTACCTCCTGAGAGTGTTATCCGTTGTATGGTTCGTTTGCTTCGTTATTCGATGTGTTCGTGGATTCGCCGCACCAGCTTGTGGTTGACGGCGCGCAGTGCGCAGTCCGTGCTGTGGTAGACGGGGAGAGAGAGCTGCGGCGCGCAGCTCATGACGGTGTTGGAGCAGTCCGTGCAGTTGCCGATGAGGATTGCCTGGGCACCTGCCTTCTTCAGGGCGAGGACCTTTGCGACCTGTCCGGGACACTTGCCCGGGTTCTCGCACTTTCTCGCGTTTTTGACTTCCTTTGCCTGCCTGCAGAACTGGACGCCAACCACCTCGGAGCCCATGCTTTCTGCGATCTGCCGCATTCTCGCCTCGTCGGCGCCGCAGGCACAGACGAGAAGTCCGATCTTCTCGGGTCCCTTCGGGAAGCACTCGGCTGCAATCAGGCCGCCAGTTGTCTTCACGATCGGGGCGGTGCGTTCTGTTCGCTTTCCGGTGAAGGGTCCGCCCATGATGAGCTCGCCATAGGAGTCCGCAAGGCCTCCCGCCATCTCGAATGCATCCCCTGCCTGCATGCCGATCGGCACGTCGTGGAAGATCTGGATCAGGTTCTCGTTTCCCGCAAGCTTCCCGGCGATCGTCAGATCCTTGTCGATGAGGGGCTTTTTGAGATCCACTGCCTCGTGGACCCGCATCACGGTCTCCGCGTTGGAGACGATGGCGCCTGCCTCGAGCGGCAGTGCCGTGACGGGAAGGAGCTGTCCCAAGACCTCCCGCACGATCGCTCTCTCCTCTCCCATCGGGTACATGTCCCGGAGGAGGTGGAGTCTGATCGGCTTTCCGCCATTTCTCTCCTCCAGTGCCTCCTGGAGGACCTTCACCGCCTTCTCATGCTTTTTCTTGATGGCGATGACGCCCTCTGCCGCGTTTGTGACCTCCATCTCAATCGTAAGGCCGCGGATCAGATCCTCCGGATGGTGCTCGATCGCATCGATGTTGTGGGAGAGGATCGGCTCGCACTCGGCAGCGTTGACGATCACCGTCCCGCCCTCTGCAAAGGGCTTTGCGAGCTTTGCGTAGACGGGGAAACCCGCACCGCCAAGGCCCACAAGGCCGGATTTTTTGATGAGATCCAGCGGATCGTCTCCCTGAAGGGGAACATAGGTCTTTTCCTGCTTTTCCGCCGCCTCAACCGTTATGGCGGTGTCCGTCACCTCCGTCACGGTACCGGATACGCTTGCGTAGATCGCGGTCCCGAGCTTTCCTTCCTCCGGATACGCAATCAGCTGTCCTCGTACAACGTCGTCACCCTTGACGACGGACGGGACAGCTGGTGCTCCAATACCCTGCTTCAGAGGAAATTGAAACTGTTTCTTCATTGTTCAACTCCTTGCAACAAGCGCTATTCAGTTCTTTGTTTCGCTTCACTCCCTGGGGAAGTTCCCTTCCCTCATCGGATGACCACATGATACGGATGTTTCACGGATTTGTAAAACGCCGAAATCACATGAAGGTCATGAAAAATCCGCATGGTACTTTTCCAAAAGACGGGAGGCGGATATCCGTCACCTGTGCCGGATGATTTCGTCCTCCCGGATCGTTTTTGCCTGCATGTCCTCGAGATAGAGGCGGATGATCCTGCTGCCGCACTCGGTCAGGGAATCCTTCCCGTCCCGCACGCACCAGTCGTAGATCAGGCCCCGCTCCAGGGTCTCGTATGTCTTTGCGGCCTCCTCCGCGTCTGTGATCGCGGGGAACTCCCCGCTCCGGATTCCCTCCTCGAAGAGGCTCGGGATCAGGCGGTAGTAGAATCGCTTCTCGTTGAGGACATCCTGCTCCCTGGGCTGCATGCCCACGTAGACATGGGACACCAGGTGGAAGGGCACCTTTTCCTCGATCATGCGGAACATCTCCTGGTTGAGCTGAAGGAGCTTCTCCGAGGCGGACAGACTCCCATCCATCGAGACGAGAAGCTGCGAGTACTGCCGGTCAAAGAGCTCTCCGAGGGTGTGGGACAGGTCCTCCTTGTGGTGAAAATACCGGCGGAAGACGGTGAGGGAGACGCCGGCCCGCTCTGCGATGTCCTCCGAGGAGGTCGTCTCGTATCCCTTCTCCCGGAACAGCTCCCAGGCTGCGTCCACGATCTTCTCCCGCTCGGAGGCCTCGTCCTCCGTGCTCTCTCCCGCACTGCCGAGGAGGAACCCGTAGCGGAGGGCATCCCGCTCGTCGATGATCCAGTCGTTCATGCCGGTGATGTGGGCGCTCCCGGTGATTCTCGGGATGACGCCCTTTCTGCCGCCCACATCCACCTCCTGCAGGATCTCTCCGGTAAAGAGGGAGCCGGTGATGCTCTCGTAGACAAACTTCCCGCCGACTTTCATCTTTCCCTTTGCGTACAGGGCAGCAAGCTTTGCCGAGGTCCCG
>Ga0256406_1007156_pt1 | contig 10763 bp, 7 predicted proteins | sample RumenRJG_03DNA_FD_185986 | JGI IMG/M metagenome (GOLD analysis project Ga0256406, IMG submission 185986) | Bovine rumen microbial communities from Lethbridge, Alberta, Canada - RJG_03 | ecosystem: Host-associated > Mammals > Digestive system > Stomach > Rumen | place: Canada: Alberta | collected...
CAATTCCTTATCAGGAGAACACGCACAAGGATGCGCCGACCACGGAGGGCCACTTCACCGCGATGCTCTACGTGATGTTCTCTCTGCTCAATGTCTATGTCGAGTCGCAGGTGCGCAACGCCAAGGGCCGCCTGGATATTCTCATCAAGACCGATACGACCATCTACGTGATGGAACTGAAAATGAACGGCAATCTCGACAAGGCGCTGGAGCAAATCGATGAGAAGGACTATACCATCCCCTACAAGACCGATGGCCGCAAGGTCGTGAAAGTCGCCATCAACTTCTCAACGGAGGACAGAACGATAAAAGAGTGGAAGATAGAAAATTCATCGTACCTTTGCAACCATTAAGCACAACTCAATGAAAACCAACGCCGACATTCAGGCAAGAAACAACATCTATCTTGCCTCCAAGCCCCGCTATGAGATTCTCGACGGACTCCGTGGCGTGGCCGCACTCATCATCGTGGCCTTCCACCTCTTCGAGGTCTATTCCGACGGCCACCCCGAGAACCAAATCCTCAACCACGGCTACCTCGCCGTGGACTTCTTCTTCGTTCTCTCCGGCTTCGTCATCGGCTATGCCTACGACGACCGCTGGGACCGGATGTCGACGTGGAACTTCATCAAGCGCCGTCTGGTGCGCCTTCACCCGATGGTCATCTTCGGCTGTCTGTTAGGCGCCGCCACGTTCTTTCTGCAGGGCAGCGATGCCTTTCCACTGGTCGACAAGACGTCGGGCATGATGCTCATCGTGGTGATGCTGTGGTGCTTCACCATCATCCCCACACCGCCCTCGATGGATATCCGCGGCTGGGCCGAGACCAACCCACTCGACGGTCCCGTATGGTCGCTGCAATGGGAATATCTGGCCAACCTGCTTTATGCCCTCATCATCCGCCGTCTGTCGAAGGTAGCGTTGACCGTGTGCGTCATCCTCTTCGGCTGCATGACCGTACTGCTCTGCTTCGACATCGACTGGCTCGGCGTATGGGGCGACAACCGGGCGGCAGCCTACACCGTGATTGGCGGCTGGAGCCTCACGCCCGACCAACTGCTCATCGGCATCACCCGACTGCTTTATCCGTTCTTCGCCGGACTGCTCATCTCCCGCGTGCATAAGCTCATCAAGGTGCGCGGTGGCTTCTGGTGGTGCGGCCTTATCGTAGCCGTCATCCTCGTCATGCCGCGTCTCTGCGGACCCGACCACATGTGGGCCAACGGCCTCTACGAGTGCATCTGCATCCTCGTGATGTTCCCCTTGGTGGTGAGCATGGGCGCCGGCAGCAACGTCACGGGTAAGTTCTCCGTTTCCATCTGCAAGTTCTTCGGCAATGTCTCCTACCCCATCTACATCACCCACTTCCCGCTCGTCTATATCCAGACGTCGTGGGTGACCAACCACCCCGACGCCCCGCTGTCGCAGCACATCGCATTGGGTGTGGGCCTCTACGCTCTCGCCATCTTCAACGCCTATGCCGCCTACAAGCTCTATGACGTACCGGTGAGACGGTGGTTGAAGTCGAAGCTCTTTCGTCCTGCCGTCGGGCAGTGACGAATTAGTGGCCGTCACAAGGCACGGCCACTACACTGAGATCTGCCTTCCCCAATCGGGGAAGGCGAGGAAAGGCTTCTAAGCTTTACAGCGCAGCCTCAGTCTGCTTCTCCACTTCCTTCATGTCAACCGTCGGCTCGAAGCGGGCGATGACCTGACCGTCGCGACTGATAAGGAACTTGGTGAAGTTCCACTGGATGTCATCCTTCTTGCGCGGTTCGGGGTTGGCCTCGTTGTAGAGCTTCTCCATGACGGCGGCCAACTTGGCCTCATAACCGCCTTGGCAAGGCTTCTGGCTCTTCAGCCAGGTGTAGAGTGGCAACTCATTGGCACCATTGACATCGCTCTTCTTGAACTGCGGGAAGTCGGCGCCGAACTTCAGCGTGCAGAACTGCTTAATCTCCTCATCGGTGCCGGGAGCCTGGTGACCGAACTGATTGCAAGGCACATCGAGAATCTCCAGTCCCTTGTCCTTGAGCCGGTGATACATCGCCTCCAAATCCTCATATTGAGGGGTGAAGCCGCATCCAGTGGCGGTATTGACGATAAGGAGCACCTTGCCCTTATACTGTTCCAAACTCACGTCATTGCCTTTCTTGTCCTTCAGGCTGAAATCATAAACTGTTTGCATATCTTTTACTTTGTTTTGCGCCATGCCGGTCATCGCGAGGACGAGCAGCATGACAAGGGTTAATACTTTCTTCATCTCGTTTGCAAAGATAATCAGAACCCTCATACGATGCAAGCAATTTTGTAATTTTTATATTTTTAGGTTATTTGAAGCGCACCTGAACGGTGGTGCCCTCATCCTGCCGCGATGTCACCGTAAGGCGGGCGCCGTAGCGTTCGAGGATAGCTTTGGCAAGGGCCAGTCCGACGCCATGACCTCTGACGCCCTGCGTGTTACGGGCGCGGTAGAATGGTTCGAAGACGTGAGGAAGGTCGCTCGCAGGGATGCCGATGCCGTGGTCGCGGATGACGATGCGGCGGTCGGCGATGGTAATGCTGACCGGCTTGCCGTCGGAATATTTCACGGCATTGTTGACCAGATTATGGAAGGCGATGCGCAGCAGGTTGGCATCCCCCATCACCGCAAAGTCGCCGCGGCAATCCACTGTACACGCTTGCCTGGCGTCGCCCTCAAGGGTAGTATTGCCAGCATATTGTTCGTTGGCCAAGGCCTGCAACAAAGGCGCCATCGGCACCGGTTCGCGCTCCCCTACCCCTTCGCCACTCCTGACGTGAGAGAAGCGCAGCAGCTCACGCATGATGGTCACCACGCGGTCGGCCTCGTGGGCGATGCGACGGAGCGTGTCCTTATATTCCGGCACCGTGCGGTCGGCAAGCAGCGCCACCTCACATTCGCCCTGGATGGCCGTCAGCGGGTTGTTAATTTCATGCGAGGCATTGTTGACAAACATCTTCTCGGTCTGGTAGTCGCGGTCGATGCGGTCGAGCATGCGCATGGCATAGAGGCGGCTGATGAGCCACAATACGGCCGCTGAGACCAGCACCAGCAGCAGCAAGGCCCAGCGCAGGGTGCGCGCAATGCTGGCGCCGTAGGGGTTACGGCTCAGCACGATGACGGCAAATGTTCCGGTATTGTCGTAGTAGACGAACGCCGTACCCACCTCGGCGCCATGCTCGAAGTTGACCGTCTGGTTGGCATAGAGCCGTTCTATCTGCTCATCAGTCAGATAAGCCGACAATGGCCGACGCGCCCGCTGACGGTCGTCAACGCGGATGAAGAGTTCCTTCGACGTTGGGATGGAGTTCTTCCGCCGGATGACGACATTGCGGTATTTCACAGGGTCGAGCTCATCCTTCGAGAATTTCTCCTCGGCCACGGCGTGCGCCTTCTCCTCCATGTAGTGGAAATAGAGGTTGCGGATATAGTTGGATGAAAAGAAATAAAACACCAACCCGGCCACGAGCAGCAAGCCGATGGTGATGCCCGAATAAATGAGCGAGATTTTATGCCCTGGTTTCATCGTTGTCCCCCTTTCCGAAGCGGTAGCCCGTACCGACGATGGTGTGGATGAGCTTCCGGTCGAAGCCCTCGTCAATTTTTTGTCGCAGATAGCGCACATAGACATCGACCACATTGGTGTTGGTGTCGAAGTCCTTATCCCACACGTCGCGCAACAGCTGACGCCGGGTGAGCGTCTCGCCCTCGTGGCGCATGAGATACTCCAGCAGCCGGTACTCCTTTGTACTGAGGTCCACCTCACGGTCCTGCCGCCGCGCCTTGTGCGTGGCCGCGTCAATCGAGAGGTCGCCCGAGGCCAGCGGTGCCGCCTGTCGGTAGCTCTCCACGCGCCGCAGCAGCGCCGAGATGCGGGCCAACAGCTCCGTGAACTTAAACGGCTTCACCATATAGTCGTCAGCACCGGCCTGCAAGCCGAGCACGATGTCGTCGGTGGTGCCCAGGGCGGTGAGCATCAGCACGGGCAACTGATAGCCCTGCTGCTCGCGCAGTCGCTGGCATACCTCGAGGCCTGTCATACCGGGCATGCGGATGTCGAGCAGCGCCAGATTGTAGTCCTGCCGTGCCTCGAGCCGCTGCCATGCCTCGTCGCCGCGCCGCACACTGTCCACCTCATAGCCGAAGCTTTGCAGCCCCCGGCTCACGAAGTCCGCAATGTTTTCCTCGTCCTCAGCCAATAAGATGCGTTTCATGTTGAATTTGATAGTAAACAAGACTTACTTGAACAGTTCAGAATGACTTCCTATTCTCACCAATTCTATAATATCTGTATTAGGATCGAACCATATCAGAAGTAAGTCGCTTTCAATGTGGCACTCCATATATCCCTTATAAGCCCCCTTAAGCATATGTGGCCTGTACTGAGCTGGTATGGGAGTCTCATCTATCAGCAATTGGGCAATCTTCTCAAAAGCTGAAACTTTAGACCGGTCTCTTTCGATCTTTTTGAAATCCTTTCGAAATCTACCGGTAGGACGTAATTTCTTCATTCCTCAGCAAGTGACTTCATTAATGCACTAACATTAGAATATGCCCCCCCTTTATTATCGTGAGCCTCCTGCATAGCCTCAAGTGTTTCCTTATTTGGCTCACTATACATAGCATCAAGTAGAATGCTCTCGACAAGATTATTCAAACTTCTGTGGCTTGCCTTGGCACGCTCCTTCATAGCCTTCAATAGATCAGACCTGAGTCTGAATGAAGCAGGTTGTCTTAATGTCGTATGTTCCATAACTTGCCATTTTATCGTATGCAAAGATAATATAAAATATTTGTACTAACAAGAAAAATCTTCTAATTTGTCAAATGACCAAATGATATATTAAAGGCACTTTTTGATGTTCACATGCTTGTAGACCTTCTCCACCACGAGCGGGAAGATGAACAGGGTGAAGAGGGTGGCGCCGACCAAACCGCCGATGATGACCGTTGCCAACGGCCGTTGGCTCTCACTGCCGATGCCGTGGCTCAGGGCGGCGGGCATGAGGCCGAGGGTGGCCATCATGGCTGTCATCAGCACACTGCGGATGCGCGAGTGCATGCCACGTGTCACCGCATCGGGTAGCGTGCAGCGATGACGCAGGAAATGCTTGATGTCCATGAGCATGATGACGCCATTCTGAATGCAGATGCCGAAGAGGCAGATGAAGCCGATGCCCGCCGAGATGGAGAAGTTGGTGCGGGTGATGAGCAGAATGAGGATGCCGCCTACGGCCGCAAAAGGCACGTTGGTGAGCACCAGACCGGCGTCGCGCGCATTACCGAAGAGCACGTAGAGGATGACGAAGATGAGCAGCACGCTGATGGGCACCACCTGCGCCAGTCGGGCCGAGGCACGCTTCTGGTTCTCGAAGTCGCCGTTCCACGTTATCTTATATCCTGCGGGCAGGTTCACAGCCTTCGCCACCTTGGCGCGGGCCTCGTCGACAGCGGAACCCATGTCGCGGTCACGTACGCTGAACTTCACGGCGCAGTAGCGGGCGTGGTTCTCGCGATAGATGATGAGCGGACCGGTGATGGCGCGTATTGAGGCCAGCTCGCCGATGGGTATCATCTGACCGTCGTCGTTGGGCACCTTGATCTTCGCAATGGCCTCAGCATTGTTGCGGTAAGGCTCGGCATAGCGTACGACGAGACTGAACTTGCGTTCATCCTCATACACCTGCGAGGCTGCCTTACCGCCGATGGCCATCTCAATGATGCTCTGCACGTCGTCTTTCTTCACGCCGTAGCGCGCCAGCCGGTCCTCGTTGATGTCAATCTGTAGCTCAGGCTGCCCCATGTTGCGGATGACGCCGAGGTCAGTGATGCCGCGGATGGGTTTCATCGTGTGGTACACCTGCCAAGCCAGACGCTCGCTTTGGGCGAGGTCCTTGCCATAGACCTTGGCGACGATGGCGCCCTTGACACCGCTCACGGCCTCCTCCACATTGTCGGAGATGGGCTGCGAGAAGTTGAAGTCGATGCCCGGATAGACGCTCAACCGACGGTTCATGTCGTCGATGACCTCATCCTTCGAGCGCCCGGTTTTCCACTGGCTCTCGGGATACATCTTCACGAAGAGTTCGATGTTGTAGAAGCCGGTGGCGTCGGTACCGTCGTTGGGCCGACCGGTCTGCGTCATCACCTGACTCACCTCAGGGTAGGCGCTGAGGATGCCGCGGAACTCATTGGCCAGCTTCACGCTCTGCCTCAGCGATACGCTCTGCGGCAGCGTGGCACGCACGTAGATGGAGCCTTCGTTCATCTCGGGCAGGAACTCGGAGCCCAATAGCTTGAAGCAGGCCTGTCCTACGGCCATAGCCACCAGTGCCACGGTGATGACCTTACGACTATGGTGATGGCAGAAGGCGAAGGCGCTGTCGGCATAGTGATAGACGAAGTCGAGGAAGCGGTTCTTCTTCTCACGGACATTTTTCTTGAGCAACATCGACGACAGCACCGGCACCAGCGTCAACGTGAACAGCAGAGCGCCGAGCAGGGCAAAGCCGAGGGTGTAGGCCAAGGGTGAGAACATCTTACCCTCGACCTTCTGGAAGGTGAAGATGGGCATCAGGGCGGTGATGATGATGAGCTTGGAGAAGAACACTGACTTGGCCTTACCGCGCGCCGTCTGCCGTATCATACCAAGATGGCTGCGGCGGTTGAACGCCTCCATACCGATGTTGCGCGCCTGCGCCGAGAGGGCTACAAAAAGCGCCTCAACCATCACCACGGCACCGTCGATGATGATACCGAAGTCGATGGCACCCATCGACAGCAGGTTGGCGCTCATACCGCAGAGGTGGAGGGCAATGAAGGCGAAGAGCAGGGCCAGCGGAATGACCGAAGCCACGATGACCGTCGTACGCCAGTCTTTCATGAACAGCAGCACCACGAGCGTGACGAGGATGATGCCCTCGAGAACGTTGTGCATCACGGTGCTCACGGCCAGGTTGACGAGGTCCTCGCGGTCGTAGAACGGCACTATCTTCACGTCCTTGGGCAGATCATCGTGCTGTATCTCAGAGATTTTCGTTTTCAGGGCCTTGATAACCTGCTCGGTGTTTTCGCCCTTGCGCATGACGACGATGCCTTCTACGACATCATTCTCCTTGTCGCGCCCCACTTGTCCGAGGCGTGGCGCACAACTCTCGTGGACGGTGGCGAGGTTGCGCACGAGGATAGGCGTACCGCCGACGTTCTTCACCACGATGTCGCCAATCTCGCGCACGTTGTTGATGAGTCCGATGCCGCGCACCACGTAGGCCTGCGAACTACGCTCGATGACGTCGCCGCCGACATTGACGTTGCTGTTGGCGATGGCCTGATAAAGCTCGAGCGAACTCACGCCGTAGGTGGCGAGCTGGTTGGGGTTGACGCTGACCTCAAAGGTCTTCACCTCGCCGCCGAAGCTGACGATGTCGGCGATGCCCGGCACCGAACGCAGCTTACGCTCAATGACCCAGTCCTGTAGCGTCTTCAGCTCGCGCACCGAACGCTTGTCGCTGCGCAGCGTATAGCGGAAGATCTCACCCGTCGGTCCCGATAACGGCTGCACGTCGGGCTCCACCCCGTCGGGCAGGTCGGCGTCGTTGAGAAGGTTGTAGACCTGCTGGCGGGCGAACTCGTCGTCGACATGGTCGTCGAAGCATACGGTGACCACGGAGAGGCCGAAGAGCGTCGTCGAACGAATGTCGGTCTTCTTCTGCACCGAGTTCATGGCAATCTCAATGGGGATGGTGACGAACTTCTCTATCTCCTCAGCCGAGCGGCCGGGCCACTGCGTGATGATGGTCACCTTGGTGTTGGTCACGTCGGGGAAGGCGTCGATAGGCGTCTGGCGGAAGCTGACCACACCCAATACGACGACGGCCAGCGTAACGACGAGGATGAGGTACTTGCGACGGAGAGAGAAGGCGATGATGAAATCGATGAACTTATTCATTGCCAAGGGTGTTAAAGACCAACAATGCATTCTTGCTCACCACCTGCTCGCCGGGGCGCAAACCACTGGTTACATAGGCATAGTCACTGCCGACGTGGTCAGTCTTGACAGTCTGACGGCGGTAGTGGCGATGGCCGTCGTCGATGACCACGTAGTCCTTGCCACCATCGAAGACGATGGCCTTGGCGGGTACGCGGCAGAGGGTCTTGCCGCCTCTGTCGGTGCTGACGTGAACGGTGGCGAACATGCCGGGCCGCAGCAGTCCGCGGGCGTTGTCGAGGGTGACGCGCACCTTCATGGTCTTGCTCTCGCTGTCGAGCACATTGTAGACCTTGTCGATTTGTCCGTGGAAGACCTCACCGTCGTAGGCCATCGTGGTAACGGTGACCGGGGCGCCCTGATGAATCTTGGCGATGTCGCTCTCATAGACGTCGGCAATGACCCACACACGGCTGAGGTTGGCTATCTCGAGCGCCTCGCCGCCACCCTCGCCGTCGGGACTGACGTAGCTGTCGTCGTAGACATTCTTAACGGTGACGTAGCCGCTGATGGGCGACCGCAACACGGCGGTAGCCTTCCGGCCGAAACCATTGATGCCCGCCACAGCGCCCAACCGGCGTTGCTCGGCGCGGGCCATGACGAGAGCACCGTGAGCCTCGCTGACCTCCTTGTCAGAAGCCATGCCAGAGCGGTGCATATCTTGCTTCATCTCGTATTCGCGCTCAGCCATGCGCAGCTGTGCGTCGGCGTCGGCCAAGCCTTTGTTGTAGTCGGCGGCCTCCTCGCTGTGGATAACGGCGAGTGCCTGGCCGCGCCTTACGGCGTCGCCCACCTCGACGGTGAGGCCAGTAACGCGACCCGAACAGGGAATGAAGAGCTTCCGCACAAGGCTCTCGTCGCAGCTCACGTCGCCGTTGAGCGTGAGCTCGTCGCCATAGCTGCCCAGCACTACCGGCGTGGTCTCGACGACCTCGCTGCGCAGGGAGCTATAGTCACCCGCCTTCTGCTTCGACGGCGAGCAAGATGCCAGACAAAGGAGGCTGGCAAGGAAAAAGATATTTCGTTTCATCATCTGATAATATTTTTCAAGAACTATAGAGGCTATAGAAGCTATAGATACTATAGATACTATAGATACTATAGATACTATAAAATCTATCGCAAAAGCCCTCCGCCTCACCGGCTGCCGCCTTTTGCTTCCATCTTAGCTCCCCACACCATTTTGAGCCGCTCAGCCGCCTGCAGCGCCTGGCTCTTAGCATCGAGGCGGGCGAGCATCGTGTCGCGGTAGTTGGCGTAGAGGTCGACAAATTCGATAAGCGAGATGTGGCGGCTCATAAACTGCTGTTCGGCAGCCTGAAGCATCTGGCCAAGACCAGCGTCGAGGTTGTTATCGGAAGAGGCGGCGGAAGAGAAGGGCGCAGCTGGCGATTGCACTGGCGCTGCTGGCGAATTGGCAGGCGTGGCCTGCGCAGCGGAAGCCTGCCTGAGGTACTGGCCAATGATGGCGAGGTCCTGCGACCGCTGCTGTTCCAAAGCGAGCCGCTGGCGGTCGGCGGCAATAGAGGCCTGCTCAACGGCGGCCTCAGCACTGCGGATGTTGCCGCGGTTGCGGTTCCACAGCGGCAGGGCAACGCTCAGGCCCACAGCGTAGAAGTTGTGGCCGATATTACCGTTCTTGTCGTATTCGCCCTGCACGGCCAACTGCGGCAGACCTTGCGAACGCTGCCACTTCAAGGCGTGGCGAGCGGCCTCAGCCAGACTGCTCAACAGGCGCAACTCCGGCAGCGTGTCGAGCGCCACCGTGTGGTCACCTTGCAGCATCAGACAGAGGCGTGAGGCCTCAGCCAAAGCCTCCTGTTCGTTGAGGTCGGCGGTGATTGGGGTGTTACCCGAGAGGCCCAGCAGGAGCCGCAACTGGCGCTGCAGGTCGGTAGCGTCAACGAGCATGTCGGCGCGCGACTTCCGGAGTTGATAGTCCATCGTCGCAATGCGTTGCGTCTCAGTCTCGGCAATGTTGCCCTTGGCACTCTGCTCTTTGTAGGCGGCGAGGATTTTCTCGACCGAAGCAATCTCGAGGTCATAGACGTGGGCCTGCCGTTGCTGATAGTAGAGGTTGATGAGCAGGGTGTGCACCTGCGTACGGAGGTCGCGGCCGGTGACTTGCAGCTGACTGCGTGAGGCCTGCACCAAGGCTTGGTTCTGCCTAACCTGTTCGGCATGCTGACCGCCGATGGCGAAGGGTTGCGAGAGTTGTACGTCGAGTTCACCGTCGCGCCCGGCGTCGAACCATCGGCGGTTGTTCGGGTTGCGCACGTTGTACATCATGCTCACCGTGGGATTATCGTAGCGACGCGACTGCGCCAACTGCCCTTCAGCGGCGGCAACATCCAAGCGCGCCAACCGTAGGTCGTGGCTTTGCCCGGCAATAAGGCTGTCGGCTCGGGCAAAGCTGATGCTCTGCGCCAGCACCATCAGCGGCATGCTGACGGTCAGCAACAGCAGACAAAGGCTTATTAAAGTTTTGTTTATCGTTTTCATTGGCCGCAAAGGTACGCAGTTTGGCCAATGTGCTGAAACAGAACGGATGAGAATGCTTTCATCCGAGATTAAAGGTTTCTAATCTAAAAGCCCCCCTGCCCCCTCCAAAGGAGGGGGAGAAAAGCACCCTTGCTGGCAGCCGGTTCTGTAAGACGCTGCTGTGCAGCGTCCCCATGGTCCTTCCCAAGTATCGAATCGCTATGGCCGACATTTGGCAATAAGACGGAATGGCGGGAAGAGGGTTCTATACTT
>Ga0256406_1007157_pt1 | contig 10762 bp, 11 predicted proteins | sample RumenRJG_03DNA_FD_185986 | JGI IMG/M metagenome (GOLD analysis project Ga0256406, IMG submission 185986) | Bovine rumen microbial communities from Lethbridge, Alberta, Canada - RJG_03 | ecosystem: Host-associated > Mammals > Digestive system > Stomach > Rumen | place: Canada: Alberta | collected...
TCTCAACGTCGGCGTTGCTGGCCTGACGGATTGACTTCCCCGTTACGGCCTGCATGTCGCTGCCAAAAAGGTCAATGGCCTTTTCCACTACGGCGTCGTGCTTCTTCTGCAAGTCATAGGTGACGTGGCCGCCATAGTACCAGTCAATTGGCTTCGCCCTGCCTGCTGAAGGGAGCAGGCTGAGGGCGACAGCCATATATAATGCGTATGATTTCATCGGCTTACTCATAAGTTCAATACAACAAAGTTATTAAAAATATCAGTAAGCCGGTAATAATCAGTTAATATTTGTGTTTTGTTAAGGCTTAGATGTTGATGTTGACACCGCCCATCACCGTTGCGCGGGGCATGGGGAATCCGGCATTGACCTCATAGCGCTGGGCAAGGAGATTCTCGCCCTTGGCAAACACCGAGAGGTGCTTGGTCACACGCATCGTCGCCGTGAGATTCCACAGCCAGTAGTTTTCGGTCGAAGTGGCGGTGGTACTGGTGTAGAGTCCGTCAATCCACTGCAGTCCGGTGTTGAGCGTGAGGCGGCTCTTCTGCCAGGTGGCGCCGAGGAAAAGCTTGTTCTTCGGGGCGGCCGTCAGTTGCCGGCTGGTGTGCAGGTAGCTGTAGTTGGCATTGAGGCGCAGGTTGCGGCAGGCCATCCAGTCGACGAGCAGTTCGAAGCCGGAGTTCTCGGTCTTGCCGGTGTTGACGTTGAGCGGGCGTCCGTCGACGCGCTCAGTGCTGATGAGGTTGTCGGCCTTGATATAGAACACGTTGAAGCCGTAACCCAGTCGGCCGCCGAGCAGATGCTGCCGATACGACAGCTCATAGTTCATCAGACGCTCCGGCTCGAGGTCGGCATTGGCGGGACGATACATATAGAGCTCGCGGATGGTGGGATTGCGGAAGCCTTTCGAGACGATGGCCTTCACCACGATGTCGGAAGGCAGCAAGAATGTCAGTCCGCCCTGCGGCACCCATTCGCTGCCCGTGACGCTGTGGTGGTCGTAGCGCACGCCGGCGTCGGCCACGAGCCATGACCACAGCTCCTGTCGCATGTCGGCATAGCCAGCCACCTCGTCAACGGTGCGGTCGGCTATCTCGTTGGTGCTGCGATCGGCCCTGACGCGTTGCCAGGCGTGACCACCGAAGTGCTGATAGTCGAAGCCGAGCGTGAGCCGGTTGCCCTTGAACAACGAGACGTTCTGATAAGCCAAGACGCCGCCCATGCGGTCGTTGTGCATATAGAATGCAGTCTGCTCGGCGGCGTTGGCTGTGTGGCCGTCGTTGATGTGGTGGTGGCCCCAGTTGTAATAGGTGCGCACGGCACCTGAGGTGCTGCCATAGTTGTTGAGCAATGACACGGCCGCCATGCCACGTGTAATCATGAAGTCATTGTCGATGAGCGGTGCCGAGACAGGACCGGGGTTGGACGATTCCTGATAGGCGATGTCGACGTTGCCTTCCAAGGTCCAGTGGCTGGAGATGTCGTAGCCGAGCTTGACAAAACCGTTGACCTGACTGAAGCTGTTGTTGGCGCGGTGGCCGTCGGTGCGCTCATAGTTGATGCCGGCCGTCGATGAGAAGTTGCCGAGGCGCAGCTGGTTGGTAGCTGTACCGATGAAGGTACCGTAGCTGCCGCCTTGCAGGTTGATGTTGGTGCGCTGTCCGTTGGCAGCCATCTGTCGGGTCACGATGTTCACCACGCCGCCCATGGCGTTGCTGCCATAGATGGTCGAGGCCGGTCCGTTGACCACCTCCACCTGCTCGGCCATCATTGTCTGATAGGTGTCGGCCATCGGGTGACCGTAAAGACCGGCATACTGCGGCAGTCCGTCAATCAGCACGAGCAAGTTAGCCATTCCGCCGATGCCACGCACCTTGATGGTTCCGGCCGCACCGGTGCTCAGTCCATAACCCAGCACACCACGCGTGGTGACGAACAAGCCGGGAACCTGCTGACTGAGTGAGGGTAGGATGGAAGGCTGATAGTCGGCTGTTAGCCGGTCGCGCTTGACGACGGAGACGTCGAAGGGCAGATGCCTCAAGTCAGAACTGTAGCGGGCGCCAGTCACGACGACCGTATTCAGATTAACCGAGTCGGACTGTGCATTCGCGTTGCACAAACAGCCACCTAAGGCAGCTGCGATAGCGAGTTGTCTTAACATATAGAAAATAAAGAGTGATAATAAGCTTTACTTGTCGATATTCACGATGGTGTACTTCTTCGATCCAAGGCCAATCTTCTCAGCCCAGTCGATGGTATGGGTGCCATGCTGCTTATCGATGCGCTTGAGCAGGTCGGTGGGGTCGTTCTTGGCCGTCACCTTCTGCTGGTTGATGATGTCGACGCAGGCCTGGTCGAGCGCCACGGGGTCGGTACTGGCCAAGATACCGTAGTCCTCGAGCTTGACGGGAGCGGGATGGTCGACGCAGTCGCAGTCAATCGACATGTTGTTCATCACATTAATATATATAATGCCGTTCTCCTTGTTGAAGTAGTTGACCACAGCCTGTGCGGCGGCAGCCATGCTCTCGAGGAAGCCGTCTTGGTTGCCAATGTACTTCGGTGTCCACAGCGAGTCCATGGTGAGCTTGTTCATCAATCCGGCCGAGTGGATATAAGCCTTGCCATTGGAGGATGCGCAGCCGATGGAGAGGTTCTTCAGCGCCCCGCCGTAGCCGCCCATGGGGTGACCCTTGAAGTGGGAGAGGCAAATCATGAAGTCGTAGTTGGCCAGGTGACCGCCTACGATGTCATAGTTCAGATGGGTGTGGTCTCTGACGGGAATACGTATCTCGTCGTATTCATCCATGATGTCCACGGGGAAATACTTGGTGAAGCCGTGACGGTCGATGACCTTCCAGTGGTTGGCCGAGTTGTTTCGCTCGTCACCTTTGGGGCTGGGGTAGGCGGTGTTGTTCTCTACAATGATGCCGTCGACATCATACACGAGGTCCTTGATGAGCTCGGGCTTGAGATAGTTGGGATTGGACCCCTCGCCGGTGCTGATCTTCACCGCCACGCGCCCTTTGGCCTTCACGCCGAGGGCCTCATAGATGCGTACGAGTGAGGCGGGAGTAATCTCGCGGGTGAGATAAACCTTTGACTGAGCCGATGCTGCATTGACGCAAAGCAGGGTCAATGCCAGGCTGAACAATTTAATCTTGAAGTTCTTCATATCGTTCGAGACTTGATGTAATTACATTACTGGCAAGTAGAATACGATTAACGGTCATCACTCGATATTACAAGATATGACATAAATCGTTTATTTCCAAGCAATTCCACACTCGCAATATCATCAGCGTTAATCGTTGATGATATTTTTTTCGCTCATTTTTGTACGTTATTTGTACGTTTGGGAAAATCCCAACGTTGGCACATGCTCACTGAATGTCTCCGACTGGCACGCATTGGACACCATTGGATTGCTAACCGATGTCTCACCTTGGCACACGTTGGACACATTTGGACACATTTAGACAGACTTGGACAGAAAACAGGTGTAATAACATACAAAAATAGGATATATGGAAATAGTTAAGAAATGCGAATGGTGTCACAAAACATTCATTGGTCAGATGGTCACTGCAAGGTTTTGCAGCAGTAAATGCTGTGATCAAGCATACAGGTACAAGAGGAATCAGCTTACACAACTCGTTTATGAGTTGTCGAAAGCGATTACTCCATGTGAGCAATCATCAGTATCTAACCACCATGTCCTCACTAACATTGAAGGAGCCATGCGTATTACTGGCAAGGCAAAGCCCACCATCTATGCCAACGCCCGTAAAGGTATCATCCCTCACTATAAAAGAGGTAACAAGCTATACTTCTACGAGGATGAACTTTACCAATGGATTGAAGGTGGCAGGCAGAACTGCTATGGTATAAACTCCGAAGAAATGCTCAAAGAGATTCGGCAGGGGATTCACCACTTGCCAAGTTCTAACCGCTAATCATCTGGTATATGATTAACAAGCAATGTTTACCCTTTGAATGCTTGCAGGTGGAGATTCAAGGCATCATCAAAAACTTTGCCGAAGTGTATCAATGTGATACTGACATCATCGTTTCAACCATCTATGCCATTGTGAGTATTGCCGTCAACAAGTCCATCAAACTGTTTGACGGCAAATACACCAACTATCCCTCTATGTGGATATGTCACGTGGCTCCAAGCGGCAGCAACAAGAGTGCGCCAGTGAAGATGTTATTCAAGCCAATCAACGAACTAAACGAGGAAGCGGTGATGGCTTACTATGAAGAACTTCGACATACTGACAAGGACGATAGCAACAAGCCTAAGCCCATATGTAAGAAACTATCACTCACCGACACTACCCCCGAAGCTATTTACAAGGCACTTTCCTTTATGCCGCAGATGGTTTATCGTGATGAGATAAAGGGCATGATTGATGACTTCGACCGCTATAACCGTAGCGGTATTATCAGCAATATGCTCTCCATCTGGGATAGTACCAGCTTCTGTATCGACCGTAAGACTGAAGACCCAACCTTCATCCGAGAGCCATTCTTGGATATACTTGGTGGCATTCAACCTGGGCTACTGAAGTCAACATTCGGTAATCCGCAGTTGATGATTAGTGGATTTAACCAACGCATTCTTTTTGTCTATCCCGATAAGGTTCCTGTCACCTACTATTCTGATATGCAACTCAATGAAGCCATTATGCCCTATTGGACGGATTTTGTGAGAAAGCTAATGACGTTGGAGCCTACTACGCTGACCCTCTCCCCTGAGGCCAAAGACTACTATTGCACTTATTATAACATGCTGCAAGACAAAAAAGCCTCTGCCGATGACTATATGCAGTACGTCTACAGCAAGTTGCAAATTATCATCCTCCGCTGGTCTATCGTCACTCACCTATTGTGGGAGAAAACATTCGAAACCTATCATAAGGACACAATCTCCGGTGATGAAATGCTTCACTCGCTTCAGTGTATGCTCTATTTTGAGAGTGCAGCAGAAAAGGTCTATAAGGAAATAAGCGGTGGAATGTATCAGGGTTACACCAAAGAGCAGGGTTTGAAAATACTGTATAACTCCTATGGTGGTGAGGTGAATCTACAGAAATTGGCAGACGCACTTGGTTGTTCTCGTCAATATGTAAGCAAGACAGTCAACAAGAAAGGCCTAAGTTGACAGGTTGCGCATTTTTTTGAAGTTATGCACTGGTTATCAATAACATACACAAGAAAAGACCGCAACCTCGCAACCTTTGCGACGATTATGGCTGGCAGAAGCCCTCCGCAGGAGTCCTCTGCCACTCTTCCTTAGAAGGGTGGTAGCCCACTAGCACCCTAAAGAGTGCAATGGGCTCAGGGAAGCATTCCCTAAGAACCTTTCCACAAGGGCTTCGCCCCTTGACCCCATCATTTGAAATATCAATCACTAAAGCAAGAAAAATATGGCAAAAAAGACATGTATACATTTCGACCCTATTAAGCCAGGGTGTGAGATTCACAATTGGCGCATGAAAGAACTTGATTATGTCATCAAGGAACTCACGCCAAACGATGAGCACTGGGTTGATCCTCGATACGAAGGAAAGACCTTATCAGAAATTCGCAAAGAAATTGCAGAACGTTATCAGACCACTGTCGGTCAGAAAATGCAGGCAAAAGCGGCTCCAATCCGTGAGGCTCCAATCGTCATCAAGCCAGAAACCACGATGGCAGACCTACAACTGTTGGCAAAGCAACTTGAAAAGGAGTTCGGTATCAAATGCATTCAGATTCATATCCATCGGGATGAAGGTTTCAACAAAACCAATCCAGACCCTTCAAATCTGAACCTTCATGCTCATTTCGTAGCAGACTGGACACACGAAGATGGTACTTCACTGCGTCTGGGGCGTTCAGACACCTCAAGAATGCAGACAGTTGGAGCCGAATGTCTCAAGATGGAACGTGGTAGCAGTTCCAATGTAAAACACCTCAATGCCATACAGTACAAGGAGAAAAAGGCTCTTGAAAACATATCTTCCCTTAGGAAACTGGTCTATAAGTCGTTCCTCTCCCAAAATGCCAAGAATGCACTCTATAAAAGGATTGACCAGCTTGTGGAAGATCTAAAGGCTGACCCGATGAACATTGAGCTTCAGCAGCAGGTAGAACAACTGACTGAAAAGGTCACTCAGCTTCAGGCAGATATTGAACGAAGAAAGCAGCAACGTGAGCAGGATCAAAAGACAATATCGGCTTTAAGGGAAGAAAATGCTCAGTTGCGTCGCAACAATGAAAAGAGTGCCTCCATCAACGAGAATCTACGCAAGGAAAATCGGGACTTGAAACGCAAGGCTTGCCCAGAGCGTTACGTTCTACCCTCTTTCATCAATGTAGAAGCAACACGCATCTATAAAGACAAGCAAGGACAGTGCCACATCGCCATGAAGTTTACTGGTGGTTCAAAGGAATATAGCGAGAAGATGAACAACGAGGACTTCATGGCTTTCAGGAATGGTGACTTGACGAAGGAAGAAGTCATCGCCAAATATCATAAGTCCCTCATTGAAGGTTACATCCGCAGAGAGTTTTCAAAACCTGAAAAGCGCTCCGCAGCTCTCTCCCTCATAGAGAACACCATCTTCGGCTACATGAAACTCTATGCCAATTCAACTTATGTCCCTTCTGCTAATGGTGACAACAATCCTCGTAAACGAAGGAGCTATGATGACATTGACGATATGAATGACGAAGAGCGGAAGGGATTATCATATCGATAATTACACTATACTCTTTCATTCTAAGTGCAAGCATAATCAGAAAAGGAAACAAATTCGTCACTTTTGTATGATTTTCGCAGATTAAATGCTACAATGTTAATTTTTTCCTGTACTTTTGTATCCGCATCTTGGAATGGACTGGATTTACGACCCAAGGGGTTCGACTCCCCTCATGATGCAGGATTAAAGTTGAACATTAAAATTGTAGTTTATGAAGACAAAAGAAAAGTTTCCGTTGACTACATTTATCAAAAATGTTCAGTCAAACCTAAAAAAGGTTGGTGAGTTTGCACTCAATAACATTGAGTATACTTTGGTAGGAATAGGCTTTGCTGCAAAAATATATGAGACACTCATAGCAGATTTCAACATGCCGCTATCCTTTTATATTGACATGGCATTAGACTTGCTATTGATATGGGGATGGTTAAATACCAAACAGCAGGCAAACAAATCCTTAGGCGCAGGCATGGCAACCTGCGCCTTAAATATAAACAGAACTAAACACCATTGGAAAGCATGATTTTTAATATCTGGGAAAGAGTGTTTTCATTACTAATCTCACCTCCCCTTCTTTTTGCCATCCCTGCAATAGTCTCACTTTCACCACATACACGGAAATAGTATCTCTGGTTTTCATGTTGGTATTGAAAATCAATTTCAAGCTCTCTATTAATATCCTCCAATACTTTGTCCGATATTTTACACCCGCCTAATATCGGAATTGCATAAGTATCTTCATCCCATTCGTAATCATCTCTGCCTACTCTGTATTGTCCATCAATATAATGCCAACATTTCATATTTCTAAAAATGCAATATTGATTATAGAGTTCAGATGAGATTTTTGGTGTTATGTACTCATTACTTTCCCATGATGGAGTCAAACATTTCCATGCCTGTTTACAGAAATCTTCTTTGTAATTCAGAATAATATTTGATAGGATTCCCAATTCGACATGATTCCTGTAATCAGGGTGTATTACATCTCCAAGTTGCAATTCTTCTTCAATATACTTCGGCAAAGAATTCACTAATCCTGTATATTTTCTATTTTTCCCGATGGTGACAAATTCCAAATCTTTAATGGATTTAGAAAGCAGCCAAAATATATAGGGATTGTACATATATGGGGATTCCATTTCTATCGTAATACCATAGTTTGAACCATAAGGACTATGAAACGTTTCTTTCCTTTCTAATTTACAATTGTAAACCATACTGAGAATAGAATAGTATGGATCAAAGTATTTATAATGAATATCCCAATCCCTATCCAGAGAACATTCTTTTAAAAAGTGTATATTAATCTCGGAAAACCTAATCCCAGATTCTATTTCTTTGATTATTTTTTTTAGGATACTCTCGAAAAATAACTTAATGCTACCATTGTGTTCATATACGAATTTGCCATTATCTTCTCCTCTCAAATGAAATTTATAACAATGACCTATACCTCCTTCTGCATTTGTATACTCCCAGTAATTGATTTCTTCTACAAAAACATTCCCTATTTTTATTTCATTTGGCTGCAATACTTGGGTTTCGATATCAAAATACCCTATTTCTATTTTTATCTCCTTAAAATCTTTACCTTCAATTGACTGTGGAACAGGTGCTCCTGCGTATAGAAATCCAGTATAGGGATCTCTTGCTGGAGCATCTCTATTTATGCGAATATATGGAACTTTTGAGCTACTAAGTTCAAGAGAATCTAATTGTGCCTTTTTGTTTTTTTCCTTAATAGGTATAACATTGTATTGATTAACAATCAACATAAGCCATTATGCATAAATGATGAAAAAATATATTCCTCAAATAAATCTAAGTCTGATTAATCACCAGCTAATAAAGACTAAAAGTAGAGACAACTTCATTAAAAATGTGATGAAAGCCATTCTGCTTGTTCTATTGTCAGTCTCTTGTATTGAACATATCGACTTATACCATGTTCTTCCAATTCGTTACGGTCGAGCCCGTCACCATGATAAACAGGGCCGATATTTTTCAACTTGAAACAACAATTGTCATGTTTATAAATTCCATGCCAATATTTCTTGTCAGCTCGAACGCTATCCATTTCAACAACTTGAAGCTTATACATTACACGATTGTGTTCCTTGTCAGATATGAACAAGTATACGATGTCGCCAACCAGCATCTTTTTGTTTGCCTTCTTCCAATAGGCAATTCCCAAGTCACGAATGCATCCGATATGGTCAATAAAGCTTTCAATCCCAATTAGTATATAGCTGTTCATTCTGTTCCCTCCTTTCCATATTTCTTGCGATATTTCAAACAATCGTTATAACAAGAATCCGTCAACATCTTATGAATATTTGGATTACCAAAATTTTGATTCATCAATAGAAGTTGAGCATCCTTCTTATAGATACTTGCATCAAGTTTCCATTCGACCGCATCAAATTCTTCTTCAATTTGTTTACGGGCATCTGTTAATTCTTCTTGCAGTTTATTGATTCGCATATAATCAACCACACAGACAATTGCTAGAAAAATTATAGCAGTAACGTAAAATACATGTTTTGACATTTGAACTGGATTTTAATTATTTCTTTCCCTTATGGTTACTTATGCCATCTCCAACTCTTCTTTGAGAATAGAAATGTGCAGACAGTCCTCAATCTTAGACATGGTTTCGAGAGAAAGATTCTCCTGACCTTTCAGAACCTTTGAAACGTATTGCTGGCTACATCCCATCAGTTCTGCCAACTGTTTCTGGGTCATGCCAAGTTCATCCATCTTCTCAAGCATTTTCACAGCAATACGTTGGGAGTGCCGCAACCACGATTTGTTCTGCTGCCTCCACTCTGCCCTTTCCCTCCATTTTGAAGGAGTCGGTGACTGATGCTCTTTCAGTCGTGCGATTACTTCTTTCATATTAACCTCCTTTTCTATATCAAATTAATTCACTCATATAATCATCAAAGGAATCCTTATCAACTATATTATTAGTCAATAGATGGGAGCGCACTTTCTCCATCTTAGCCAACTCACGAAGCGTATGTTCTCGCTCCTGCATGGTACGGGTAAGCTTAATGGCTCCACCCGTAATGACATAGATTCCTGGTTCCAGCTTGATAGCGTATATTCTTAGCCATGAGGCATGCTTAGAAACATCCTTCAACCGAGCTTTTTCCTTGCCAAGCAGCATATCAGCAAAACGACTATTCTCTAAGGGCCTGAATAGTTTGTCCAAGTCCGCCTCTGGCGAGATGTCCATAATCAGACATTGCAGTCGTTCACTGTCCTCTATAGTATCGTAAATAGCCTCGTTGACATCTGTAATCTTAAAATACGACATTAAGTCTGCCATATTCTCCTTAAAGAATTGGTAGAGCCATGCCACATCATTCCACTGTTCAAAGAGCATGTAGAGCGCATTATCAGGACTATCATCGTATTTGACTGCCCAAAGCCTTCCGTCCTCAGTTATGCTATCATAAGTCATAATCACTTCCTTTTGGGGGCAAAGTTAAACAATTTATTCGAATTATACAACTTTTAGGTTGTTTTTCTTTGTTATTATGCATAAATTCATTATCTTTGCACCGCATACGTGCAGAACAGATGATGATACTCTTCTGAGCGAAGAGCGAGTTTAGTGGAAGACCTGCCGATGGGCTAAAGGGATGAGAACCTCAGATTTCCATTTCCCAAAGTCCATTTGTACGGTTTAACTCATAAAGTACAGATTATCAACACTGTATAGATATTGCGTCGAAAATTAAACTAATTTTTCGATTATCTCATTACACATTTTGCGGAAATACTTACCCTTTTTGTTGCTTGGCCGCACCCGCGCAGCGCAACGCCTGAGGGAAGGTGGAAATAAAATGGACTTTTATTTGCCTATTTGTCAAATAATAGCTACTTTTGTCAGTCATAAAACATTAAGCATTATGACACTTTACCCCAAACTCATCAGAGATATTCTGGCCACGGTTATCTATCCGGGAACAAAGAAGAACTTGATAGAAAGCGATATGGTGGC
>Ga0256406_1007158_pt1 | contig 10762 bp, 7 predicted proteins | sample RumenRJG_03DNA_FD_185986 | JGI IMG/M metagenome (GOLD analysis project Ga0256406, IMG submission 185986) | Bovine rumen microbial communities from Lethbridge, Alberta, Canada - RJG_03 | ecosystem: Host-associated > Mammals > Digestive system > Stomach > Rumen | place: Canada: Alberta | collected...
GGTGTTAAGAGATTTCATACCCGTAGGAATCTCGAATCTCTCAGGCAAAAGGACAGGGCTGGCTAAGGGTAACACCCGATATGCATGGATGCATACATACATGAACCGCCAGCCTCAGTATTTCCTTTAAAAAGAAAGCCTGAGTGCGGCGGTTTTTTTGCAGGATATGCAGGATAGAAGTTACGGGGAAAATAAGGGGGATATTTATTATGGACATGGCAGCAATCAATGCAGTTGTCAACGAGATTGACAGCTTCGTGTGGGGGCCGGTAATGCTGGTACTCCTCGTAGGTACAGGGGCATTCCTCACATTTTATCTGAAATTCAGAACATGGCGTAACTTACCGTATGCAATTTCAAGCGTACTTTCCAAAGAAGCCCGCACCACCAAGCGTGGTACCGGCGACGTTTCTCCATTCTCCGCACTGTGCACGGCTCTGGCAGCAACCATCGGTACCGGCAACATCGTCGGTGTCGCAACGGCTATGTTCTCCGGCGGCCCGGGCGCCCTGGTCTGGATGTGGATTTCCGCATGCTTCGGCCTCACTTCCAAGTTCTCCGAATGTATGCTGGCTATTAAATACCGCGAAGTGAACGCAAAGGGCGAAATGAAAGGCGGCCCGATGTTCACCATGAAGAACGCCTTCAAGAACAAGACTCTCGGTTCTGTCATGGGCTTCCTCTTCGCATTCTTCGCAGTTGTCGCTTCCTTCGGTATCGGCAATATGACCCAGGCAAACTCCATTGTCGGTGCAGTCAAGACCCTCTGGGGTACACCTGAAGAAATCTGCGGCGTCGTTCTTACCGTTCTTTCTCTCATCATCATCGTCGGTGGTATCAAGACCATTTCCAAAGTTTCTTCCGTAGTTGTTCCGGGCATGGCCGTCTTCTACATCATTGCAGGCGTCATCTGCATCATCATGAATATCGAAAATGTTCCGCACGGCCTCTACCTGATCTTCACCATGGCTTTCGATCCGCAGGCTATCGGCGGCGGCGTACTTGGTACTATCACAGTTTCTGTTATGAATGCTATGCGTTACGGCGTTGCCCGCGGCTGCTTCTCCAATGAAGCCGGCATGGGCTCTGCAGCAATTACTGCAGCCGCAGCTACCACCGATGACCCGGTTCGTCAGGGCTACATCAATATGACCGGTACCTTCTGGGATACCATCGTTGTCTGCTCCATCACCGGTATTACCATTGCAGCATCCGGCGTCCTCGGTACTGTAGGCGCTGACGGCAAGCCTCTGAAAGGCATTGCCCTCACCATGGCAGCTTTCTCCACTGAACTGGGCGCACTTGGCTCCTGGCTCGTAGGTATCGGCATCATCCTCTTCGCATTCTCCACCATCCTCGGCTGGGAATACCACGGTGAAAAAGCTTGGGAATACCTCTTCGGCACCCATAAGTACAATATGATTTACAGAGTTGTCTTCTCCCTGGTTGTTTACATCGGCGCTACCCAGACCCTCGACCTGGTTTGGAACCTCTCCGATATTGCAAACGCACTGATGGCAATTCCGAACCTGATCTCCATGCTCATCCTTGCTCCTGTTATCAAGGAAGAAGTGGAAAGATTCCAGGTTGTTCTTGAAAAAGAAAGAGCTGAAAAAGCACTGGCAGCAAAAGAAAGCAAAGCAAATGCCAAAGCTTGATTCGAAACTGATGATTTTAACTGAATATCGGGACGCATCGGCTGGTGCGCCCGGGTGTGACTGACTGAACGCGTGTAAAACGCAGGGTTAGAGATTTCAATGGATCACCTTCCACTAAGACCTCCAGTCAATCATTGGACAGACAAGTGTCCGAAGGCCCGGGATGAATCTCCAGCCCCTCCATATCGTTGTCCCCCCTCACTACTTCGGTAGTGAGCCACAACCCCTATCCTGCTCCTCTGAATTCCGGCAGGATAGGGGATATTTTTTTGTCTGAGACATTTGTCAGTTTATTGGTTTGAGTCAGCTTCGGTATTCGTGGGTTAGCCTTACCACGGCACGCCCCATTTTTGTCATTTTCGAAATTTCGTGATTCGTGATTCGTGGTCCGTGAAGGTGGCGCTGCTGATGCAGCGCTATTTTTTTATGGGGGATTTGCACAGGCGGGTGGGAAATACCCTTTCAAGTCGAAACGGCCCATCCTCCCCGAGTCCGGGGAGGTGTCTGAGGAGCGAAGCGACGAGGACGAAGGGGGTGTACTTTCGTTCAAGCCGGATTGGACTGCAAAGGTTCATGCGTAACTGAAACGGTGTAGTCAAATGTCAGATATTACGGGACTGGGTCAGGTTCGGTATTCGGGATTAACCTCACCACGACATGCCCCTTTTTCGTCAATTTCGAAATTTCGGGGCGGTCGGGGCAGACGGGGTGGTTGGGAAGGTGGGCGGCCTGATGACCGCCGAATTTTTATGGGGAATTTGCACAGGCGAGTTTGAAATGCCCATTCATGTCGAAAAACTCCTGCCCCCGAGCCTGGGGGCGGCGAGCAAAGCGAGCAGGGGATTGTACTATCGCTGCCTGTCAGAAGTAAACTGTACGATTCATGCGCTGCGTATCTGCAGGAAATATAAAAGCACCCCTTTCGGGATGCTTTTGAATCTGTGAACTAACAACTAACAACTAAAATCTCGTACCGTTTACGAAATCGATGTAGCTCTTATACTGTTTCACGATTTCATAATCATGGAGGGGGAAGCATTCGCTCACCCAGCGGATGAGGAGCCAGGCGCAGCCGATGAATACGAGGAATTGAAGGATGCGGTGGATGAGGGAGTGGGCATTGGATTTCCTGATCCATCGTGTATGCAGGCGATAGGCGCTCCGGTAAATCCACCGGTAATAAAGCACCAGGTATGCCAGGATGCCAAGGCCCATGAAGGCCAGGCGCAGTCCCCCGATGTGGGGAAGGACGATCCGGCTGAACCACCGGATGGGATCATAGGTAGCAAAGAACATTTCCCTGGGACTCATCATGATGCCCATATAGGTGTAATGGGTGAGGAAAACGAAAGCATTGAAGGAAAAGAAAGCGATGGGGATGAGACAGATGAAAGCGGCCAGTTTCCTGCCCACCACCACCTTGCTGATGACATTCATCACAAAGAAAATGAAGAGGAGCGAAGCTACGGACGTGAGGAAATAGGGAGACAAATGATTGAGCTTTGCGGCAGAGATGCCGTTTCTTGCATGGATGAGGACGTAGGGAAATATGAGGGTCCAGGCGAAGAAGGGGATGTACCCGATGCGCCAGAAGGGATGGAGCAGGCTCTTTCCCGTAGTGAGTTCCGTGAGGAAGATGAGGATGAGACATTCAGCCGCATTCCGCATGAACCGGTACCAGTTATTGGAGCCGCTGATGCCCAGGTAGTAATAATACTGGAGGATGAAGCACATCAGGAAAAAGGCACACAAAAAGTAGAAGACGATTTCTCTGGTCGTCGTCTCACTCCACCAGTTGTAAAACTGTTCCTTCTCCTCTTCCCAACGAAGCATTTGGTCCTCCCCAAGATTAATCTATATCACTCTAAGTATAAATTCTCCCTGTTTTTCGAGCAAGAGGAAATTTACCTGACCCTGGGAACTTGAAGGCTTTGAGGCAATTCGATTCTGAAATTTGTCGTAATAGGAAGATTTGCCTGCCCATGGGGACTTGGGGGTTTTGAGGCAATTCGATTCCGCACTTTGTCGTGATGGGGGATTTTTGCTTACGGATAGGGACTTGGAGCTTTTGAGGCGTTTCGACAGGAACCGGGAGGGTCATGCGGGATAGGCCTTGCGCTGACGACCTGGAGGATTTGAGGCGGTCCGGCAGGAGCCGGAGGAGGTTTGCGGGGCTCACGTACCGGAAATCAAAAATCTGCCATCTGTTTTTTCCATCGCCGGATGCCGATATTTCTTACCATCCCCTTACAAAGGCCTTACAGTTCTGATAGAATAGAAATAAGTTCAAACCACAGAAAGGGCAGCTTATGAACGACGAAGAACTGCAGAGAATGGCGGATCAGATGATCCGCGAAAATCCTAGGAAACGGATTATCAGCTTCAAGCTGAATGATGAAAAATACTGGATCAAACGGAAACTGGGAAATGGACGGAACCAGCTGGTGAAATATTCTGTAGAAAAGGAATTTTACTATGAAATCGCCCGCATGACCATCGCGGGAAGGGTCCATCCGGAACTGGTCGCTTCCCTTGAAGTGCTGACCCCGGACTACATGGTCACCAGAGATGGTGGTCCCACGCTGAAGAACTGGCTGGACTCCAAAAAGACGGAATGGGAAAAGGAAAATCTCCTCGAGCAGACAGGGATGGCTCTTTCTGCTTTCCATGCATCAGGCATCGTCCATGGAAGACCGGCCCTCCGGGATATCACCTGGAAGGACGGGAAACTCACCTTCCTGGACTGGGAAAGCAGGCTTTACTCTCAGGACAGGGAAGAACAGAAGGCTATCGATTTCCTCCTCCTCCTGCAGGGGCTTTACAGAGAAAACTACGACGAAGAAAAAGAGCGGATTCGTGCCCTTTTTAACGGTTATAAAGAAAACGGCGGCGAAGAAACCATCGAAGAAGCCCGCCGATTCCTCAAAAACCACAGCCTCATCGGCTGGATGACTCAGAAGCTTTCTCCTTTCCGGATGAAAGATATCGATTCCGTGCGGAAACTGTACGAACTGCTGGGGTAGGGAGTCGTTGGTAGAATGATTAGAAATCAGAGCCGGTCAACTGCGGACCGGCTCTTTTGTTTAATTAAAAGTGATAAGTGTGAAGTGGTAAGTGAAAAGTGAAGGAGGGCGCATCAAAATTTGGAAGCGGCCGATTATTTATAAAGGTCACTAGCCCTGAAGGAAAGGGGCAAGGGGTAAGAGGTAAGGGGAAAAGGAAGGTGGCGCCCTGACGGGCGCAGAGATATATGGGGCCTCTGGCCCGCTGGTGAGCTTGCCCGGGTCCTGCGCAGGCGGTGACTCTCCATCCGTGAGTTGTTCCCGCATTCCCGGCCCTATGTAAACGGGTATCCTCGCGCAAGGACCGATGTGTATTCCTGCCGCACGGGTGGTACGGATTTGCTCCGGAACCTTTTCACCGGGCCCTGCCCTCGTTTCCAATTCCGGATTCCGATTCCTGCTAACCACTCCCAACTAACTACTAACCACTAATCACTCCCAACTAACCCCCACATTTTTCTTGTCCTACTATTTCCAAACCGTGTATAATAAAAAGGATATCAGCCATTTTTACGATTTGTCAGGGGGTGAGGGAATGGAGTTTGCAGCACTGGACGGGCTGGATGCGATTGACCGGGTGATCTGGGGACCGGTGATGCTCTGTCTCCTGGTGGGGACCGGGGTTTATCTCACCTTTATTCTCCGTTTCCTCACCTGGCGGCACCTGCCCGCTGCCCTGAGGGAGGCTTTTTCCCGTCCCTCTTTTGCAAGAAGGAAGGGGGCGGGTGATATTTCCCCCTTTGCTGCCCTCATGACGGCTCTGGCAGGGACCATTGGCACGGGAAATATCGTGGGTGTGGCGACGGCCATGTTTGCCGGGGGGCCGGGGGCTCTGGTATGGATGTGGATTTCCGCGCTCTTTGGTCTCTCCACCCGTTTTTCCGAATGCCTCCTCGCTTTCAAGTACAGGGAAGTAAACGGCCGGGGTGAAATCAAGGGCGGTCCCATGTTTACCATGAAGAATGGCATCAAAAACCGCCGGCTCGGACTCATCATGGGTGGTTTCTTTGCCTTTTTTACAGTGATCGCATCTTTCGGCCTTGGAAATATGACCCAGGCCAATTCCATCGCTTCCGCCGTGGAGGCTTCTTTCGGCTCGGATCCCACAGTGACAGGCGTGGTGCTCATGTTCCTCACGATTATCATCGTGGTGGGAGGCATCACTTCTATTTCCAGGGTTTCCTCGGTGGTGGTGCCGGCTATGGCCATTTTCTATGTGGCTGCCGGGCTGCTCTGCCTGATTCTGAATTATAGAAATATACCGCAGGGTCTCTATCTGATTTTCATGATGGCTTTTGATCCTTCCGCCGTTTCCGGCGGAGTGATGGGCACCATGACAGTATCTGTCATGAATGCCATGCGTTACGGGATTTCCCGGGGCTGCTTCTCCAATGAGGCAGGCCTGGGGTCTACCGCGATTTCCGCCGCAGCCTCTGCTACTGATGAACCGGCCAGGCAGGGCTATATTTCCATGACCGGTACGTTCATCGATACGCTCATCGTCTGCTCCATTACCGGCCTTGTCATCGCCTCTTCCGGCGTGCTGGGGATGGCGGGTCCTGATGGAAATCCCCTGACCGGTGTGGCTCTCACCATGGCTGCCTTTTCCGCTCAGCTGGGCCACATGGGAAGGTCCATCGTCACCGTGGGGATCATCCTTTTCGCCTACTCCACCATCCTGGGCTGGGAATACAATGGCGAGAAGGCCTGGGAATACCTTCTGGGCACTTATAAATATAACATTATATATAGGTCCGTTTTTTCCATCGTCGTCTTCGCAGGGGCTGTCCTCTCCCTGGACTACGTGTGGAGTCTTTCCGATATCGCCAATGCCCTCATGGCCATTCCGAATCTCATTTCCCTCATCCTGCTCTCTCCCGTCATCCGGGAGGAAGCGTTTGCGTTTGAGAGGGAAAGGGAGCTGAAGAAGTAGATGGAAATAAAGAAAACTGTAATTGGATAGAACTTTTGAATCGGGATTGCCGGGAATATCGGGAATGGTTTCGGGAGACCCGGGGAGTCGGCGCTGCTTTTGCAGCGTCTATTTTTATTGGGGATTTGTGCATTCGGGGGGACTGAAGTGTTCAACTCCAAAGATTTCTATCGCCCGGGTCGGACAGGAAAGCCGGACAAATACGAAAAAGTACCAGACACAAAAGCCTCAAAAGTTCAAGTCGGAAGGGCAGGCCAGACGAATACGAAAAGCTTCGAGTGCAAAAGCCTCAAAAGCTCAAGTCGGAAGGGCAGGCCGGACGAATACGAAAAGCTTCGAGTGCAAAAGCCTCAAAAGCTCAAGTCGGAAGGGCAGGCCGGACGAATACGAAAAAGCTCCAGGTACAAAGCTTCCAATGTACAAGCCGAAAAGGCAGGCAGTAAAGACTATGTATCCCATAAATTATAATATAGAGCTTATAACGCACATGAATTATAAAGTATTTGATTCATAGATACATATATAAGCATGAATCATTTCATACTTCTATTTGTTTTTCTGCATATATTTCACTATAATAAAGGCAAAATTGGAAAGGGGGAGATTGTATGAATCTTTCTGTACAAATTTTCCTGTCCCTGGTGCTCTCCGTAGTCGTAGGGCTGCTTCTTGGGGACGGGGCCGTGGGGCCGGTGAAGACCTGGATTGCGCCGATTGGCTCCATGTTTATCAGCCTCATCAAGATGATGATCGTTCCGGTCGTTTTCTGTTCCCTGGTAGTCGGCATGACTTCCATGGGGGATATGAAGAAACTGGGCCGTATCGGAATCAAAACTCTTTGCATTTATCTCATTACTACAGCCATTGCCATTGCTATCGGGTTTGCAGTGGCCGGAGTCTTTCAGCCGGGTATCGGCATGGCTCTTCCGACGGCAGCTGCTCCTAAGGTGAAAGAAGCGCCCACGATCATGCAGGTTTTCCTGAATATGATTCCATCGAATCCGATTGCTTCCATGGCCAAGGCGGATATCCTGCCGATTATCATTTTTGCACTTTTCGTTGGGGCGGGCATTATTTCCCTGGGCGGAAAGAAAGCGGATATCCTCATCAATTTCTTTGATGCTTCCGCAGAAGTATGCTACCGCATCATCGGCATGATCATGAAGATTGCCCCTATCGGCGTATTCTGCCTCCTCATGCCGGTCGTCGTACAGAACGGCCCGAAAGTGCTTCTGCCTCTTATTTCCGTCATCCTCTGTATGGCTGTGGGGAGCGTCATCCACGCAGTCTGCATCTATTCATCCATTGCCGGGATCGCTGCTCATATGAGCCCGCTCACATTTTTTCGGGGCATGTCGGAAGCCATGGCTATCGCCTTTACCACCTGTTCCTCGGCCGGCACCCTTCCGGTGAATATGAAAAATGTCCAGACGAAGCTGGGCGTTCGCCGGGACATCGCATCCTTCGTCCTTCCGCTGGGCGCAACGATCAATATGGATGGGACCGCTCTCTACATGGGCATCTGCTCCCTCTTCATCGCTAACGTTTACGGAATCCCGCTGACCATGGATCAGATGATGATGATCATTCTCACCGGTACTCTTGCATCCATCGGTACCGCAGGCGTTCCGGGAGGCGGCCTCATCATGCTGGCCATGGTCCTCCAGTCCGTAGGACTTCCGATGGAAGGCCTGGCCCTCGTAGCCGGCATCGACAGAGTGCTTGATATGTTCCGCACCTGCCTCAATATCACCGGCGATGCAGCGGTATCAGTGGCTATCAATGCGACGGAAGCAGAAAAAGAATAAGGCGGCCATTCTAAAAGAAATATGAAATGAAGTATACAATTTTAGAACAAGTAAAAATATTGTTGTATATTTTAAAATGATAGTGTATAATGTCTGTGTCAATTATATATCGCTGGATGAAGCATGCGGAAAAAGACGAAAGTCTGCCGAAGGAGTAACACTATCAGGCGTTCCATGAACACGAAACTGCATGCAGACAGATCTCTGGAGAGCCCCGTGATCGGGCGCCGAAGGTGACAAGGCAGGAGCCGAAATCTCTCAGGCAAAAGGACAGAGCTGGTGGAAATGACGCCGGCTCTGTTTTTATTTTCAGAACCGGCGGTTTTATTTCGAAAGATTTTCCCCTGGGGGGAGGAAAATTTTTGGAAAATGGGAGGAATTCACATGTTAGCAGACGTATTGAATCAGATCGACAGCATCGTATGGGGTCCCTGGCTCCTGGTGCTGCTGGTGGGGACCGGCGTGTACCTGTCCATCCGCCTGGGTTTCCTGCAGGTCATGAAGCTGCCCCGGGCACTGAAGCTGATTTTCTTTGCCAGAAATAAGGGGGACGGAGATATCGACTCCTTCAAAGCCCTCTGCACGGCTCTGGCAGCGACGGTGGGCACAGGAAATATCGTAGGCGTGGCCACGGCCATCAAACTGGGCGGCCCGGGAGCCCTCTTCTGGATGTGGCTCGCTGCCTTCTTCGGTATGGCCACCAAGTATTCCGAAGGATGCCTGGCCGTCAAATTCCGGGATGTAGATGCCAATGGAAATATTTCCGGCGGACCTATGTACTACATCGAAATGGGCCTGGGAAAGAAATGGAAACCCCTGGCCGTAGCTTTCTCCATCTTCGGTGTCATGACCGCCATGCTTGGCAGCGGTACCACCACCCAGATGAATGCCATTATTTCCTCCGTCTACGCAGGTTTTGGCGTATCCACCTACATCACCTGTGCCATCATTACAGTCCTGGTAGCCATCATTACCTTCGGCGGACTCCAGTCTATTTCCAATACCGCCTCCAAAATCGTACCGGCCATGGCCGTCATCTACTTCGTACTGACCGTTATTTTCCTTGGAATGAATGCTTCCGCCCTGCCCCATGCAGTGGCTGAAGTCATCGATGGAGCCTTCAACGGAACAGCAGCTGCCGGCGGCTTTGCAGGAGCCACCATCATGCTCACCCTCCGGAGCGGTATCGCCCGGGGACTTTACTCCAACGAATCCGGCCTGGGCTCTGCGCCGATCGTAGCAGCTGCCGCCAAGACCAAATGGCCTGCCGAACAGGGACTCATCTCCATGACCGGCACCTTTATCGATACCATTATCATTTGTACTTTGACCGGACTGACGATCATCGTCTCCGGCGTATGGATGGGCCCGGATAACGGGGCAGCCATGACCCAGGCAGCCTTTGCCACCAGCTATGGCCGGCTGGCGCCCTACATCCTCACCATCTCCCTCACCCTCTTTGCCTTCACCACGATTATCGGATGGAACTACTACGGTGAACGGTGCTGGGCCTACCTCTTCGGCACGAAGACCATCAAACTCTACCGTATCGGATACATCATCATCCTCGCCTCTGCCGTATTCATCAAACTCGAAGCCATCTGGGCCCTGGCAGATATCGTAAACGGCCTTATGGCCATTCCGAACCTCATCGCCCTCCTCGGCCTCTCCGGAGTGATTGTGGAAGAAACAAGGAAATACTTCTCCCACCTTGAAATCCGGGATGCCAAGCTCAAAGCTTATAAAGCAAGAAAAATTGGGAAAGTGTGAGGATTTAGTAGTTAGTTTTTAGCTCTTAGTAAAGAGCCGGCTGTGCGGGCAGCCGGCTCTTTTCATTTGGCCGGAAGGGATTGGGGAAAGGATATGGCTGGCTCCGCCAACCAATTTTTTGTTGCGCTCCGCGCACGGGCCTTTGGCCATGAGAAAATGGTAAGTGAGAAGTGGTAAGTGGTAAGTGAAGGTGGCGGCCTGATGCGGCGGGAGTATGGATGATGGACTTATAGTTGGAAGGAAACTATATGGTCAATTGACTTTTGAATCGGGGGTATCGGGAATCTCGGGATTATCGGGGTTGTCGGGAAGGTGGCGCTGCAATAGCAGCGCGAATATATATGGGGGATGTGCACAGGCGAGTTTGAAAAGCCCGTACAAGCCGGAATGTTCAAGGCTCCCCGGGCTTACTATAAAACCATTATCCCGAAAAACCCAAAAAAGGGCGCACTTACCCCAGGGTCCATTTTTTAGCTTTTTTCAGTTAGCGATTGCCATGGTAGATGGAATTTCTCCGGCCCAACCCAATTT
>Ga0256406_1007160_pt1 | contig 10760 bp, 13 predicted proteins | sample RumenRJG_03DNA_FD_185986 | JGI IMG/M metagenome (GOLD analysis project Ga0256406, IMG submission 185986) | Bovine rumen microbial communities from Lethbridge, Alberta, Canada - RJG_03 | ecosystem: Host-associated > Mammals > Digestive system > Stomach > Rumen | place: Canada: Alberta | collected...
TTTTGACTATAGCCATGCAAAGGTACAAAATTGAAAAGTACACGTAAAGTATATGCTTGTAAATGTCTGACCTAAGGGCAGTTTAAGCGAATGTTAAAGGATTTAAGTGGACACTAGTGATACAAATAGAAGTACAGAAAGAATATGGGCATCGATATGATGGTATGACATCTCGTGATTGGAGAGACTTAATAACATCATATCTTAAGCCCGTGGGAAAAGTAGACTTAAATGCAGATACTTCAACATTTTGTGGTATGGCAGCCGACGAACTCGATAATAGAAATGAAAAATAGTCCTTGAACTTATGATACAAGATTTAAAAGTTTTAGACCCACACACAAGGTGTCAAGCAATTTTCTTCATGAACTGGCTTGGCCCCGCAAGGGAAGGGTTTAACATACATAATTCATGAAGACTAATATTCAAACGAATATCCAAGAATTTACAATGAATGTCTCAGAAATTAATTTATGAATCATTCGTGGTCAATTCCTGATCATTCAATGTTTTAAAAGAGTAGATTTAATATAGGTTGAAAGGTGAATGGCGTTAAAGCTTCGTCTTAATCGAACCTTTATGGAATTGAAACTTGGTACCATCTTCCCAGCCTCGGGAAAATGGTGCGGTCTAATCGAACCTAATGGATAAATATGATTTTTATTTTGAGATGAATAGTCTGGCTTGCCAATTATCATGAAATATGCATATACAGAAATCATTATTTCTGTTGTTCTGTCTTTCTGTATTGATGTATATGTGTTATTTATTATATACATCTTTCATGAAAGACAGAAATGAGTAACGACAGAATGTTGCAAAACCTTATATCATTATTTATGTCTATCTGTATTTCATAATTTCAATTATTCTACATACACAGAAATCAGTCTTTCTATATTTTATGAAATAATGAATAACAGAAAGACAGATATGCGGCAATACACATATCTGTCTTTACTGAAATACAGAAGAAAATATTTGTCAAAATTACCTTTTCAAATTATTCTTCTTGGAAGGCTTTATCATCTTCATGCCCATGAGGTAGCAGCGCCTTTTAAAATCCCAATCGTCTTCATCGTCTCGCTTTCCCCAGCCTGTTCCCGGGCTGCCACCTCCCCCACAGGACTCTGACATTTGAGTAGCCTTGTCAAGATATCCAAGGAAAAGATACGAGGCCACCTGAGCCATCTGTACGGCATCGTCTGCGATATCCTTGAATATAGAGTTATTCAATAATGGTGTTACGGTGCTGTCAAGTACATCCCGTTCCTCTGGTGTGGAACGTTCGAGAAGGTTATTATACTTCTCAAAGAAGCTCCTTATACTTCTAATGGAGTTTTCGAAACCTATATTGTTCATTTCCATGAACGTCTGCTTCTTCACCAGTGGAAGATCTTTTGATATCTTTTGTTCAAGCAAATCCGATTCTTTTTTGCCTTCTGCTATTTTATCATTGATTGCTTTTAGGCTTTTTTCAGCTTCTTCCAATTTAGCCTTTTTGTCAATAAGTTTCGCCTCTACATGCTGAATGAACTTCTGAAGGGTTTGGATCCTTTCGTCAGCTTCCGCCTTGGATATGCGTCCGGCATCCCTATCTGCTTCCAAGGAGGCCTTCTCTTTCAGCATGTCATCAATCTGTCTTTGAAGATTGAAAATCATTGTATGCAATGCCTTGACCTTAGCCTGAGCATGCTTTATGTTCCGGTCAAGATTTTCAAGTTCGTCAATCTTTTCAGACTTCTCCTTTTCCAACTTATCAACCTCTTCCTTTAGCTTTTCTCTTCTTTGAGCATGATATTGTTCTGTTGTACGGTGTTGCGCCTTCGTTTCAGAGATGTGTTCACCACGTTCAAAACCATATTTTTTACTTACTTCTTCATACATTTCATCATGAAGTTTCAGCATGTTTTTTCGATACTCGTCTCTGGTATTAATCTTCCCTACCATGACTTTACGCCACGATATTCTGTTCTTTCCATCAACTGGTATAACTTTACAGTGAATATGCGGATTGGTTTCATCAAGATGAACGACAAAAGCTGCTATATTTTCTTCACCATATTTTTTTGTCATAAAATTATACATATCAATGGCCCAGTTCTCTATAGCTTTTTGCCTCGTAACGGATGAATTGTCTGACCCCCTTTCGTAGTTAACAGTCTGTTCTCCGAATGCAAGTTTCCGCATTTGTTCTTGTGATCCACCAATGATAAAGCTTGCCAGCACTCGCCTTGTTGGAATTTCCGCTCCTTCATTTGGATCTTTAATTCCACGTGCCTGCAAGTTTTCTCTAATTCTCTTACCGATGGATATTTTTTTATCCAAAGGAACGACCTTGCCTTTTTTGATTTCGAAATCAAGATGTTCTCTTGTTGGGTCGAATGCATTGGATAGATTAGCCAAGTATGCTCCGTCAGATGCCACTCGGAGAATTTCGTTGCTTTCCCCACTTGACGTGAATGTTTTCTCAGCTCTGACATCAACAACCTGCGTTTGTTTTTTTGTTGCCATATTCTTATCAAATTAAATAATTGAGGATTTTACTAATACTTGGTATTACCAACATTTTATTAGCCTTGGTAATACCAACTTTTTAAGATTGGTATTTACCAACTTTTTTAGACTTGGTATAATACCAACTTTTTATGACTTGGTATATTACCAAGTTTCTCCCACGGCTTGCCGCACGAAGTCACCGTTAGGTTGGGGGCCTAATCAAGTTTTTGCAAAAACTTGGTATTAGGCTACCCCCTAAGAGTAAAATCCTCAGTCGTGCGCAAGCGCATTTTTCGAATATCTCAGTCATGAGCATCATTTTGGTCTTGCTGAACAGCCTTGGTTGTTCCTTCAGAGTTTTTGACCGAGAAAAGGATTTTTGAGGGCTCTGAGGCGTTATCTTCGCCGAAGACGGGTGTCTGTCCGTCCGGGACAAGATTTTGGCTTAGAGACAAAATCTCGGGGCTCAAACGGAAAAATCTGGACTTACGATCATCCGGATCCGGAAGCTCAATGGCTTTAAGGTCTCGAAGTTGATTAATATACCGGATAATCGTAGGGCGTGACCAGTTCCAGCGTTCTGTTACATCGGATAACGCAAGTAATCCGTACTGTCCTTTCACCAGAGACAGGAATGTTTGTTCAGCGATATCGTAGAATGCTTTTATTCTCGATACGTGTTTCTTCTTGCCTCTAAGGAAATCGTCCTCTGCCAAAAATTGCATGAGTTTCGAGGACAACTTCAAGGTGTATAATGAAGTCAAAATATTATTCTTTTCCATGAATTTTATTTACATTTAATGGTAATGATTTTACACTTACACTTAATGTTAGTTTACAACATTGAATCATTATATCTATGCTGCTTTCTTTTGTTCCTTCCAAGTCTCTTCACTAATCGTAATTCCACCATGTGGAAATACATGATTTTTACGAATAGGATATATCATACCTGCTAACAGAAGAACAAACAACATTTCGGCAAGAAGTATGTTTTTACCCTCGTCTAAAATACTTAGAAGCCAAATCATTTCGACTGATATGAATGTCAAGATTGGCTTATGGTAGATATTGCTCAGTATTTTGCTTGCTATTTTGTCAGAAAATAACAGCAATGTTGTTATCATCGCAATAAGGTAAGTAATAGCGGGAGTAATGTAAGGGTACCAGTAGTTGGAAAATGTATTTACGCCAAATACCATGGCTAAGGTGGTATTTGGCTTTGTGACCATAAATACGTTTTCGTTGTGAGTTATAATGGCATCCTTACATACGGCTGCTACCTCATTACTGGAAAGATAGTCCACATACTGTAGCGAGATGAGAATCAGCACAAGAATACATGTAAAGAATTTTCTTCCATTTTCTGTGTTCTTGATTTTGTGCCAAAGAGCCTTCATGGCTATTCGTATCTTCCTATACTTCCTTTTGAGCAACGGAGAGTAAGCACCAACGAAAGAATACAGATTCCGGCACTTTTCCGTTGTGTCCTGTTTAGGTTTGACGAATACACCGTACATAATCGGTATAATGGTCAAAACCAATACAAGAATAAGTTTTAGTACTAAAAACAGCATAGTTTTGATAATTAGTAAAAGTTACGGATAAGATCTCTTATATCCTGTTTCTCCAAGACATCACCGTTTATTTTGCCTAAACGGGAATATTCATGACGTAGAGAGAGGTACATTGTCTCTATACTATCATAGAAAGAGACAACGATTTCATCAGTCAGCCCATAGTTGTTAGATGTGGCATTGACTATATACATCATCTTCCTTACCGGTTTTGAATATAGTACGCATCGGTAGTTCTTGCCTTCATTTTGGCGGATAACATAGAAAACGTGAAGACCCATTTTCTTTACAAGAGCGTCTATCAAATTTTCTAACATTTTCTGCTCTTTTGTTACAAAACGAACTTCATAATATTCGTCATGAGCAAGAATTTCTATAGGTTGATTTGAAAAGCTGTCTGACAGTTTTTTTAGCAAATCGTCCAGAAAGATATTGATGCTATCCTTGGCATCACCTTCCGGTAGTTCGTTGAAATTTTTAATATTATCCATGCTGAAAATTTGTTAAAGTATTGATTGTATGTATGAGTTTAGAAAATAATTTCCGAGCACTTTTGTTACTTCCTGAGCCTTATTATTGTTTGTTTCTTTATCATCTAAGGCGTTAAGAAGTCCCGGTAAGTCTTCTGCAATATCAAGCAAGCTGTCAATCTGTTTATCAGTCAAGGCAGCACTTGAGAAACTATCAAGAGTCAGGTATGGTTGAATGAGCATCCATCTGTAATTTGCTCTTTGAGCTTCATCAAGTTTAAAGTTGTTGTTGATGTCAGCCCTGCATGCTTCTGCATTTTCAATTATTCTCCTATTGAATCGCATAATAAGGAGAATCATGGTTTGCTCGTCAACCTGTCTATGTTGTATGCCTACTGCATTATAGAACTTGTCGAACACTACGGATGTCTTAGCAGTAAGATCTTTGAGTCTATCCTGAGGGACGGCACTAAGATACCTCATCACGGATCTAAAGCATCTATCTTCTTCTACTATAAAGTCTCGTAGTTGTTTTCCTTTTTTGATGTCCTTGGCATTACGGAAAAGTTCGTTATACGCTGATAGGGTCACAGGTAAATTTGGATAACAATTTCGTTTGTCAAGTTCTTTATAAAATTTGACCGTTGCTTTCCACTCTGCTGACTCTCTTACCTTCTCTCGTTCTTTAGCCGTATAGATTTTAAGATACATAACGTCCTTAAGTGTCCGAGGTCTGGCCATTGCAATTCTTTTTAGTTCAATCCTCACGGAATCAGCTGTTGTGAAATATGCCAGCGCAATCGGACTATGGAGAGTGACTGAACTGTCTCTTGAAAATGCAGAATAGGCGGAATCCTGCAACTCCAGCCAATCTGATATATTTTCTGCTAAGTCGTTAGTTGAAGCATCTTTCATGTCACGATACTTAAGAAGAAATTTGTGACATGCTTCAATTGCTTCAGTAGAATTGTTGAAATGCGGGTGATTGTCACAGGACATAAAAGTGAAAACCACAAGCACGGAAGCAAAATTCAAAAGGATTCTACTTCTTGCGTAAAAGATTTTTTTAATTTTGAATGACATATTATAGTAACTTTATGTTGTAAAATCAGCGTAAAGTTACTATAAATAGATGATTTAGTCAGTAAATAAAATATGTATTCGTTATATTAACACTTTGGTCAAACAAGATGGAAATATTTTTGTTAAGTCCATAATAAAACCTTATAGTTGTGACATTAGAAATGAGTAAAATCATATCGACATAACGGAGGTCTTAAGTTAACCGTTATGTCAATAGTTAAGAACGCTGAATTAAATTATCATATATTCAACTCAAAGCTAACGCTATATTCATTATTCTGACGTAATGTTGAAGCGTGTCCGGCAGTTCTTCCTATGCCAAGCCAAAACGACTGCCATATAAGGCTATCAAATTATGAATGCTATAGGCCAAATTGTGTACAAAAACTTCAAGAATTCTTTCTAAGGTTTGGCTTAGAACCTCAATCAATAACAAGGATAGATCTATGTCTTGATGTCCTCCACTGTGATGACGGCAAAGACATGGCAGAATTTATTCGGGATTATATCCTCGAGAAATACTACAAAGTACATATTGCCAGGATCGCACCCCCCGCTCCCGGTGGGGGCTTATAATTACATAATTCATACCTTTCAACACATTTATTGTGTGTCCGCCCCACCCTCAGCAGGACGATTTTTTTTCCTTTGCTCGGTCATTCACCTGGTCCCAGGCGAACGCCCTCGCAAAGGTTTTCCGGCTGCGCACACCATAAAAGCAATAGTTAATAATGCATAAAAGCAATAAATTAAGAGCATAAAATATTGCGTATATGAAATAATTTTCGTACCTTTGCAATAGAGATAAGAACAAGTTTAACTTAATACAAATGACTATGCTAGCACAAGTAAAAAACGAGGACGGTAAATACCTGGTACAAGTATACCGGATTCACGAATTTCTTGGCCGAAAAACTTGGCAGACGATTGCAGAGTTTAAGAATCAATCGGAAGCTATCGAGCTTAGAGAGTACTGCAGGTATGGGAACCATGGCAAAAAAATTGCCCTCATGAGATTCAACTATTTAGCTAATCGTAAGAAGTAGAACTTAAGCCCTCGACAACACGGTTAAGTCTTAAACATGAAATATACATTCGAGGACGTTTACGACGCAGTAGCAACATGGAACACTGACCCGTTCTGCGTAGAAACAGAGGAAGGAGTACAAGAAGTGCTTGACGAACTTAATAACGAAGTAGTGGAAGAGCACACAGAGAAGAATACAGGCTCCTACGAGTGGGAGACAATGTGCGCCCAACTTGATTTAAGGGGACACAAGGTGGCCAAGATACTTCGCACCCCAAGACTTACAATTTGTCTTTCTCCTGATTTTGAGTATTAATCACCATTAAATTAATTTCAGCCCTACCGCATCACGGTTAAGCGGATTGTAAATGACAGACAAAAGACCAGGTTCAGCCTTTGCGACCGGAAGACCTTACACCGGCAGGAACCACCCGGTAACAATTCGACTTTCAGACCTTGCAGTAGATTTACTCAAATGCGTAAAGAACAAGTCTGAATATATCGACAACCTTATAATCAATTCTAACCCCCTCAAAAAATTGTAGGTGGTTGATAATATATTATTAAAGCATATCAATATGATTACACTTGCAGAAGAACAGAAGAAGCGTAATGCACACCTTCATGCCTTGAAAGCTGCCATGGACGGTCATTCGGCCATTCGAATGTCCGTCATTGCCGTTGTCTGGGTATGAAGCAAGCGGAGCTTGTCAATAATAAACGGACAGGATGGATAAAATTGAAAAGATGGTATGATGACTCAATTGAGGCATCTAGACCTTTCTCCCTTGCCCTTTGTCGGTGCCTGAAGAAGCTTGTCGTCTTCTGTGCCCGGCAATGGGTGCCTTGCGGTCGTGACCGCAAGGCAGGGTCAAGGCGCAGGTGTCATGGCGGAAATGCAGCAAGCCTCGGCATGAGGCCGTCCGGGAAAAGACAGTTGTGACGGGCAGTAGTCCGTTGCAAGCGTCTTCGGTCGGAAACATGCCTCGGCCTGTGGAATGGCAGCCGTGAGTCCTGAGCCGGGGAGTCCGGCATCTGTCCGGGGGCTTGATGTTCAAGCCAAAGAAGAAAAAAATAATAAGGGCGGGTGGTGGGTCGAAAGAATTTAGTCTCGCTTTTAAGAGCCGGAGTTCAATTCTGTTTTCGTGGTACACGACAAACGGACCGTCCTTTCGGACAGTCCGTCTTGTCAGGCTGTTTATTCAGCCTATTCAGGCTTCTTTCCGTCGTCTTTCTGGAAAGGCTCCACCTTGGTGGCAACGAGCTTGATGACGTTGTGGGTTGTACCTTCCTTGTCATTGTAGGATTCGGCCTTGAAGAAGCCGGTTACTGTAACCATCTTGCCCTTCTTCAGAAGACCGACGGTTGTCTGGTCGTCCTTCTTGACCCAAGTCTCGAAACCTTGGATGGCGGCTGTCGTGACCTCCTGTCCGTTCTTCTTTTCCGTGTGCTTGACGAAGATGCCAAAGCGTACGATGCTGGCCTTGTCGAAGTTCTTTACCTCTGCGTCCTTGCAGACGAAACCTGTTACTGAGAAACTGTTCATTGCGTTCATAATCTTTATTTTTTAAAGTTGATGTTTATTTTACGTGCAAAAGAGAGCATACAAGGGAAAGGTGCAAAGGCAAGGGATGGCCGCATTGTTTTTCACCGTAGGCATGAGTTTTTGGATCAGGAGCGACTGCACCCCGAAAACTTGAAAAAGAATGCGAGGCAAGACCGGAGGCGTGCCCTTGCAGACACCGGCTTGTGCTAACTTTGCAAAGGAAAATGAATGTCGACGGCTTGAAAAATGAAATGAACGTCAGAACGGTTTAGTGACAGGTATGTCCGAGAACGTGAGGAGCAAAAGACCGGGAAGGCCGGTATGCGCATCCGGCATCGAAGCATATGGAAAAGAAGAAAGGCGGTCACGGACCGTCGTTAGGTTGCTGACTGGGAAAGGAGAACACCTTGACGACAGGCAGTGAAATTAGGCAAGATACGGATGACCGGCAATGTACCGATAAGGTATAAGGAAGCGTAGGCCCTTCATCAGGTAAGCTGCCACAAGGGCAGGCGACGGAGACGACGTAAGCAGCGTGGAAAGTGGGTAAAAAACATATTGATAATATACGCCATAGTCTGGAAGACGGCCTTTGTTAAGGAAGGAAAGAATAACTCCGGCGGGAGCGTGATGAAACTCATGACGAAAGTCATACATCTCTCCCTTGCCATAGGCTGCTTCTGTCAGACTATGGTAAAATCTGCAGCGTCAGATTTTAGGGCCATGCCGCCCCTACTGCGGGAATCCTTGTGATGCACGCAGTGGGGGCGGCCGTGAGTTATTCTGTTGGAGGAAATTTGATGTTTGCAAAAAATGTCAAATGAAGAATGGCCATCGCACACTTTTTATTAGTGTACAATGACCATTGTCTTGTCTATCTATATCTGAACCAAAGTTTTATATGTTCCATTATCATTTGTTGTGATGGGGGGATGGTTAGTCCTCCCGTTACCTCTATAGTTAAAAAGTCGGGTCTCTGAAGTAGTATGGTTCATTACTGAGTATGAACGGACAACTCTTAGTGCCTACAGCATAGAGAGCACCATTCTTATGCTCACGTAATGTAATTGTCTCAGCATTGGGGTCGCTGATGTATTCCTCGCAATATCCGTCAAAGGTACACCCTTTCGTAAGCATTCTTCTTGCGATTACTATCGTCTCGGAAATCCACTGAACTATCTCATAGGGATAGACATCCGTTCCAACGTGATAATTGGCGTACTTTGGATGGCTTAGTTCTATCTCGAAGACTCCCTTCCCTTTTTTGCGGAAATTATCAATCTCCTTGTACGGGACGATAATACTCTCCCCGACCTTAAGGTCTGACAGCCATGCGGAATACTTAGTCAGTCCTACATTACGGACATAAAGATAGTCAAGTTGCTCCGGATTGTATTTAGAAGTGCCTTTTGCACCCTTTGTAATTTTCGTGATTGTTACGTATGCCATAATATTGTTGTTATGATGGGAGGATGGTTAGTCCTCCCGTTACCTTTTATTTTGTATAGCTTACTATATGTCTCATATCGGTACCATCACCTTCAAAGACATTTATCATGTCGATATGGTGCTTGTTCATGAACTCCCTTGCTGCCATCATAGCATCAGCGTCGCATTCAAAAGAGAATGCCTCATGCCTTCTCGTAAGGTCTCCCCCGTCCCATCTGAAAGTATAGGTCTTCTTGGGCTCCGGTAGGTTGTCAAGTATGCCGTCAATATCACCGAAGGCAATATCAGCATATCCTATCTCGATAGGGTCGTCATATCCACACTCAGCGTAATCCTCCGGTAATACGAGTATGCCACAATCCATGGATATGGGTGCCTTTACTGCCATCACTTTGGATGACAATTTAGAATCCGTGTTCGGTATAGTTGCCATGACATAGGGATGCTCCTCAAAATGATACTCCCCGTTGAAGTTCTCTGTCAACACTTTGTTGATAGTGTCAACTTCCTTGTCTCTGATGGCCATGTACTGACCTAAAAAATCTTCGTGCTTCATTGCTTAAAGAGTTTAACTTGTTGTTGAATATAGATATCGGGTTATCCAGATTCGTTAGATTCCTTTACGATTCTAAAGTCTTGGTCTCCCGAATTTTTTTTTTAGACATCGAGTATGTCCGTCATCGTTGAGTTCCTTTACATAGCAAGGGAGAGGAAGTCCATAGAGGGCACAACGGCAAGCAATGAGGCAGAAAAATTCATGGAAAGCCCAAATCAGCATGATTTGTGGAAGGGTTCCGTTAATTTTTCGGTCTCATAGCTTAAGCGGTGCTTGCCATGTGTCCGAGACTTCCTACCTTTGCGACGTAATAGGACTCAGATGATGGATTTACGTAAAAGTGTAAAAAAATGAGGGAGCGCCAAAGACGCAGATTATAGGATAACATAGGTGTAATAAGCATAAGGTCCCGTAAGGCGACGTTTAGTCGCTTTAGGTGCAAACTGGAATAATACAATCTTCATGTCCGTGGTAGATTGTATCATGGACAGGATGAATAAGGGCATACATTAGTAAATCATTAAGTCTGCCATTCTTTAAGTCTGTCATTGCA